>Ga0209035_10000749_pt1 | contig 12851 bp, 9 predicted proteins | sample MarorgKNORR_S2LV_6_FD_188220 | JGI IMG/M metagenome (GOLD analysis project Ga0209035, IMG submission 188220) | Marine microbial communities from the Southern Atlantic Ocean, analyzing organic carbon cycling - AAIW_A/KNORR_S2/LV (SPAdes) (version 2) | ecosystem: Environmental > Aquatic > Marine >...
CATTCGGAGGAGCCAGCCTCATTCTAATCGGCGTTGTTGCTTGGTATCTAATGATGCCAGATCCCCCCGAAGGATCCGACCCAAGTTTAGGGTTCAGTGCATGGATGACAATTCTCAGCACCGTTCTAGCCACAGGTGCAGGTGGATATTCAATGTATACAGGAACTTCCAACCCCAGTCTAGTAGATGGCATGTCACCTCCTACAAACAGTAGCCGTGCCCCTGGGTTGGGTGCTCGCACACTTACTGCGGAGTCAGTGGCGAGAGAATTCGTACTCCGTGAAACTGCAATGGGTAACCAAACGCTTTCGATTGTTGAAGACGGCCAACTCTTCCGCCTCACCATGGCCTCTAGAGGTGATGATGGAACTCATAGTGAAGATTTATTCATGACAAAAATGGATACACTTTCGGGCTTCAGCCATGCAAGGTTCGACTGGTTAGATAGCACTCGATATCTATGGAATCTAATGGCAATCACTGGATTAGTGCTGACTATCATGGCTTACGAAAATGTATCGCTGATATTCTATACCGACTGGTTCATTCTCTTCTTTGCTGCTGGCACAATTTTCTCGCTGATTCAATATGCAGATCCCGAACTGATTACCTTTGAAACCAATACTGGCAAACACCGTACTCTCATTTATCGCGCAGGCTCGAACCGGGTGTTGACAAATACGAGTATGGACTTGATTGATTCAGTTATGCGAGATGTTTTGCGTGGCGAATCGATTGATCCAACTGCTCTCAACGTGGTTGCAGACGCAATCGAGGCAGAAATGGCCGAACTTCGAAAGGCAGCCGAAGAAGCCGCTGCGGCGGCGGAAGCTGCAATGGTTCAGGCTGCAGCCATAGCTCAAGCCGAAGCAGAAATGCAAGCCCAAATGCAGGCCCATGCGCTTGAACAAGCACGTGCCCAAGCCGTTGCCCCACCACAAGCCCCGCCCACAATGTCCCCGGCACCTCCACCAGCGGTTACAGAAATTCCAGCACCACCAACACCCCCCCCTGCAGTATCACAGCCTGCAGGAGTCCCTCCTGTGATGAATCCTCCACTTGCACCAGCGCCCATGCCCCCACCACCAGTTGCAACGGCACCCCCGCCTGCCCCTATGCCCCCACCTGGAGGGGTTGCAGCACCGCTACCACCACCACTCATGTCACCTGATATGGGGATGCCAACCGAAGAGATATCCCCCGCACCAGAGGTCCCAATGCAAGCAGCACCAAGGGATGAATCTCTCACCGAAGGTGAAAAAGAGAATATCCTCACAGAACTTGGGGAAGATTAGGATTCAACCGGTTTGAGCACTCGGATTGATGCATTTGGCAGTATGACTGACTTTTCGAGACGTTTTATTGCAGTTGTGAGCCCATCTAAATCATTCATATCAGGAAGTTTAAACATATCTTTTACCAAAGGCATCGCAACCCCCGGTCCTGGAATATCGGCTAAGCGTTCACCAAGAGCCCTAGCATCATTTAGCAATCCATTTCCACTCGTCGCATGCCTTCGAGCTAATCGCTCAACCGTCCAACTTTCGAGTTTCTTAGCAATCATGGGGAGTCGAGTTTGTAATGCCCGATGAGGCCCTGAATTTCCATCTTCAAGTAATATCGCAATCCGAGCAAGGCGTTGTACACGCACATCCAATGGTGGAGAAAGCAACATTTCGAGACCAGGATCTTCTTCGGAGAGTCCGAACAATTTCCGAACACCTTGGCGCTTCACCTCTGAAATACGCACTTCTTCGACGACAGTATCAGTGGACAATTCATTTTGTAGGGTTTCGTTTTCTTCAAGAATATCATCCGCCACAACATCAATTTCTTCCGTGAGTCGTTCTATTTCAATTTCTTTAATATCGGCGACAGGAACTAAAATCGACCGGCGTGCTTCAATTCTAGCCATTGGCATCTGTGGCCTGAATGGTCTAAATTCAAAATCAGGATCACCTATTCCCTCCGCATCAGCCAATGCAAGCATCAAATCTTGATATTCACTATCGATAGAAACCAATCGATCAGGCCGCATTAAATCCGAAAGAACACGTTCGGCCAAGGCAACATCCAACGCCCAAGGCAATGGTTCCAACCGCGCCAACCGTGCATTATGGCCCCTCATCGCTGCTCGAATTTCAGGTAAATCCAATCCTAATCGAATGGGGTCTTGTGCAAGTAATTCGTGTAAACCCTCGACGGACCATCCAAGGTGCCGCCAATCATCAAGCTCCAATTCAAGACCTTGCATTACATGACCTAGTCGTTCATCGATTTCACCGGAAAAGGTTGGGATATTGAGAGAAGGGGGTAAATCTTCTCCACTTTCTAGACTCGAAACTGCCGCTTCATAATTTTCCAAATTAAGAGATTGAGAATCCAGATTTTCTGGCCATAAGGTGGCAAGATCAGCACGGGCCAAATCCAAAAAATTACGATGCCGAACTCTACGAGTGGATGCTAATTTAATCCAATCTCTAGCGCTCTCTACGACGCCTATTCCAGCCGATGCACCCCGTAATTGCCGTAATAATTTTTCAACTTCGGGGCTGCCATTGATTGAGGTGTCCATGGATTGTAAACTTTCGATGAGAGGAATGACAACATCGATGAATGGTTGATGTGCATCAATTTCTTCAAGAATCGCACGCGGTTCACTGTCGATTAATGAATCCCAAGTTGAGGTGTCAATTCCATGCGTTGACCAGGTTTTCATTCGCGCAACACATGTCGCCCGTGCCCCTTCGGTTTTGGCAGTCAACCCTTGTAGCAGCACGTCTAATGCTTGAATCGTATTCAGGTGCCCCCGTGTACGTTCCGCCAACCGACGGTATTCAGGCCATTGTGCGAGGTGTGTTTCCATCTGTGTCCAGATACTATGTGTAGCCTCGATTTGTTCTGCAATTCCAGGTAATTTTTCTTCCCAAGTAATCATTTCATTGGCCAGAAGTGGTAACTTTACGGCCACATCAAACCCTTCGGATTGCCACCCCGAAATTCGTGCTTCAACGTGAGCATGCCTTCGCGACAACTCATTTGCGACCTCGTCAATTTCTACTTTCACCTGTGTGATTGCTTCTGCACTGGCCTCTTTTTGTGCGATTGTCACTGCGCCCCAAAGCCGTTCAGCGATATTGTGCCCAAACGGACGGATTTCGTTCTCTATTCGCCGTTGACATCGTGTCAATTGACCATCGAGCGCATGAATTCTTTCTGCTTCAGTAAATTGTTCATGCATAGGTCCAGATTGAACTCCGCTGATATCCCACCCCCTTTCTTTGAGCATCTCAATCATCCCTTGTAATGCTACAAAGCGTCGCTCCTGCCGCTGCTCAATTTCAGTTAGAATGGGATCAATTTCTCGGGACGAACCAACGTCTTCAATCATCGACAGGATACGGGGTGAACTCAAAACAATTGCATCATCGATCGCATCCAATCTTTCAAGGATGCGGGACAACTCAACAGTTCGCCCCTCATCAGACCATTTCAAACGTGAACGCTCAGCAATAATCACCCACGGACGATGCCGCCTGAGTAAACCACTGAGTTCGATTTCAACCGCCGCCGCCTCCATTGGATTTGCTAGTTGAGCCAGTAACCTTTGACGATCATCATTACGATGTTCAGGTAAATCAAGTACCTTGGCGCGAATTTCTGCAGCCCGATCTGCTTGTTGTTCTAAGCGCAACATCTCTGCACTTGCCAACTCACCTGTGGGTAATTCAACATCGAATCCACGCTGGCGTAACGCAGCAATGCGTGATTTGAATCGGTTCCCACCACCTGCCACCAAGGTCGCCCCAAGGTGTCGAGGTGGCTTGCGGCTATTCAACCTCAGCCTAAACGGCGATTGGAATGCCCTCACAAAAACAGCCTACCACCCCTTAAGGGGTGCGAACTACTCAAAAGGCGCGGAAGTTCACTCCGTCCAATGGACCCAGTCACAATTGGATTAACGCTATTCTTTGCAGCGGCCACCAGTGCAGTAATTTGGTGGCTCGTACAAGCAGAAATTAGTTTGAGAAAACTGCGCGAAGATTTGGAAACTGCACATGCAGAAACCAGTCAAACATTGGACAGTTTGAATTCTCGGACGGAAGAACTTGCAGATAATGCATTGGCACTGCAGAGAGCCCACCCGGGCTTAGCAGGAATTGTCGATGCACATCGCACGATCGATCATTTACAATCCACCCTATCTGGTGCTGGTGAATCGGAAGAAGCTCTTGCCGCCGCATCCAGTACGCTTTCTGCCGTTAAGGGATTGCTCGCCACTCGTGATGGAGATGGAGATATTGAGAATTCAAAACCAGCAGACGCAGGATTACTCACTCTTGTCACACGGGTTTTACAAACACTCGACCAGCTTGAATTGACTGTAAGTGAGCTCAAATTATCCGAATTGGAGATTCGTCGATTAGGGGAAATTTCCTTCCTTGCAGGAGATCGTGAATGGGCACTCGCTTGTTACACGGCTGCGGCATCGATAGCCCCTGGGCAACCAGCAACCCTCCGCAGCCTCTGTCGCCTCACCCGAGAATCAGGTGACGATGAAAATCTGAGAAACCACCTCGATGGTCTTCTTGAGATTAATCCAGACGACGCATTCCTTCTGCGTGAGCACGCACGATTATTGACTAAACTTGGCGATGATGGTGCCGAAAAGGACCTTCGTCGGCTTGAGGCAATGGGTATCGAAACTGCCGAGGACAAATCGATGATGGCAAGTTTGGCTGCTAGAGCAGGTGATACAGATGTAGCCCTCGAATCAATTGAGGCAGCGCTTGCTAGCGACCCCAATGGTGAGGATTGGCTCCGCAAGGCCGAGCTTCATCTTGAACGAAACGAACGTGGGCTTGGAATTACAGCAGTTGACGAAGCCATCGCACTAGATCGCCAATCAGGTACTGCGTGGGCAGTACGTGCCTTGCTATTGAAGGATGAACCCGGGCGCATAGAAGAGGCATTGAAAGCTGCCATCCACGCAGTCGCCTTAGGGGAGCCTCAAGATATACTCAAAGCCGAATTACTCGAAAGCTTGGGCCGAACCGAAGATGCACACGCATCCTTGTCAGAAGCACTATCCAAAGAACCAGCCAATGCAGAGATTCGCGCTCAACTAGTTCTACTTCAACACCAAGCAGGCAATCCGGAAGCCGCGTTTGAGATTCTAGCAGAGGCTCCCGTGGGGGCATGGAATGGTCCAGCTTTGCATATACAGAAAGGCCGCTTGATTCTAGCTGAAGCCGATCGTTATCGAGATGGAACTGGTGAGCGTGATCGCGAATTACTTTCCGAAGCGGACTTGGCATTCGAAGCAGCTCTCGAGGCTGACCGAGAGAGCGGCGTTGGATGGTTGGGTAAGGCACGCATTCAGAGAATGTTACAAGATTATTCAGAGGCACAAATTTCTCTGGCGCGCGCTCGAAGATTAATGCCCGATGAACCCTTGATTGCAGCTGAAGAAGCACTGCTCGCACTTGATGGAAATGACGTTGAAGCAGCCTCCCGTTTGATTTCAGAAGCACACGTATTGGAGCGCGACTCCCCAGTCATCAATTATGTCAAAGGTGTCGTATCAGCAAGGCGTGGTGATATGATTGAGGCAAAGCGCCTCTTTGATAGTGTATTGGCAGAAGATCCAAACCACGTTCGCGCCCGTCTTAATCGTTGCACTGCACTAATGATTGAGCAAGACCATCACGCAGCACTCGACGATGTACAATTCCTTCTTGAGGCACACCCTGAACTCGACCTCGCTCGCCTCCGACGCGGTGAAATAATGCTTTCACTTGGAGAGTGGGTCGAAGCGGAATCAAATTTCAGAGACGTCCTTTCCCGTCGTGGGGAGAACCCACATGCACTCATCCAACTCGGCGCCTCCTTGGTCGCCCAAGAGAGACTCACGGAAGCAGAACAGCCACTGAATGAAGCGATTCGATTGGATGGGGAATCAGCAGAAGGATGGTATCAGCGAGGTCTTCTTTACCTGGCCTTTGGTCAATTTGAGGGAGCGCTATCTGATTTCGAAACTGCTGCAAAGCAAGACCGACATCATATGAATGCACTATTGCGAATAGCGGCAATTCATCATGAGAGTGAGGACTGGGACGCAGCAGAATCTGCATGGCGAAACGTACTCAATGTCGAACCAGAGAATAGAATCGGTCGACGCCGAATCCAAGATGCAATCGACGGCCAATCAACCCAAAAGAAAGCAGAAGTTTTGACCACCGGTGGCACTACGGTTGTAGAGCTTGAAACGATGGCCACCGAAGGGCTTGAAATGATCGCCACCGAAGAGCTTGAAATGCCAATACAAGATATTCAGGACCAACAAACCATCGAGAAACCGAGGGGGAATGCGATGGATTGGGTAGACGCAATTGATGCGTACATCAAGGACAACGGCGGAGTAGTCAATCAGGACTTCAAGCGTCTAGGACTTATACCCGGAGACATTACTTCCGAGGAGCGCACCCGTATGAATGAAGAATTGGCAAACCATTTCACGAAGCACAAGGTGAATAATTTTCGAATATTCTATTGCTCACCGTCGATCACCGAACCTGATGAAGCTAAATTCCAATATGAGAAAAGTGTAAAGCAAGAAGATTCTGAATTAAACCAAGAAGATTTCGAATTTGGATTCGGCAATCTATGAACACGAAGTTCAAACAGCGTACCCCAGTCAGTGAACCATGAGTCGGGGCTTGGAACCAGGGGACACCGCATCATCGTTTGAGTTACCAAATGCCAATTCGGATGGCCCAGAGAGTTGCAGCCTCTCCACCGTCACCACCGACATTGGTTGTGTCGTTATGTTCACTTGCAACCATTGTCCATATGTCATCGGCAATGAATCTCGAATCGAATCAATCGCTTCACGCGCACGAGAGGCCGGTGTTGGTTTTGTTGGAATTAATTCCAATGACCCTGACAACTACCCCTCTGACAATTGGGAGCACATGCTCAAGCGAGGCGCCGTGATGAGTTACCCCTATCTGCACGATCCATCGCAAGAAGTCGCGCACGCTTGGGGCGCAGAACGAACCCCTGAATTCTATCTTTTAGACGGGAATGGAACCATCACCTATCGAGGACGTCTCGACGATTCCCCCCGGGACCCAAATCTGGCAACAACCAGTGAATTGTCCGATGCCATCGATGCTCTGCTCGCTGACGAATCACCAGATGTTGCTCGCACTGACAGCATCGGTTGCTCAGTGAAGTGGAAGGTGTGAGTTTGCGTCTGGGGTTTCTCGCACGAATTTTTGCAACACTGCTGATGATTTTTCCAGGTAAGGTAGGCGACCGAATGTGGCGTTGGTGGTACCAACGTTTGGCCAAAGCCAAAGCATGGGGGGATTTTGGTTTCATGAATTATGGATTTATCGATGATGACAAACCAATTCTATCAAACGAGGATGAATCCGATCGACTTTTTATTCAACTCTATCACATGAACATCCGGGATATTGAAGTGAATGGAAAACAGGTACTCGAAGTTGGCTCTGGCAGGGGTGGCGGGGCCCATTGGATTGCACGCACATATTCTCCAGAATCACTCATTGGATTGGACTATTCTGCAGCAGCAGTGAAATTGTGTACGAAAATGTACGGACGCCAAAAGAACCTAACATTCATCGAAGGGAACGCTATGAAATTACCATTTGAAGACAATTCACTCGATGTCGTATACAATGTTGAATCCAGTCATTGCTACAGTGATATGCCAGCGTTCATCGAAGAGGCCTACAGGGTATTGCGCCCCGGTGGTCACTTTGCATGGACTGATTTCCGTGACAATTCAGGAATACAAACCCTCAACGAAACATTCGACTCAACCGATTTTAAAATTCTAAAAAGTGCAGATATTACCGCTGAAGTAATTGCTGCACTCGATGAAATTAGTGATGACAAACAATCAAGAATAGAAAAAGGAACAGGACGAATCATTCGTCGTAGTTTCGAGACATTTGCAGGCGTTCGTGGAACCCCTGTGTATGAATCATTCACGAAGGGAGAACTTCGCTATTATCGCATTCTTTTGGAGAAATAATTAGTATTGCTCGAGGACGAGCTCAGTAGTCGTACTGGCAATTTCAGCAGGTGCAGCCAACCACATACGGTCCAGTAATTCACGTAAGCTTACAGTGTCATCAACGTGAACAACAGCAACCAAATCGGCTTCACCACTAATCTCGTAAACGGATTCAATACCAGTCCAATTTGCAAATTCCCCAGCAAGTGATCCAATCTCAACACCTGGGCCGACTTTCATACGTACCAATGCAGTTAATCCAATACCAGTTTCGCGAATGGTATAACCTCGAATAATCCCATCTTCTTCGAGTCTGCGTATACGCGTTCTAATTGTCCTTTCAGAAACACCAACAATCTTCGCAAGATCAACATATGGTTGTCTACTATTTTCTCTTAGTGCCGATAAAATTGCTCGATCAGTCTCATCCACGCTCGCCATCAATCGGCCGTCCTAATTCACTGTTATGAACCCTACTATGGCCGAAATACGGCTATAAAATCTTCTATTTTACCGTAAAACGGAAGTGAAAACTCCATAAAATGGAAAGAAAATAGAAACCTCTCAAATAGAGGACTTCTTAGGTGGTTGGTGTTTCGATGGGCTTGTGACGACCGAGTCGACCTACTCGAACGAGCACCTGCAAGCATTCCTCGACTCGGTCTCTGAACTATCTCTAGAGCATAAATTTCATGAGTGGTATAATGTTGAAGTCACAGCCGCAATCGATGGTTGCAAAATCCAAGGTCACGAAGTAAATACTGATTCAGGATCTTCACTACTATTCCTTCGTAAAAGCGTCGTTCTTTGTGTCCCTGAAAAAGGCCATATTGCGCATTATCCAAGACACTTAATTCACTGTTTTATTGATGATTTTAGGCATAATGGCAAGCATGACGATGGTTTGGTCATGCGAGCTGAATTATTCAGTATATCTCCAAGTGATGAGCAATTAGGCTGGGAAATAAAATGCCGCTCCGAACGAGAGGTCCCTGAGGTCCAGTCCAGCGTATCTCGTTGGCTGAAATGGCTCAATGAATGATAGCGTCACATTGACAGTGTGCCGACACTTCGGACCACTTAGAGGGACCCGATGTCATCCTACATCACTGGCCTTGAAGCTCGAATGATTCTCGACAGCCGAGGTAATCCAACCGTTGAGGTTGATTGTTACGTTGATGGCGCACTCCGTGGCCGTGCCGCCGTGCCTAGCGGCGCCAGCACTGGTAGCCACGAGGCTGTTGAACTTCGTGATGGCGACATGCGTCTTTGGATGGGTAAAGGAGTTGAAACTGCAATCACCAATGTCGTTGAAAGAATCCAAGATGGTTTGGTTGGCCTTCCGGTTGATGACCAGAGAGTAATCGATGAGACAATGATTGAGATGGACGATACAGGTAACAAAGCAAATCTGGGTGCAAATGCAACGTTAGGCACAAGTTTGGCTTGTCTGCACGCCGCCTCTAATGTTCATCAGTTGCCCCTGTGGCGCTATCTTGGTGGACTATCTGGTGGAAGTTTGCCAGTACCGATGATGAATATTCTCAACGGTGGGGCTCATGCCGCATCCAATGTTGATGTTCAAGAATTCATGGTTATTCCTCATGGATTCGATCATTTCCCAGAAGCCTTGCGCGCCGGTGTTGAAACCTACCATTCTCTGAAATCCGTTCTCAAGGAGAAAGGTCTGCTTGGTGGGGTTGGGGATGAGGGTGGATTTGCACCGAATCTTCCCAAGAACGAAGAAGGCCTTGCATTACTGGTCCAAGCAATCGAACGCGCAGGATATTCTCCAGGGGATCAGATGTCAATTGCACTGGATGTAGCTGCTCAAGAATTTCATCATGCAGATGGCTACCATATCGATGGCCGTATCATCGATGGCGAAGCACTCGGCGAGATGTATTCAGGTTGGCTTGACGAATACCCAATCGTATCGATGGAAGATGCCTTTGGCGAAGACGACTGGGCAAGTTGGGCACGGTTCACCAAAAATGATGGACACAGAGTCCAAGTTGTTGGCGATGATCTATTTGTCACCAATATGGATCGTCTCGCCCAAGGTATCGAAATGAGTGCTGCAAATGCCATTCTCATCAAACCCAATCAGATTGGAACGGTGACCGAGACCCTTGAGTGTATCGAAATGGCCAAAGAACACGGTTTGGGAACCGTGATTTCTCATCGTTCAGGTGAGACCAGTGACGATACTATCGCAGACATCGCAGTCGGCACACGCGCAGGCCAAATCAAGACTGGTGCTCCGGCCCGAAGTGATCGTACAGCGAAGTACAATCAATTGCTTCGAATTGCAGAACAGTGTCAAGAATACACACAACTCTACTGAGAGTTCAACCAGTCCCCTAGTCGCTTGAGTCCTTCTTGGATGACTTCATCTTCAGCAGCATAGGAAAGTCGGATGAACCCTTCACCACCCGGCAATGATTCCAATGGGATTACTTGCACCTTGGCTTCATCCAGCGCTCGTGCTGCAAATGTGGTTGAATCCATACCGGTTGCAGTTACATCGACCATGACATAGAATGCACCTTGGGGCTGGCTGGCATTGAGTGATGGGATTCCATTTAGTAAATCCATCATAAGTGAACAACGACGGATATAATCGTCTCTGAATTCGGCGACTGCAGCCCAATTCTTCGCCGCCTCTTCGGCTGCTGGCATGAGGAATGATGGAATGTGCGAGCAAGTATTACCCTGCAATCGACCCACAACCTTTGCAACAGATGTAGGTGCAGCAAAGACACCCACCCTCCAACCGGTCATCGCATGTGTCTTGCTTGGACCAGTTATCGTCATGGTACGTTCAAAACCACCATCAATTGCTGCTGGGGAAATATGTTCGGTATCATTCCAAATCAATTCAGTATAGATTTCATCGGAGATAATCCACAAATCGTATTTGATGGCCAAATCCACAAGCCCCTGCATCTCATCAGGTGTGTAGACTGCACCCGTAGGATTGTTTGGACTGTTGATGAGAATCACACTTGTTCGAGATGTAATCGCTGCAGCAACATCATCGAGGTTCGGATGAAATGATGGTTGTTCACATCGGACAAGCACGGGCGTCGCTCCCACCAACTCAACTTGTTCGACATGTGTCGGCCAAGAAGGGGCCATTAGGATGACTTCATCTCCGGGCTGTGCGGCTACCATCATTGCATAGAGAAGTCCCTGCTTGGCACCAGGGGTTATGACAATCCCAGCATCTTCGACAGGAATATTCCAGCGATTACGTAGATGTGAGGCCCAAGCTGTACACAGGCTCTCACGACCTTCACCGCGGGTATAGTGCGTATCGCCTTCTTGGATCGCTTTGATCGCAGCATCAGAAATCGAACTTGGTGTGTCGAATGCAGGCTCCCCAACTGTGAGTCTAACCACACCTTCAGGTGGTGGTGCGAGGAAGGCTTTGAAGCCACCACGGAGATTGACCAGATGTTCTGGAATGTTTGGCATGGTCCCACCCATTGCCCCTTTGGGGCAACCCTTCCACGCAGCAATTGGCCTTGAATGTGATGGGTTCCTTCATGCGTGACACTTGAATAGCGCTTGCTTTTCGGCGGAACGCTGCACAGGTAGCAAAGCCCGGTTACGCGGTGGACTGCAAATCCACTTTACAGGGGTTCGAATCCCCTCCTGTGCTCCATTATTCTCCTTCGTCCCACGCTGTAATTTGTTTTGGCGAAGTTTCAATATCTTTCATGGTAAATGCAACCGCATCCATTTGATCCATGATTTCTGGCGCAACTCCACCTTCTCTTTCACTTCGCATGTGCATTCGAGGAGGGGGCCGTTCAGCCGTTTCGGGGATCCTCACAAAGAGGCGATAATTGCGAGAGTGACGGATGAAATGTGGAATTCGCTTTGGAGATGTGAACAAGAAAATTATACCCCGATACAAGCGATCCATTGCCAATGCAAATTGCGTTTTGAGAGACAATACGGCGAAATCTGAGCGCCACAACCACAATCTGGATGCACGTCGCTTGCGTGGAATCATTGTGAAACCCCCGCCAACAAGAGTGGCCGCCATCGCAGCATCGCGTGTGAATGAAATCAGTGGTCCACGAACTACTTGCGGACCTGTTTCATCTTGAGTTGCTTTCACCAAATCAACATGGCCACCCATTGGCGTCCCATGGAGAACTGGATCTTGTCGCCAACGTTCCCAAGATTGGTGTACGATTTGATGCGCCAAACCCTTGCCTCGAAGTTTTGGTTCAACCACTACGGTTGCCAATTCAATTGCACCACCGACTCTACGAAGTTCAGCATATCCTGCCAATTCCCCATCTTCCAGAATTATGATGCGTGGGTTTTGAGGTCCCTTTCGAGTTTCCTGTTCCACACCACGACTGGGCCGTAGATCGGGTTCAACTTTGAGTAGTGTATCCAACCAGATGGCAACACGCTCATCTTCGCTCAATCAGAATCCTCTCCATCTAGTATCTTCCACATTGAACGATGTGGGCCAATACCTTTGACGTCGTATTCCTCACCAAAGGGGATCCAATCTTCACCTGAATACATTGGAATGGCCTCGATACGGGATTGCAACCAGCCGCTTTTGGCACCCCAGTGGCTGATAGCCGCCGCTTCTAGAGCAATGACAAGACCGCTTGCAAGTCCTTGTCTGCGCCATACATTCCGTGTACCCATTTGACGAATTTGGACTGCGGGGCGCAACCCAGAGTCGTCCCCAGAAAGAGGTGTGAATGCCGGGCACACCGCCGCATCAGGACCTGCATGGTCGGATTGAATTCCATCCGAGTCGTCT
>Ga0209035_10000750_pt1 | contig 12851 bp, 11 predicted proteins | sample MarorgKNORR_S2LV_6_FD_188220 | JGI IMG/M metagenome (GOLD analysis project Ga0209035, IMG submission 188220) | Marine microbial communities from the Southern Atlantic Ocean, analyzing organic carbon cycling - AAIW_A/KNORR_S2/LV (SPAdes) (version 2) | ecosystem: Environmental > Aquatic > Marine...
ATTTTAAAAGGGGGATAGGTGAGCAAAACGAAATCGAAATCGAAATCGGTTATGCAGGCAGAGCTTCACGCACATGAAGGCAACCCTGAGGCCATGGAGTTATTGGCTCGACGTTTTTTTGACGGCCGGGGCGTGGAACAGTGCTACCTCATGTCTTATGTATGGTCTAGCATCGCTACCGGCCACGGGGTAAAGCACCTTGGCAGCCTTAGTCATTTTTGCTTCAAAAAGATGAGTACTGATCAGCAATCTAGCGTGCACCAACACATTGATACCATCAAAGGCATGCTCGCCAGTCCCGTCGTCGCCAGCGTTGCCTAGAGGCACGCGGCGAGGCACAGTCCGTCATGCCAACGGCGTGCTATTGTCAAAATCCAACAATCCTTCCACTATTTGCGCCACGGCCAATAAGCGTTCGTCTTGATATAAGGGCGCAGCTAACTGAATACCCACGGGTATACCTTGGTCATCGAAACCTGCGGGAATACTAATGGCAGGTTGCCCTCCCAAATTGTATATGCCGGTATACCAAAGATGCTCTATATTGCGCTCGGCGAGGTTCTCTGGGCCATACAAATCAGCAGCAAAGGGCTTATGGCTTAAGGTCGGAGAAAGAATGAAGTCATACTCTTGGCTCAGGGCATGTAATTCTGCCCTGCATTGATACAAATCTGCCATCAAATTTGCACTAGCTAAGGCCGTGGTGGGTGCTGATGCTTTGACCCACTGATACATGCTCATAGGTATTTGTGAAGCATTGTGGTGTTTATATTTTTGCAGCCAAGGCAAGGCAATAAAACCTAAATACTGGATCCACGTGTTCATGCAGCGCTGCCAAATATCTAGCGCCGACAGATCGATCACTTGGGCGCCTGCAGTGGTCAGCAATTCTGCTGTTGCCTGCACATGGGCCTCTACTTGTGGATCGACGGTGGGCATGCCCACCCCGTTGACTAACAACCCCACTTTAAGCCCCTTTAAACGGGCATCGGGCACTTCGCTCGGTGTTGAAGGCAACGCTAATGGGTCGGCCTCATGGGGGCCGTTAATATTACGATATACCAACCTGGCGTCAGCCACATTACGAGCCATAGGGCCTACATAGTGGCCATATTTAGCGGCATTGTGGGGCACTCGCCCATAACTTTGTTTAAAACCAACCACCCCGGTCCAAGCCGCTGGATTACGGATAGAACCACACTGATCGGTGCCTAACGAAATTGCGCAGGCGCCTACGGCAAGGGCCACGGCAGAACCCGAACTGGAACCACTGGTATTCAAACTAGGCTGATAAGGATTACCGCAGTTACCGTACAAACTACTGGCCCCCGATCCTGCCATACCAAAATCTGGCATAGCAGTTTTGGCGAGCATAATGGCACCCGTTGCCAATAGGCGTTCTGCCGCTGGGGCATTAGTTTTAGCGGCAGGGGCGTTGATCAATAGTTGGCTACCTTGGGTGTTAATGTGGCCTTCTGTGTCTATGCAGACTTTGATGGTGCAGGGCACGCCGTCCAAAGGGCCTAAGGGTTGGCCGGCAAAATAACGTTGCTCTGCGCCACGGGCTTCGTCTAACGCCAGTTCATACCGTGTTTGGCACAGGGCATTCAGTGGCTCGGCGTGGCTCTGGGCACGTTCTATACATGCATTCGTCACCTGTACGGGGGAAAACTGTTTCGCCTGATATCCCTGCACCAATTCAGCCGCGCCAAGTTGCCATAATTTAGTCATTGTGCATCTCCAGTACGTTGTGCCACGGTATCGGTATTAAGGTCTAAGTTGTCCTTTAAGTAGGCTAAAGCACCGGTCATAACTTCACATGTTTGCTCATAGACTTGACGTTTCCATGTATTGGTATTGACATAAAAACCGTCTTTTAGATTTTGTTTGATGTTTGCCGCTTGCGCTGCATCGTCGCATCCGTGGCGAGTTAACGCCGACTCTTGTACCAAGGCCTCAAGCAAGTCGGGTAATGGCCATGTGCCGCATTCAATAGTGCCCGCTAACAGTTGGTAACCATGTTGCTGCGCATGACGATCAAGGGCCGACTTAGTCGTATGGGCTATAATTTGGCTGGTCGCCGCATCACGCTCTAAACCCAATGCTCGCGGGCCAATAAAGCGCTCTAGCAAAGCCATGTTAGGGCTATCTGGGGTTTCGTTAGTCAGAAAGTCGGCATAACCCTCGGGCCCTAAACCGGTATGTAAATCCAGATAAAACACCCGTTCGCATCCACTCAACTCACGTTCTAACATGGCTTCAAATGTTAACCGTGCCCAAGTGGCTTTACGGCCCGCGTAAAACAAGCCATCGGGGCTTTGATGCTGGCCTTCCGACAAGGCGATTTTCATGCCCTCATGGCCGTGCTGGTCTAAGAATAACTGACGTTTAGCTTGGGTAGCTTGCACCACATCGGGGGCCAGGCTGGCGTATTCCACCAGGTCTTGCACTTCTTCATAGGCTTGGCGGTGGGGAAAATCGTATCCGGCGGCAAAAAAATTACGATTCAAATCCACATTTTCTTCGGTAAAGCGCCGCCCATGAGCAAAACCGTAGGGATTACAGGCGTGGACTAGCACCAGCTTAATAGACTCAGGTATAACCAATTCATCCCGCAGCCATTGCACCATAATGCCGGACCCAAAATACCCTTCGACCCCATGCACACCTGAGGTCACATACAAGGCGCGTTTAGCCGTGGGGTTCCCCAGCACCACCATGTCGGTGGCCAATTCTTCGCCTTGGGGGCCCAAGTGTGGATTGACACAGGTATGTAGGCTTAATCCAAGATCCTCGGCGGCGCTCACAAACTTGTGGCGCGCCTGAGCGTAAGAATCAGCAAAGCTATCCATTAATGACGCCCAGCCATGTGGGGCATAAGGTCGATTAAATGTTGGGTGTATGGGTGTTGCGGGGCTTCAAAAATAGCCTCTGCATCGCCCATTTCCACAATTTTTCCGTCTTTTAATACGGCGATTTGATCACACATCTGGCGTACCACGGGTAAATCATGGCTGATAAACAACAAGGTAAGATCGTACTCGTCTTGTAAGTCTTTAATTAAATTAAGCACGTGTGCTTGTACCGACACGTCTAAGGCCGAAGTGGGTTCATCACAAATAATCATTTTGGGTTTACTGGCTAAGGTACGCGCCACGGCAATACGCTGACGCTGGCCGCCTGAAAACTGGTGTGGGTAACGCTTGAGCGCATCGGCGGGCAAGCCCACACGTTGCAATAGAGATTCCACCCGGCCCTCCACTTCGCTGCGGTCCTTGGCAATGCCATAAAAGCGTATCGGTTCGGCTATGATGTCCAATATTTTCATACGCTTGTTGAGGGAAGAGTATGGGTCTTGGAAGATCATTTGCATGTCGGCCCGTACTGGACGGCGCTGACGTTCACTCATAGACGACAGCTCATGACCGTCAAACTCAACGTGGCCAGAACTTATCGGCGTGAGACCAATGATACCGCGGGCACAGGTAGATTTACCCGACCCAGACTCGCCCACCAAACCTAAGGCTTGGCCCTTGGCAATAGTAAAACTGGCGTCCTGCAACGCATGCACCGCCGTGCCCTTGGAAAATACCCCGCCGCCGGGGCGGTAGATCACATTAAGCTTGTCTAGTTTGAACAGCGCCTTGTGCGCTGGATTATCAACCTGGTCTGGCTTGGTATAGGTGATCGGTGCCTGAATAATGCCGTTTTCATCTGGCACCTGCAGGCGCGTTAAACGACGGTCACCATGGGGTACAGAAGCCACTAACATTTGTGCGTAGGGTGTTTGTGGGTGTAGCAAAACCTGTTGGGTTAAGCCTTCTTCCACTAGCTCGCCATGGCGCATGATGGCCACTCGGTCGGTGAGTTCGGCAATCACACCCATATTGTGGGTAATGATAATAATGCCAATATTGGTGTCTGCCACCAGCTTTTTAATGAGCTGCAAAATCTGCGCCTGCACCGAAACGTCTAATGCCGTAGTGGGTTCATCGGCGATGACTAAATCGGGTTCACCACACAAGGCTAAGGCGATAACAATGCGTTGACGCTGGCCACCCGAGAATTCGTGGGGGTAGTGATCCATGCGTTCTTCCGCATTAGGAATGTCCATTTTGTTAAGCCAAGCAAGGGCTTCAATGCGAGCTGCTTTGGCGTTCAGATCCAGCGCATGCTCAATAGTTTCGGTAAGCTGAGAGGCAATGGTTTTAACGGGGTTCAAAGCCGTCATTGGGTCTTGAAAAATCATGCCAATACGACGTCCGCGCACAGCCCTCATCTGGTCAGGTGTTTTATCTAACAGGTTATCGCCGTCAAACATGATTTGGCCACCTTGTACCGAACCACCAGATTCCAATAAGCCCATAACCGCAGCACCTACCGTGGATTTACCGGCACCCGACTCGCCCACCACACCTAATATTTCGCCGCGTTGTAGATCTAAATTCACTTTTCTAACTGCAGTTAGACGACCCCTACGCGAGTCAAAGGCAACCGTTAAGTCTTTAATCACTAGCATAATGGTCTAATCCAACTTGGGGTTAAGGGCATCCCGCAGCCAATCGCCGAGGATGTTGATAGAAAATACCGTCAAAATAAGCATACAACCGGGAAACACCACCACCCACCATTCACCAGCAAACAAAAAGTTAGCGCCAGACCGAATCAGGGTGCCCAAGGATGGGGTTGTTGTGGGTACACCAGCACCCAAAAAGCTCAAGGTCGCTTCTAGCATTATGGCTACACCTAAACCCACTGTGGCGATTACAATGTTAGAGCGCATAATATTAGGTAATACATGTCGGCGTAAAATTAACCAAGGCGATGCGCCCATGGCGCGGGCCGCCAATACATAATCCTCTTGGCTTTCAATCATCACAGCAGCTCGGGTAACACGGGCATATTTGGGCCAATCGGACAACCCGATAGCTAAAATCACCACGTAAATCATCACCGTTTCGGCCATTTCTACTGGCAGTTGAGTTTTAATCACGCCGGCTAACATTAACGCCACCAGCAGGCCTGGAATGGTCAACTGCAGATCCGCCAGCCGAGTAATCAGTTGATCTGCCCAACCACGAAAGTAGCCAGCAATTAAACCCACGCCGACGCCAAGTACTAAAGATAAAGCCACCGATGCAAGACCCACTAACAGACTCAATCTGGCCCCGTAGAACAAGGCGGCTAACACACCACGCCCTTGTTCATCTGTGCCCAACACATAGCGCGAGTCACCATCTGCCATCCATACCGGTGGCAACTGCGAATCCATTAAATCTAGCTGCAACGGGTCGAATGGGTTTTGATCCACTAACCAGGGTGCAAACAGAGCGACGAATATCACACTAAACAGTGCCAAAAACGATATCATCGCCGACGGTGAGTTAAAAAAGTCCTGCATAAAATCAGATTGAAGTAAGCGTTTCATTAACTTTCACCTCGACGAAGTCGCGGGTCTACGATGGACAATAAGGTATCGGCTAACAGGTTAAGTACCACAAAGATGGTCGCCACCAGAAAAAAGTAAGCCGACATGATTGGAAAATCACTAAAGCCGATGGCTTGCAAAAACATCAGCCCCATACCGGGCCACTGAAATACGGCTTCGGTAATCAAAGAAAAAGCAATCATCACACCGATGTTAAGTGCTGCCACTGTTATTACTGGCATCACCGCGTTAGGTAATACGTGGTGATGGTTAATGCGTTGTTCGCTAAAGCCGCGGGCTCTAGCAAATTTTATGTAATCCATGGTGCGTATTTCAAGTACGTCGGCCCGTACCAAACGAATAAATAGACCGACGTTAAATAAGGATAATGTGAGCGCTGGCATGATGATACTGCGCCAACCGTCCAATGAAATTAGAGACGAGTCCCAAAGGCTAGTTTCCACTACCTTGCGCCCCGACGCAGGTAACCAACCAAACTGGACAGAAAAATAATAAATACCTAGCAAACCCATTAAAAAGGTGGGAATAGACACGCCTAGTAGGCTGGTAGATAGAATCAGTTGGGTACGTTTGCTGCGCCGATTAACACCGGTAAAAATACCTAACCAAACACCCAAACCTAAGGTAATAACCGTAGAAACAAAGACCAGCTCTAAGGTGGCCGGTGCGCGTTCTGCGATGAGGTCGGCCACCAGTTCGTTGGTGCGTAATGATTTACCTAAATCACCTTGCACAAACTTTATAATATATTCGCCATACTGCACGATAAATGGCCGATCGTAGCCTAGGGTAGCCCTTAGAGCAGCCCGGTCTTCGATAGTAGCGTATTCTCCCGCAAGGTTGTCCACCGGGTCCGGCGCAAGGCTGAAGATAGCAAAGGCCACCAAGCCGGTTGCCAGTAGAACCACTACAGATTGCACTAGCCTAGCTACAAATTTATGACTCATGTTCGCTCCAGATACCCTTTAACACAGGGCTGGCGGAAAAAAGTCGTTGCCCATTGATTGATAAAAAACCAATGGGCAACGGTAAAGTGCCTAAGCACAGAGGGGTAATACATTACTCATTTACTGCATGACCGCATAACGGAAATCAGGAATATTACTCACGTCTACAGGGATGCTAGTACGATTAGACATACCCCAAGTGATCACCTGATAGTGCAACGGCGAAACGGCTGCTTCATCCATAGTAATTTGGCTGATTTCTTCCATTTGAGCTCGACGCTTGTCAGTGTCTAGTTCCGATGCTGCCAAACCAATAAGCTCGGTTACACGCTCGTTAGCGTAGCCGCTTTGGAACGGCCCACCTTTAAAGATATGACCAAAAGTAAACAGCGAATCACCCGTTGGCGTACCAAAACCAAGCAGGTAAAAGTCTGATTTCTTACCTATGAGTAATGGCATCCACTGGTCTTTAGGCATGGCGTTGAGCGTGACCTTAATACCGACCTTAGCCAGCATTGATACTGCTGCTTGGCAAATGGCTTCGTCGTTAATATAGCGGTTATTAGGGCAATCTAAACGAATACCAAAACCGTCTGGGTAACCGGCTGCAGCTAATAGGGCTTTAGCGCCTTCACGATCGGCCTTACTTGGGGCTGCCAAGGCATCGGTATGGCCATGTGTTCCAGGGTAAGCCAAAATGCTGGTTGGCGTAGAAATACCACGCATGATCTTCTTCTGAATTAAGGTGGTGTCTATGGCCATGGTTACGGCCTGCCTAACTCGAACATCTTTGAACGGGTTGCCGTCTACGCTGGCCGTTTCCAAATCGTCCTTAAGTAGGTTATAACCGAAGAAAATAGTACGGAATTGCTCCGTACTACCCACTTTCAAGTTGTCATCCGCCTCAACTCGGCCAATATCTGGCAAGGGTAACTCGGTCACTAGATCTAGATCGCCAGACAACAAGGTGGCTACACGAGTTGCCGCATTACCGATGGGCGTTGCTTCGATGCTATCAACATTGCCAGGGAAGCGACTATCTGTGTTGCCCCACCAATTGGTATTGCGGCTGAAACTGGTTTTCACGTCGGTTTTGCGCGCATCCATCACAAAAGGACCAGTACCATTCATGTTACTGTCAGAATAGTATTTGGCAGGGTTCTTAGAATCGGGAGCAGCACTCACGCCATGCTCTTCGGCCCAGCCAGAGTCCATAATAAAGACTTGAGCTAAGTTGTTAAGAAACAATGGATCAGGGCGGTTAGTTTTGATGTCGACCGTATATTCGTCAACTTTGGTGACGCTGCCAATACTCGCAGTGAAACTCTTAAAGGCACTAGTCGGTTCGTTACAGCGATTAATACTGAAGATTACGTCATCTGCGGTTAAGTCTTGACCACCATGGAATTTAACACCCTGGCGCAAACTAAAGCGATAAGTACCGTCGGCTAATACTTCATGGCTCTGAGCCAAGGCATGCACTGATTCTTGATCGGCATTGAGGGTCATCAGGCCTTCATAACTCATACGTAAAAAGATAAATTCTACCGCACCTAAACGGCCTTGCGGGTCTAATGATGTGGCGTCTCCGGTAAGACCCCAGCGTAAGTCGTTACCTGCGGCCGACACTCCAGCGCTAGTGGCTACTGCGGCACTGAGCAGCGTAGCTTGTAACAGGGATTTGTAGGTTTGTTTCATTATTATTCTCCATACAGTGACACAGACGTATTAATTCGCCTGACTTGCACCAGAGTACGACATTAGTATTGAATTGAAAAATACCCTAAAATGAATTTATTGTTGCTAAAAATGGGATAATCAATGCGTATCGACGATGCACAAGTGGCTTTATGTGTGGCCCAACATATGAGCTTTACCAATGCCGCGGAGGAATTAGGCATGAGCAATTCCAAGGTCAGCCGCATTATTACCGAACTAGAACACGAAAATAATCACGCCATTTTTAGCCGCACCACTCGGCGTATGGCCATCACCCCATATGGCGAGGTATTCCTGCGCCATGCACAAACCTTAGTTTCGACGCAACAGCATATCATCGAAGAAATGGCGGCCGTGGCAGCAGGCCACTCTGGCGTCTTACACATCGGGTACTCAAGTAACGTTAATGTCGATATATTGCCCAGCATCATCAAGCAATGCGCTCAGGACATGCCAAAAGTATCTCTCAAACCGTCCTTCGCATGGTCCCAAGCCAATGTAGAGAACATCAACGACGGCTTTTTAGATGTTGCCTTCCTTACCGATGCAGCCCCTACGCCGGGCATGGAGTACATTAAAGTTGCCGACAAGGTGATTTATTTCCTCATGGCAGAAAACCACCCGCTAGCCAATAAACAACGCCTATATTTTGATGATGTAAAAGACGAACCGTTCATTACTGGGCCAGAAAACAAATGGCGCGCCATGGGCAACATGCTCAAACACTATTTTGACAGCCGCAATCATGTACTTAAAGTGGCCTTTGAAACCGACGACCCTCAGAGTATGGAAACACTCACTCGTTTAGGTGTAGGATTAAGTGTTAACTACTCGTTGCCTGGCACCCCTCTAGCTCCTGGTCTTGTGCGCAAACCTATCGCCGACGATACCACTAGTTTTCCCGTGTATATGCAATGGCGGTCCAACAACAGCAACCCTGCCCTACACAAGTTTTTGGCATTAGTAGAGACCATGGCGAACCAAGGTTGGTGAATTTAATAACAATGAGGAACAAATAACGTGTCGGATATCACTGTATTTAAGGCCCATAAAATCATTACCATGGACCCAAACTGCCCAACGGCAACCCATGTGGCAGTCCGCGACGGCAAAATACTCGCCGTGGGCGGCCCTACATGCGCCGACCAATGGGGCGCATCAACCCTTGATGAGCAACTTGCCGACGCGGTGTTAATGCCCGGTTTTGTAGAGGGCCATGCGCACATGACGGAAGGTTCGGTGTGGAATTATGCCTACATGGGTTATCACGATCGGCTCGACCCTCAGGGCAAGTTTTGGGCAGGTAAAACCGACTTGGAGCAGGTCATTCAGGCTTTGCTAAATGTGGAAAAAGACCTCGCTCCTGGGGCGCCATTAATCTGCTGGGGTTTTGATCCGATATTTATGCCAACCGAACGCCTGAACCGACATCATTTGGATCAGGTGAGTAACGCCCGCCCCGTGATTATATTCTTTTCTAACCTCCACGTGATGTGCGTCAATACACCGGCCCTAGAGCTGGTTGAATTCACCGCCGACACTGATGTAGAAGGCGTGGTTAAGGGCGCCGACGGCACCCCTACGGGCGAGCTTCAGGAATTTGCTGCCATGTTTCCTATTATGCGGCGTACTGGGTTCGACATCTTAGCTTCCTCCCGTGAAGAGCCAACAGTCCGCGCCTATGCTCGGGTCTGTAATCGATCGGGGGTAACTACGGTCACCGACCTGTTTTCGACCATGCCCGATGCCGACCTTGAGTTGCTGTTGCGACTCACCAGTGAACCAGGGTTTCCGGTACGCATCGTACCCGCCCTAGGCGCCATGGAAGGCAGCGCTGAAAGCTTTGCCAACAACGCCATAAGACTACGCCAACACTCCACCGATAAATTACGGCTGGGTTCGGTTAAGATAATGTCTGATGGCTCAATTCAGGGTTTTACCGCCCGGGTAAAATGGCCGGGCTACTTGCAAGGTAAAGCCAACGGCATTTGGAATATTCCACCAAACCAAATTAACGCCATCATAGAAGCCATGCAGCAGGCTGGCGTACAGATACATATCCATGTTAACGGCGACGAAGCCTCGTCTGTGGCCTTAGATGCTTTTGAAGCTGCGGCTCGCAAGTACCCGTGGCCCGGCGCCCGCCATGTGATGCAACATTGCCAAATGATGGAAACAGATCAGTTTAAGCGCTGCGCCCAACTGGACATTTGCACCAACTTCTTTTCCAATCACATCTGGTTCTTTGGCAAGCAACATGCACAACTGATCCTCGGTAACGACCGAGCGCAACGCTTAAATGGGGCACGCTCGGCCCTAGATGCAGGCGTAAACATTGCCATTCACTGCGATGCGCCAGTAACACCTATGGGCCCCTTGTTCACTGCTTGGTGCGCTGTAAACCGTCAAACCATGGACGGCAAAACCCTTGGGGCGGCGCAATGTATAACGGTTGACGAGGCCTTGCACGCCATCACCTTAGGGGCTGCTTATACCCTAAAACTAGACCAAGAAATCGGCAGCATTGAAACCGGTAAGATCGCCGACTTTGCAGTGCTGGCCCAAGACCCAACGGCAGTAGCGCCCATGGCGCTTAAAGACGTGGCCGTACTGGGCACCGTGTCGGGTGGCGAGTTGCATTTATTATGATCGATAACCGATTGCCGCTCACCGTGATTAGCGGCTACCTGGGTGCTGGCAAAACCAGCCTCATTAACCGTCTGTTGGCCGAAGATCATGGCCTACGACTCATGGTTATGGTCAACGATTTTGGTGCCATTAACATCGACGCAAAACTGCTTCAGTCATCGTCAGAAGACACCCTAACGCTAACCAACGGCTGCGTATGTTGCTCCATCGGTAACAGCCTAGTAAGCGCCTTAGGCTCGGTACTGGACCGATCCCCTAGGCCGGATCATCTTATTATTGAGGCCAGTGGCATCGCCGACCCTAGCAGTATCGCCAGTATGGCGAAGGCCGAACCCGACATGTACTACGCTGGCATTGTCACTCTCGTGGATGCCATCGAGTTTACCGAACTTTCCAACGACGACCTTATTGGCCCCCAAATAAGGCAGCAAGTGAGCGCCGCTGATCTAGTATTAATCACTAAAACCTGCGGGCCACAAGCACAGTTGTTAGACCACCTGGCTAGCATAAGTAGTGCGCCAATTTATACCACCGAAGATCTGCCTGATTTGAGCCACCTCATATTCGACACCAAAAGTATCACGCACTCCCCCTTTATCCCAGTACAACACCCACAATATGTGAGCTGTTCGTTTGAGGGGCACTTGGTTGTGGATCAACACACGATTAAGTCATTTATTAAAAGCCGCCCCCCTGGCCTGTTTCGACTCAAAGGATTTGTCCAAGATCCAGCGGGCGGCAGTTGGCAAGTGCAGGTGGTAGGCCAACAGGCCGAAATTAAACATCGACCCACTAATCGACCCTCTCAATTGGTTGCTATCGGCCTAAAAGGCCGTATAACTCAGGCGCAAATTGAGTCTTGGTGGGCCCAAACAAAGACATAGAGAAACACATCAATGAACATACGAAGCATACTCACCATCCGTGTACACTCAGGCCAACGAGAAGCCGCTGCCACCGCATTTATGCAACGGCGAGTGTTAGAAGAGTGCGCAGAGGCAGTGCCAGGCTATCTCCATGGTGAATTACTGCTGTCTGTTGAAGACCCAGACCTGTTAACCGTACTTGTCCACTGGGACAGCAAAGCCGCAGTACAACAGTGGTGGGATTCCCCCGTGCGCCAAGCGCAGAACACCGACTTACTCAGCTTTGCCGCTGAAGCGCCTATGTCCCGTGTGTATGAGGCATATGGTGAATATCGCCGCCCCTAGCGTCCCACCATTTTCGCTGTTTCTTTACTGGGCATACGTGTCCTATGCCTGAGCACCCCTAAAAACAGAAGTAATTTTGTTATAAGGTTGCCGCTTTATAGAATATAGTGAGTATTTCGAACCTGACTCAGCATTCGCATTGCTTTTTAAATACGCTGTTGGTAAAAAACATCTATCACATAGATCAATTTTTCTTTCAACCAATAGTGAATCAAAGGTAATTCCATGCTCATCGGTATACCCAAAGAACCTATGGTTGGCGAAACGCGAGTCGCCGCCACCCCAAAAACAGTCGCCCAGTTAATACAGCTCGGTTTTGATGTTTGTATTGAGTCTTGCGCAGGCCTGGCTGCTAACTTTGACGATGCGTCATATCGAGCCGCTGGTGCGTCCATTAGTGCAGACACTAAAGCAGTGTACCAGAGCGACCTAGTGCTCAAGGTTAACCCTTTATTAGAGCACCCTAGCCAGCAATGTCACGAGCTAGACCTACTCAAACAAGGCGGTCACCTCATTAGTTTTATGGCCCCTGCGCAAAATGAAAATCAGCTAAAACAATTGGCGCAGCGTAATATTACCGCCATGTCGATGGAGTCTGTACCGCGTATATCGCGTTCTCAATCTATGGATGCCTTAAGCTCCATGGCCAACATCGGTGGCTATCGAGCTGTCATCGAAGCGGCCCACCACTTTGGCCGATTCTTTACCGGTCAAATTACGGCTGCAGGTAAAGTACCGCCAGCCAAAGTGCTTATTATCGGTGCAGGTGTTGCAGGGCTAGCGGCATTGGGAGCTGCAGGCAGTTTAGGCGCTATTGTGCGTGCCTTTGATACCCGCCCCGAAGTCAAAGAACAAATCAATTCGATGGGCGCTGAG
>Ga0209035_10000755_pt1 | contig 12817 bp, 12 predicted proteins | sample MarorgKNORR_S2LV_6_FD_188220 | JGI IMG/M metagenome (GOLD analysis project Ga0209035, IMG submission 188220) | Marine microbial communities from the Southern Atlantic Ocean, analyzing organic carbon cycling - AAIW_A/KNORR_S2/LV (SPAdes) (version 2) | ecosystem: Environmental > Aquatic > Marine...
TCAGGCTTATTCGAAGCGAGAAGGCTTTGCCATGGGTATAGTGACAGCAGCGTATGCGTTAGGCGCGGTTTTGTCGCCTACTATATTCAACGCCATTATCGCGTTTTTTGATTTTAGAGCGGTCATGATAGTTTTGGCTGTGACTTTGTTAATAGTAGGCTTTTTAAGCAAAGTAATGCTGCAGCGAGCAGGTGCGGTGTTTCGCTCTGTTGAACAGGGTGAAATAAGCACTTCTGCGTCCTATAAAAGTCAGGTGCTCTTGTGGATTGGCTATTTTGGCGGCGTATTAGCGGGCCTTATGGTTATTGGCCACTCTGCAGGCATTGCGGCCTCATTGCAGTCAGATATTGCGCCTTGGCTTGCGCCTATGGTGATTGCCTTTTTTAACTTGATAGGCAGTTTGGTGGGCGGGCGTTTGGTGGATAAAATACGGCCTGCTGGTTTGCTTGCTGTGCTCGCGGTGATCACTACGGGCGCGCTCATTAGCTTGGTTATGTTTGGTAAGATGGGTGGATTGTTCTTTAGCATGGCCGTCATTGGTTTTGCCTATGGCGGCACTATTGCTGCATACCCTGCGGCCATTGCTAAGCTATTTCATGTGCGGCACATTGCTAAAATTTATGGCCGTGTGTTTACTGCTTGGGGCTGCGCAGGGCTTCTTGGTCCGTGGCTTGCTGGTTACCTTTTTGATGTGAATCACGACTATCAATTGGCTTTGTTAACGGCGGCTTGTTTTGGTTTGTTATCGATTTTGGCGATGATTGTCTTGACGGAACGTCACCGCTTGAGGCTTCGGCCTGCTCGGAAGGAGTCTGCACCTACGTCAGAAGCTCCTCAATCGCCTGCACCATAGGTTGGCTTTGGTTGTAGTCTAATTGAATAGGGTGGGCTACGCCTTCCTTGTACAAGACTAAACTGGGGAATCCTTGGTTCGACAGCTGGCGTGCTAATTTAATGTTGTGTTGTAACTCTTCCTCAATGATTTGGCAGGCCAAGTCTTTTTTAAATTGCTTTGGGTCTAAACCAATGCTGCTGGCAACATCGATTAAAGTGTCTGTATTAGAAGGGTTTTTAGCCTCTAAGTAGTAGGCTCTTTGAATACCTTCAATCATGGCTTTTTCGCTATCAGGCTTTTGCAGCTTAGCCGCAAGCACCGCTCTGCAAGCAGGGTAGGTAGAGCGGCGCGGGTTGGTGTTGGCTGCAGGGTTCCAAAACTCATGATTAAATTGAATGCCAGGAATCTCTGCTTCTATACGATGCCACGTTTGGCTAAGCATGTGCTGCATTGGTGTGGCCATCGGTTGGTCTGAATCGGCGGCAAGCCCACCCACCAGGTAAACAACCTCTAGGTCTTTAGGCAGTTGTTGTTGTACTGCATTCCATGCGGGCTTAAAGCCCCAGCACCAGCTACACATAGGATCGTGAATATAGTATAGGGTTGATGTCTTATTGGTCATGTCTGTAGGCCTAATTTAGAGTGGGGTGAACCCTCAGTGTCAATATAGGTAACATGGCAGTGTTGAAAATTCAATTAGTTTACTTTCTTGTTGCGGTTGTTTCGATTGGTATACCAAAGTAAACTTGGTGCGGCATATATGTATCTATGTGCGGCAGAGATGTTTTGAACAAGGTTTAGTCCTTGTGATTATTCTTTTGTTTTGTTACTTTTTATTACCGCTTAAAGATAAATCCTATCTAATTATAATAACGGAGTTGTAAATGAATAAGTTTGTTAAAGGTTTGGCCGCTGCTGGTGTAGCTGCTGCCATGTCACAAGGCGCTGTGGCCGCATGTGGCGAAGTTACTATTGCAGAAATGAACTGGGCGTCTGCCGAGTTTATGGCTAACGTAGACAAAATCATCCTTGAAGAAGGTTACGGTTGTGACGTGGAGCTAATCCCTGGCGCTACAATGACTACTTTCGCTTCTATGGACACTAAAGGTGTACCAGACGTAGCACCTGAGCTATGGACTAACTCGTTGACGGCTCCTTTAGCCGCTGCACTTGCTTCTGGTTCTATGCATAAGCTTAACGGCATGCCAATCATTGGTGCTGGTGAAGGCTGGTTTGCTCCTGGTTTCACTTTAGAAAACCATCCTGAACTTAAAACAGTTTTGGACATCATTGAGCATCCTGAGCTTTTCCCACATCACGAAGATCCATCTAAAGGCGCCTTCTACGGTTGTCCTGCAGGTTGGGGTTGTCAGCTAACTAACAACAACCTATTTACTGCTTTCGACATGGAAGCTAAAGGTTGGTTGTTGGTTGATCCAGGTTCTGCTGCAGGCTTAGACGGTGCGATTGCTAAAGCTGCTGATCGTGGCAACAACTGGTTAGGTTATTACTGGTCTCCAACTGCGTTGGCTGGCAAGTATGGCTTAGTTAAGCTTGATTGGGGCGTGCCTTTCGGCGACCAAGATCATTGGAATGACTGTGTAACTCAAGCTGAGTGTGCAGACCCACAGCGTACGTCTTGGGCTCATTCTGAAGTGAACACAATCGTTACTAAGTCGTTCGTAGAGAACAACGACCCTAAAGCTGCTGCTTACTTTGGCAAGCGTGTATTCCCAGCTGACGCCATGGGCGCAATGTTGGTATACATGGGCGACAACCAAGCCGGTGGTGAAGACGCTGCAATCGAGTTCCTGACTAAGTACGAAAGTGTATGGTCTGAGTGGGTTGGCGTACAAGCTACTAACTTGATCAAAAAATCCTTAAACTAAGTTAAGGGTTCAAGTAAAGGCCTACTAACACTCCGTTAGTAGGCCTTTTTAATTTTAAAAGTGTAGGAATAATTGTGGAATTATTTGACGAATTTCCCTCCTTGGGGCGAACAGATCTACGGGATCTGAAAAAAGGCATCGATTTTGCCTTTCGTGATTTTTCGCGTGAAAACGGCGAAGCGATCGAAAACTTTTTCGACCCTCTTATGCACTTTATGGTGTGGTTTGAAAAACTGTTATTAGCCGCTCCTTGGCCCATTATGATTGTAGTGTTCGCTCTCCTTGCTTGGTTAGGTGCACGTAGTATTTGGGTTGTAGCGGGTACTGTCGCATCCTTCCTTACCATTGGTTTCTTCGGTATGTGGGAAGACACCATGGCTACCGTAGCTATCATTTCCGTAGCAACGGCCCTATGTATTGGCCTAGGCATTCCGCTAGGCATCTTAATGTCGCGATCTAACCGTATGCAATCGGTTGTGACTCCTATATTAGACATTATGCAGACCATCCCCAGTTTTGTGTATTTGATTCCAGTAGTAATGTTGTTAGGCATTGGTAAAGTGCCGGGACTTATTGCGGTGTGTATTTACGCTATTCCACCTATTGTACGACTGACTAACTTGGGTATCCGGTTAGTTGACAAAGAAGTGCTAGAAGCGGCCGAGGCCTTTGGTTCTAGTTATCGACAAAAGTTGTTTGAAGTTCAGATTCCGTTGGCTTTGCCCAACATTTTTGCTGGTGTAAACCAAACCATTATGATGGCCTTGGCCATGGTAGTTATCGCATCCATGATCGGTGTGAAAGGTTTAGGCGTACCAGTACTACGTGCTGTGTCTAACCAGTACCTCGCATTAGGTTTGATGAACGGTTTGGCTATTGTTGCCTTGGCCGTTATTTTCGACCGAGTTTCACAAGAATACGGCAAGCGTTTGCAGAAGCACCGTCAAGGAGGCCACGATGCCTGATATTAAGGTTTCCATTAAGAATCTGTATAAGATTTTTGGCCCTAACGGCAAAGCCATGGTGCAAAAAGTTGAAGACGGCGCCACTAAGACGTCGTTGTTGGCTGAGCATAAGCATGTTATTGGTTTGAATAACGTAAATATCGACATTCCAGCGCGACGCATCCAAGTAATTATGGGTTTGTCTGGTTCAGGTAAATCTACCTTGATTCGCCACCTTAACCGTTTGATCGAGCCTACTGCTGGCCAAGTATTGATCGACGGCGAAGACGTTTTGGCGATGTCAGACCAAGAGCTACGTGAATTCCGTCGCAACAGAATGTCCATGGTATTTCAAAAGTTTGCTTTATTGCCTCACCGCACAGTCATTGACAATGTTAGTTATGGCTTGAAGATTAAGGGCATTAGCAAAGAAGAAATGCGAGCCACTTCACAGAAGTGGATTGACCGAGTTGGTTTAACTGGTTTTGAAGAAAACTTCCCGGCTCAGCTGTCTGGTGGTATGCAGCAGCGTGTAGGCTTGGCTCGTGCCTTGGCTACGGATGCTGAAATCTTGCTAATGGATGAAGCTTTCTCGGCTTTGGACCCTCTTATCCGTAAGGACATGCAAGCGATCTTGCTGGATCTGCAAGAAGAGCTACACAAGACCATCATCTTTATCACTCACGATTTAGACGAAGCGCTAAACATTGGTGACAACATTGTAATCTTGCGTGACGGAGCTGTTATCCAGCAGGGCTCACCTCAAGAGATCGTGCTTGACCCAGCGGATGACTACGTTCGTGACTTTATTAAAGACATCAACCGCGCACGCGTATTGGATGTGTCTTCTGTAATGAGTGAAGGTTCTTGTGATTCAGGTGTGTCTTTGGCTTCTGATTTAATCTTAGAGCAGGCTATGCCAGCCATGATTAAAGCCGATGCAACTAGCGCCAACGTTACTCGTGACGGTACTGTAATAGGTGTGGTTACTTTGGCAGGCATGATTGGCGGCATCGCTCGTCCGGAAAGCCATGATGAAGACCAGGTTACTTACCGCTAGGTAAATAACGTCTCTCTACAAAAAGGACAGCTTAGGCTGTCTTTTTTTTGGTTATAAGAAAATAGTTTTATATTCTTTTTGGTTATATAAATTGTGACGTACACTAGCGGCTCTTCTGCGCTGTTGCTAGGTCAACTATGAAGCTGTTTGTTAAGATCCCTGAGCTATCACTCCTGTTATTGGCAACCCTAGGTTGTTACAGTTTGGCATTCGCCGTAATGCCAGATATAGCAGTGCCCTCCCTGCCGATGATGTCTGTAATGGATATTGTTGTTGCCTCATTTGTATTGTCATTTGTTATTGCTATTGTGGCTGTCATCGCCGGCATTGGCGGGGGTGTGATCTTTACCCCTATCGTTTTAGGTTTTACCTCAATTGACACTATGGTGGTGCGTGCTACGGGTTTAGTGGTGGCGATGTTCAGTGGTTTAATTTCTGCTGCACCCCTACTTAGGCAAGGCCTTGTTGATATACGTTTGGTCTATGTGTGTGCACTGCCTACTGTGATTGGCGGCATGGTGGGTGCATGGGTAGCAATAGCCGTAGAAAATTCAATGGGGACTCAAGGCGACGCTTTGGTACGTTTGTTGTTGGGTATCATGCTGCTTGGGGTGGCTTATGTCTTTTTACACAGTGGCGGCCGTAACGACTACCCTGTTGCGGCGGACCCTAAAGGTTGGGCTGGTCGCTTAGGGCTCAATTTTACTTACTTTGAGACATCATTAGACCAATCTATACGTTATCAGGTTGCCCGTTTAGGGCCGGCAGTGGGTCTGTTTTTGCTGGTGGGTTTTGTGGGCGGTTTTTTTGGATTAGGTGGCGGTTGGGCCATGGTGCCCGTACTGAACTTGGTGATGGCTATCCCGCTAAAGGCTGCGGCGGCCTCAAGTGGTGTATTGCTGGCACTGGGTAATGCAGCAGCTATTTGGCCTTACGTCGTCTATGGTGCGCTGGTACCATTACTTGTGGCGCCGTGGATGCTTGGACAAGTCACGGGTGGTATCTTAGGCGCCTATTTATTGTCTAGGGTTAAAGTGGCGGTGGTGCGGCGGTTACTCATTGTAATGCTGTGTTTAACCTCTGTTAAATTAATTCACCGTGGGTTACAGGGTTTTGGAGTCATGCCATGAGTAGCGGCAGTAGTTATGGCAGTATTGTCTACTGGGGCACGATCACTGGCTCTGTTCTAGTGGTTCTAGGGAGCTTTATTGGTTTAGTCTATGGCAGTACTTGGTTGCCCGTTGAACAGCAGTATGAGTTAATAATGAGCGGTAAAGTGATGGCCAATATGCCAGACAGGTATAACGAGGTGGCGTTTTATTACACCGGAGACGGCGTTATTTTGCTTGGTATAATTGTGGCTATCTTGAGTTTGGTGCCGGCAATCGTGGTTACCTTGCCGCAGCTGTGGCGGACTAATGCGCGTGTGGTGGCATTATGTGGCGCAATAAACGCTGCGCTTATTGTAAGCGCAGCGTTGTTTTCTTTTAGCTAAGTTGGTCAATTTGCTCTTGGCTATAGCCTAACAAATCTCGGTATATTACTTCGTTGGCAGAGCCCATCGGCAGGCCTGGGAAGCGCAACTTAGACTTTTTATTAGTTGCTGAATTGTCACCCATGCGGAAGGGTACGTCTGGCATTTTAAGCTCCACGCCGGACACGGGGTCTGTGACCCGAATGATACTGCCGCGGGCTTCATAGTGAGGGTCTTCATCTATTTCTTTCATCGACATGATAGGCCCGGCGGTAATGCCTTCTCTGCGGAATAACTCCAGGGCTTCTGGGTTGGTTTTTTCCAACATCCATGCTTTGATGATTTGGTTTAGTGCCACTCGGCTATCGGCTTGAATACGGTCATTGTTGGTTTTAAAGCGCGGATCACGGATAAGTTCAGGTTGCCCCATTACTTCGGCTAAGCGCTCCCACGTCTTCTGGTTAGAGCAAGACATGGCTACCCATAAACCATCGCTGGTTTGGTAGTTGTTACGAGGAGCCGCGGCGCGTAGTTCGTTGCCAATGGGTTGAGGTACTTCGCCGGTAAGCTGGTAACCAATAAACTCGCCGCCTAAATAACCGAATAATGGCTCATACAGCGAGATGTCGACGACTTGCCCGCCGCTTTCACCGCGTTTGCTTTGGTGTAACGCTAGGCTTACTGCGTAGGCTAAGTGGATGCCTGTTGTTAAGTCTGCAAGGGCCATTGGTGGGCTTGTTGGGCCGGTGTTTTCATAACCATTGAGGTAAGAAAAACCACTATAGGCTTCTGCTAAGGTGCCAAAGCCAGGTTGATGGGCGTGGGGGCCCGTCATACCATAACCGGATACCTTGCCAATAATGAGGCCAGGGTTTAACTCTAATAGAGTATCGTGGCTTAAGCCCAAGCGATCCATTACACCTAAACGCATGTTTTCTATCAATACGTCGGCAGACTCAATAAGGTCTAAAAACGCCTGCTTGCCCGCTTCTGATTTAAGGTTAAGAGTGATGGGTAGTTTGTTGCGGCCAATGTACGCATGGTAAGGCTCGATGCCGGTCTCCGCGTGGGTGCCCCAGCCGCGTAGGGCGTCAGGCATCATTGGGTTTTCTACCTTAATGATTTCTGCACCGGCGTCGCCAAGCAAGGCCGCGCAATAAGGTGCCGCCACTACGCTAGACAAATCGATCACACGTTTTCCTTCTAGGGGAAAACCAGCGAAACATGATTTTTGACGTTGTTGGGCGATGTAATCGTTGAGGTTTGGTTGTTGTTTTTCGCTCATGATGCATGTCCGAGTATGATTATAAAGACAATTTGCATCATCCCATGACGTCAGTCAATGGCATAAGGGGAATGAATGGCGTTTAAATTTAAACGTTTGTTTTGTTTCCTATAAGCTACCAAAGGAAATTCAATGCGGATCTGTTAATGTAAGTAATATCAATGACTTATATGAATATTAAGTGAGTAAAACACGCCCTTGATGGTGCGGGTTTCTAATTCGATATTTATATATCAAACGCTAAAAATTACAGTTATAAATAGCCAATACGAATTAATTCTCCGAATTGGCAATAAGTTTGTCAATATTGCCTGTGCCTAGGGTTTGTTTTTCACATGGGCCACAGGCATGGTGTCGAAGTCTTTTACGTCTGGGCTCACGGGAGTTGATGGCAGTCGGCTGCTGGCCCAGACGTTACACTGGGGTTGAAACCAGTCTGCCTTGTCCATGGTGCCCACTTTAATATGGATGCGGTCCTGTTTAACGTTATTAGTGCCAAATAATTGGCTGCCGCAATTTGGGCAAAAATGTTTGGTCATTATTGTGCCGGCATCAGACGTGTGACTAAAGGTTTTTGTTTCGCCTTGCCAGGTTAAAGTCTCGATCGGTACAAAAGCCAATGCAGCAAAAGCGGAGCCACCATTTTTCCTGCAATCTTGGCAGTGGCAATGGGCTTGGAACAAGGGCGCGGCAACGGCCTTATAGCTCACGTTACCGCATAAACAACTACCGCTAATTGATTGTGTGTTGGGCATAGAGCTTGCCTCCAGTTAATTGGTATACTTGTGGTTGATTCCGTTATTTACCTGCTTGAAACCACCCTATGAAATTTATCGTCAAACTCTTTCCTGAAATTACCATTAAAAGCCGCCCCGTAAGAAAACGCTTTATCCAGCGGCTACAGTCTAACTTACAGATCATCCTGCAACGGATTGAGCCAAAGATCAAGGTGCGTGGTTTGTGGGATCGAGTTGATATTGAATGTCCCCCAGAAGCAGACGCTCACTATGACGCCATTGTTATGGCGTTGGGAGATACCCCAGGTATTGCCCACATCATAGAAGTGCAAGAGTACGATCTGGTAGATTTTGACCAAGTGTTGGAGATAGTCAAAGGTGTGTGGTCCGAGCGTCTTGTCGGTAAACGCTTCGTAGTTAGAGTTAAGCGCTCAGGTACTCACGACTTTACGTCGAATGAAATGGAACGGTACTTAGGCGGCGGTTTGTTGCAGCATACAGAAGCTCTAAGGGTAGACCTGCACACGCCAGAAGTGACTGTAAATCTAGAAGTAAAAGGTGAAAAAGTATTTGTGGTGGAACGTAGGATCGATGGCATTGGTGGTTATCCTCAAGGCAGCCAAGAAGCCGTAGTATCACTTATTTCTGGTGGTTTTGACTCTATTGTAGCGAGTTACTTAACCATGAAGCGAGGGGCTAAAACGCACTTTGTATTCTTTAACTTAGGTGGTGCGGCTCACGAGGCAGGGGTAAAGCAGGTGTCTTATTACCTGTGGAAAAAATTTGGTTCTTCTGCCCGAGTTAAGTTTATTTCTGTGCCCTTTGAAGAAGTGGTAGGGGAGATTTTGCAAAACGTGCACCACTCTCACATGGGTGTAGTGCTCAAGCGCATGATGCTGCGGGCGGCCGAGCGTGTTTCAGTTAAGGTAAAAGCCGAAGCCATGATTACCGGTGAGAGCATTGCCCAAGTGTCTAGTCAAACCCTGACCAATTTGGGTGTCATAGACCGGGTGACCGAAGGGCTAGTATTACGCCCGCTTATTACCTATGACAAGCAAGATATTATTGATCTAGCGACTAAGATAGGCGCCTACGAGTTCGCCGCCAGTATGCCAGAATACTGCGGCGTTATTTCTGATCGACCTACGGTTAAAGCTCAGCTTAAACGAGTGGAGCTAGAAGAAGAGAACTTTAATTTTGACGTGCTAGAAGAGGCGCTCGAAAACGCCCGCGTTACTAATATTGACGCCGTGGCCGACGAACTCAAAGAGCAAGGCCAGTTAACACCAAAACAGCAATTGCAAGAAAATGACGTGGTGGTCGACGTGCGCGCAAGTGGCGAGCAACAAAAGAAACCACTCAATTTGCCGGGTGTTGAAATCCTTACGGTACCGTTTTTCCAAATAAATAAAGCCTTTGAAGATTTTGACCAAAGCCGCAATTATTTACTCTACTGTGAAAAGGGAGTGATGAGCCAATTGCATGCTTTGCACATTAAAGACCAAGGCTTTGAAAATGTTGGGGTGTACCGCCCAGAAGGTTAAAGAGCCTAAAGTGTTGCGTAAAATGAGCAAACAAGTCGTGTTGTTGAATTTGTTTGACGTTTTTAGTAGTGGGACGAAAATCATTGGCTTTTATACTGAGTATTCTTGCGACTTTAGTCACAAGTGGGTAAATTGTCAGATTGAAAACAACAAGTGGCCTCACCAAGGCTGCATCAATAGCTGCCACAAGCGGCAATAACAACCGGAGCTGCTACCGTGCCAACATCCGATTTAATGCTCGAAGGCCTCACCTTAATGGTGTTTGGCATGGGTTTTGTGTTTACTTTCCTTACGTTATTGGTGTTCGCCACCAAAACGATGTCAGCCACTGTGTTGCGTTTTGCACCTGTAGAAGAACTTGTGGTAAAACCTCAAGTTGCTACAGTGTCTGCGTCACAACAAGTTGCTAATGACCCCCAGTTAATGGCGGTTCTAAGTGCTGCAGTGCATCGATATCGTCAAGATCACTAATTTCTCCACATTCCTTTTGCTTATTTTTGACTACTAGAACAGGCGCAACCACATGACCGCTGTTAAACAACCTTTGGGTATTACCGATGTCGTTCTACGCGACGGACACCAATCACTCTTTGCCACACGTATGCGTTTGGCAGACATGTTACCCATCGCTGAAAAGCTCGACCAAATTGGTTATTGGTCCGTAGAGACTTGGGGTGGGGCTACATTTGATTCTTGTATTCGTTACCTTGGCGAAGATCCATGGGAGCGTATTCGCACCTTAAAAGCAGCCATGCCAAAAACACCACAGCAAATGTTGTTTCGTGCACAGAATATTTTGGGTTACCGCCATTACGCAGATGACGTGGTGCGCAAGTTTGTAGAGCGTGCAGCCGTTAACGGTGTAGACGTATTCCGTGTATTCGACGCCATGAACGATCCTCGCAACCTGACTACCGCCCTTGCCGCGGTAAAGGCCACGGGCAAGCATGCGCAAGGCACTATATCTTATACCTTAAGTGACTTGCACAATGTTGACTACTGGGTAGACCTAGCTAAGAAAATTGAAGACCAAGGCGCCGACTCAATTTGTATTAAAGACATGGCCGGTTTGTTAAACCCTTATACGGCGTTTGAATTGGTAAGTCGCCTTAAAGCCGAAACTAATATGCCAGTTCACATGCAGTGCCATGCGACAACCGGACTATCTACTGCAGCTATTCTTAAGGCTGCGGAAGCCGGCATCGACAACGTTGATACCTCAATTTCGTCAATGTCTATGACCTACGGCCACTCACCTACTGAGTCCGTGGTGTCTATTTTTGAGAATAGCGACCGTGACACTGGTTTAGACCTCGTTGCTCTAGAAGAGGTGGCCGCATACTTCCGTGACGTACGTAAAAAATACGCCCAATGGGAAGGTTCTTTGCGTGGCGTAGATTCGCGCATTCTCATCGCTCAAGTACCTGGCGGCATGTTAACTAACATGGAAAGCCAGCTCAAAGAGCAAGGCGCCGCAGACCGAATGGATGAAGTGCTAGCAGAAATTCCTCGGGTACGCGAAGACCTTGGTTTTATTCCCTTGGTTACGCCAACCTCTCAAATTGTAGGCACTCAAGCGGTACTTAACGTACTCACTGGTGAGCGCTACAAGACCATCACTAAAGAAACCGCCGGCGTGCTTAAAGGCGAATATGGTGCTGCCATGGCGCCGTTTAATGAAGAATTACAAACAAAGGTGCTAGCAGGCGCAGAAGCCATTACTTGCCGCCCAGCAGACATGTTAGAAGACGAATTAGACAAGCTCACTGAAGAGTTACGTGGGCTAGCCAAAGAAAAGAACATTACTTTAGCCGCCGGTGATCAAGAAATTGATGACGTGCTAACCTATGCTTTGTTCCCACAAGTAGGCCTTAAGTTCTTAGAAAATCGTGGTAATCCAGATGCCTTTGAACCTGTACCTACGTTAGAGTCGGCGTTAGCTGCCACTGCGCCAAAATCATCAGGTGAAGCCAAGGTGTACACCATTGGTGTTAACGGCCAAAACTACGTTGTAGAAGTGGAAGAAGGTGGTGATATTTCTGCCGTAGGTTTAGCTCAGGTGGCCATGAGTGCCAACCCAGCCGCCGCCGCAATGCCCGTCACCGGTGGTGAGCCGGTCGAGGCGCCTCTAGCTGGTAACATTTGGAAGGTGCATGCAGTACCTGGCCAAGCCGTCCAAGAAGGCGATGTATTGTTGATTCTAGAAGCCATGAAGATGGAAACTGAAATACGTGCTAGCAAAGCAGGTACCGTAGGTTCCGTAACGGTTAAAGAAGGTGACTCGGTATCCGTTGGTGATACTTTGTTGACTTTGGCATAGGGCGGAGCAGTCATGGATAAGTTATTACAAATCTGGCACAGCTCTGGCTTGTACCAAATACAGCCGGGTCAAGCCGTGATGATGGCAGTAGGTATGTTGTTATTGTACCTAGCCATTAAACGAAACTTTGAACCCTTGTTGCTGATTCCTATTGGTTTTGGTGGCATATTGGCTAACATACCAGGCGCCGGTTTAGCCGAAGCCGGTGGTATTTTGTACATGTTTTACTCTGTAGGTATAGAAACGGGAGCCTTCCCGCTGATTATATTTATGGGTGTAGGCGCTATGACCGATTTTGGTCCGTTATTGGCTAACCCTAAAACTCTGTTTTTAGGCGCTGCAGCGCAATTTGGCATCTTTGTGACTTTGATAGGCGCAGTAGGCTTGTCAACATTGGGTATCATGGACTTTAGCCTTGCCGACGCAGCAGCGATTGGTATTATTGGTGGCGCGGATGGCCCCACCTCTATCTATGTGGCCAGTAAACTAGCGCCCGATTTGTTAGGGGCGATCGCCGTGGCATCCTATTCATACATGGCACTCGTGCCAATGATTCAGCCACCCATTATGCGCGCGTTGACTACAGAAAAAGAACGTCAAATCAAAATGGTGCAATTACGCCCTGTTGGCAAAGTAGAGAAAATTGTATTCCCTCTACTGCTGTTGCTTTTGGTTGCGATTATGTTGCCAGACGCGGCGCCGTTATTAGGCATGTTCTGCTTTGGTAAC
>Ga0209035_10000756_pt1 | contig 12815 bp, 10 predicted proteins | sample MarorgKNORR_S2LV_6_FD_188220 | JGI IMG/M metagenome (GOLD analysis project Ga0209035, IMG submission 188220) | Marine microbial communities from the Southern Atlantic Ocean, analyzing organic carbon cycling - AAIW_A/KNORR_S2/LV (SPAdes) (version 2) | ecosystem: Environmental > Aquatic > Marine...
GTTCGAACCCACGGCCTCCGGAGCCACAATCCAGCGCTCTAACCAACTGAGCTACGCCCGCCAAGAAACGAAACATTATAGATGCAAAAAGCATATAATAATATTTTTTCAGGGGGTTATTTTGGTAAAGCAAAATTTTTTGAATAGTACAAATAAATTGTTTGATAAGGCTTTGCAATATACAGAGATACCAGATGATTTGGCTACTAGAATTAGGGTTTGCAATTCAACCTATACCATTAATTTTGGTGTGAAATTAAAAGATAAGATTCATACCTTTACTGGATGGCGCTCAGTCCACTCTGAACATTTTGAACCAGCTAAGGGTGGAATTAGATACGATATGGCTTCTAGCCAGGAAGAAGTTGAAGCTCTGGCTGCCTTGATGACTTTAAAGTGTGCAATCATTGAAGTCCCGTATGGAGGCTCTAAGGGAGCTTTAAAAATCGATCCTAAGGACTGGACACGTACAGAAATTGAAAAAATTACTCGTCGATTTGCCCAAGAGTTAATTAAAAGAGATCTCATACATCCTGCTCAAAATGTTCCTGCACCTGATGTTGGCACTGGAGCGCAAGAAATGGCATGGATAGCAGATGAATATCGACGAATCCATCCAACTGATATTAATGCTCTTGCCTGCGTTACTGGCAAACCTCCACAAAAAGGTGGTTTGGTAGGAAGGTCTGAAGCAACAGGTAGAGGCGTCCAATACATTATAAGAGAATTCTTTCGGCACGAAGATGATTATTTAAAGGCTGGTTTCAAGGGTGGATTGCAAGATAAAAAAATTGTAATCCAGGGGCTAGGAAATGTTGGGTATCATGCTGCCAAATTTTTACAGGAAGAAGATGCATGTCGAATAGTATGTGTCATGGAACACAATGGAGCTATCTTAAATGACAAGGGACTCAACATAGAAGCTCTGAAAAATTATCAAATGGAACATGGGACATTTGAAGGATATTCCGATGGATCATTTAAAAAAAATAGTGCCGATTTTTTATGTATGGATTGTGATATTTTAATTCCAGCTGCCAGAGAAAATGTAATTGATAAATCCAATGCTTCAGAAATTAAGGCAAAATTAATTGTAGAGGCTGCCAATGGCCCAATCACTTTTGAGGCTGATGAAGTTCTTAACAAACGTAACATAATTATTATTCCAGACATCATGGCCAATGCTGGCGGAGTTGCTGTGAGCTATTTTGAATGGGTAAGAAATCTAAGGCACATTCGTTTTGGGCGCCTAGAAAAAAGAAGAAATGCATATCAGTTTGATACTTTAATTACCGCAATTGAAACCATGACTGGAAAAGAAATGCCAGAAAAGTTTAAACATCAGTTTATTGAAGGAGCTAATGAAATTGACTTGGTTCGATCAGGTCTTGATGACATGATGAGAGAGGCTTATCAAAAAATTAGACAAAGTCTTATTGATAATGATATTCCAAATCTAAGAATAGCTGCTTACAAGACTGCGATAGATAGAATAGCTATAAGCTATGATTCAATTGGCCTATAAAAATACTGAAAGCTAGGGAAACATTACTTTAATTGGATCTTCTGGATCCCATAACTTAAATTTCTTCATTGCTTGATCAAATAGGTCAGAAGATTCAAAGTGATCCAATAAAGCTATGGTTTTTTTAAAACCTTGAGATATAAACCAATCTGGATTTGCAATCTTACATTGCCTGATAAATGGTAAAATTGAAATATCTAAAAGGCTTACCATTCTGCCAAAAATCCATGGATTTGGTTCAATGTTTTTATCTAGCTGATTTAGGATAAGCAAGCATTCATTTTGATGATCGCCAGCATTTGTTTCATGCCTAGATGCATATTTGTAGCGATCGAGATGATACTTAAACTTTGTATCAAATAATTGAATTAAATCATTAGACATTGCTTTTTCAGCTTTTAAAAAGCTATGCACTTTGTCTGAGCTAGATTGCATGGCCCATTCGATAATATCAAGACTCTCATCAATAACTTGGTCATCCAAATGCAAAATAGGAACAGTTCCTTTGGGTGAGATTGTAAGCATCTCTTTAGGTTTTTTTTTCAATAGAATTTCTCTTAGCTCGCATTGCTTGGATGACAGGATAATAGCCATCCTTGCTCGCATTGCATAGGGACACCTCCTGAAAGTATAGAGAATAGGTGAATTCATTTTTGCCTAGCACTGGGTTTTGCACCGATGTGTTTTTGATTGCGTTGCTTGGCTAAGTCCATTTGTTTTTGTCGATCTGCATATCGTCTTTTTTGATCTGGCGTCTTGTGATCAAAACAATTTGGGCAACTAATTCCTCTTAAGTATTTTTTTGACTGTTTATCATCCTCTGTAATTGGCATCCTGCATCCATGACACATATCAAACGATCCAACTTCTAAATCATGGTTTAAAGCCACCCTATCATCAAATACAAAGCACTCTCCACTCCATAATGAAGAAGCTTGATCCACTTTCTCGATATAATTTAGAATTCCGCCTTTGAGGTGATAAATATTTTCAAAGCCCTTCGCCTTCATTAATGAAGAGGCTTTTTCACATCTAATACCGCCAGTGCAATACATAGCAATTTTTTTATTCTTGTTGGGGTTAGAATTCTCTAGCTCTGCCAACCAATCAGGAAACTCTCTAAAGTTTGTGGTTTCTGGCTCAATTGAATCCTGGAATGAACCAATTGAATGCTCGTAGGTATTTCTAGTGTCAATAAGCATCACATCTTTTTGTGAAATTAAAGCATTCCATTCTTCAGGTTGAACGTATTCCCCAACAACTTTCGCGGGATTGGCTAATTTATTTCCTATGCTCACAATTTCATCTTTTATTTTAACTTTTAATCTAGGAAATGGTTCTTTGGCACAAAAAGAAATTTTAAAATCAGAACTAGATAAGAGATCAAGTTTTTTTACAAAAGACTTAAATTGCTTAATATCTGTAGTTTTGCCAGAAATAGTTCCATTAATTCCTTCGTTTGCTATAAGTACAGTTCCTTTAATATTATGAGATTGAAGAAACTTTAGAAATAGATCTTGCATATAATCTAAATCATCTAATTGAATGAATTTATAGAAAGCTGCGACTTGAAAAAAATTAGTTTTCATTTTATAAATTCAATATATATTTAATTCAAAGCTACTGCTTATTTTGTCAATGAAAAAAAGAACAAAACACAGGATTTACTTAATTATCGTTATGATATTTCTATTTTACTATATGTTTAGCCCATACCTTTAATCTACTGGAGATATTCCAGCAGATGCAAGGCTTTCAAGCCACTCAGGCTCATCTTCAGACCTAAGATTGAGATCAATTACAGGTTGGTAATTTGGAAAATCTGCATCGTAGTTGCCATAAATAGATTCCCTGCCATCATACTTTAAGCAAGGATTTTCTTTATACAATGGGCCATTTTTGTCTACATAATGAATAAAAATATTTTTAGAAAAATTTCCTTCAAGTGGATCTCTCCAATGCAACACATTTATACCCTGATATATCAAAACATCTCCCGGGCTCATATATATTGCTTTACAACCGAGAGATGATCTTTCATCCATGGATTTTTTTTGAGAAAGATCAAAAACTGGCTCATACTTATAACCTGCATAATTTTTATTGTTCAAAAGCCAAATTGGCCAAGGCTTATTATTATCTGTATCTTGGTCAATACATATTGTGGCGCTTACTTCGCAGCTAGGTCTGTCTCTGTGAGCATACAGCACAGCATTTCTATTGTATTTTCGTGAATAGTTGTATGTTGGAACCAACTCAAGATTAAGAATTGTTTCAAAAGATTTTTGAAGATGGGCTAAAAGATATACTCCAAAAGGAGCTGCCCCAAATTCGACTGTAGTAAATGGCTTTGTCCAAAGAGAATCTTCTCTATGAGAGCCTTCAGATTTAACAAAAATCTGGTCAAATGGATGCTTTTCAAATGCATTCCAGGAGACTTTAATATGTTCCAGTAATTCTGGTGTAAGTAAATTTTTTACTAAAAAATATCTATTCTTTTGAAAAAAAATTTTAGAAGAAAGGTTATTTTTTTTCTTAAAATAATTGAACATTATGAATAATTTAATACTTTTCGAATAAAAATGGAATTTAAAATTAAAGAAATTAATGGCGCGCCTGAAGAGATTCGAACTCCTGACCCACGGTTTAGAAAACCGTTGCTCTATCCAACTGAGCTACAGGCGCACTGGTCGGGGTAGTAAGATTCGAACTTACGACCACTCGCTCCCAAAGCGAGTGCGCTACCAGACTGCGCTATACCCCGAGCACGATGATCTTAAAGTTTTAAAGTTAAATAATCAATCTCCATTGCATAAAAATTTAATGGTGAGAAAATGCACCCATGAAAACAAAAATTTTAGATGGAAAGGAGTTAGCCCAAATTGCAGAACTTGAAATAAAAAATCAAGTTTTAGAGCTAAAAAACAAGGGGATTGTTCCGACACTTGCAACTATTCTTGTTGGAGTGGACCCAGCCTCAGCAACCTATGTAAAAATGAAGCAAAATGCTTGCGCTAGATTGGGCATGGAGTCTATGGCTATAGAACTAAGTAAAGAGACCTCAACAGAAGAATTATTAGCAGCAATCCAACAGCTTAATAATGATAAAAATGTCCATGGAATTCTTTTACAGCACCCAGTCCCATCTCAGATTAATGAGCGTGCTTGTTTTGATGCCATTAAGGTAGCAAAAGATGTGGATGGTGTGACTTGCCTGGGATATGGCCAAATGACTATGGGTGAACCAGCGTACGGATCATGCACTCCGGCTGGAATTATGAGAATTCTGGAGCATTATAAGATTGAGATTTCAGGAAAAGATGCTGTGGTTGTAGGTCGAAGCCCTATTTTAGGAAAGCCGATGGCAATGATGCTGCTGAATCAAAATGCAACGGTCACCATATGTCACTCTAAAACTAAAAATTTACAAACCCATATTCAAGCAGCAGATATAGTTATTGGCGCAGTTGGGGTTCCAAAACTCATTAAAAAAAGTTGGCTTAAAAATGGAGCTGTGATTATTGATGCTGGTTATCATCCAGTGGAAAAATGTGGTGACATTGATCTTGATGGGATAGAAAATATAGCCTCTGCCTTTACTCCGGTTCCTGGTGGAGTTGGTCCAATGACAATTAACACTCTCATATTAAACACTTTGCTGGCTGCACAGAAAATAATCTAGAATGTCAGCCTTACCTCTAATTGTTGGTTATGGAGGAATCAGTGCTGCTGGGCGATCGATTTTTGATCTTGCATTTAAACGAATGCTCTTTGAAGAATTAAACTCTCCTGATCAAAATGAAGTTATAACTAGTCTAGGCCATTTAATGAACAGCTCTGATCGAGAGCAGATTCTTAGTAAATCTTTGATGCGGGCAATCGATAAAGATTTTTTTCTAATTCATAATCTAAGAAACCCTGAGCTTCCAACACTTGCAGGTGGTCAGCTTCCTTCAGGGTTTAATCCTGAAGACACCTACAATGCAAGACAGCACCCAAGAAGCTTAGCTATGTCAATTGTTGGTTTATCTGACACAGTTAAAAGTCTAGGAATGCCTTGGGAGGAAATCGTAGAGAAAGTTCCTAGAGAGAAAATAGGATGTATTTCAGGTTGCGCAGTAGCGCAGGCTGATAAATATGGGATGGGTGGAATGTTTCAATCCTCTTTAATCGGTTCAAGAGTTACAAGCAAACACATGGCAATGTCACTGGGGGAAATGAGTGCTGATTTTGCTCATGCCTATGTTTTGGGAAGCATGGGTATTACTGGAAATTTTGCGGGTGCTTGCGCAACTTTTCAATACAACCTAAAAGTTGGTATCTCAATGATTCAATCTGGTGAATCATTAATTTGTTTTGTGGGTGCCGCAGAATCAGGCATTGTGCCTGAAATTTATGAGGCGTTTTCTGCTACCAAAGGACTCGCAGAAGATAAAAATTTGTTAAATTTACAAAAAATACTTGGAGAAGATTCATCAAGCGTTAACCATCGAAATATTTGTAGGCCTTTTGGAGAAAACATAGGTATGAGCTTGGGAGAATCAGCTCAATTTGTTGTCCTCATGGCTGATGATCTGGCTATAAACCTTGGGCTCAATGTTCATGGTGCTGCTATCTCGAGCCATATTCATGCTGATGGTTTTAAAAAATCTATTTCAGGTCCAGGTGCTGGAAATTACCTAACGGTAGGCAAGACTCTCAATCAAATTCAAAAATATTTTGGCAAAGAGGCTTTAAGTAAAACATTTTTTCATGCGCATGGTACTAGCACACCTCAAAATCGTGAGAGTGAATCTCATATTATTTCTAGCCTAGCAGGAGCCATGAGCATCGATGGTCTCCCAGTGACCGGAATTAAATCATATCTTGGTCATTCTATGGCCGCTGCAGGTGGGGATCAAATCGTCAATGCGCTTGGGACCTGGAAAAATAATTTTATTCCAGGCATTACGACAACTCCAGCTTTAGCAGAAAATGTTAGCTCTAAAAATGTAAATTTTTTATTAGATCATTTGGAGTTTGCAGAGGGTGATTTCGATTTTGCAGTTCTAAATGCAAAAGGTTTTGGGGGCAACAATGGAACTGCATTAATTGCATCTCCAAATAAAACAATGGATTTGCTCCAATCAAAATATTTATCAAAAGACCTTAAAAAATACAAAGAGAGAAATACAAAAACTCAAGAATATCTTAAGATTCAAAAAGACCTTATCCTCGCTGGTGAAACGCAATCAAGATATGTCTTTGGTGAGGGAGTGATAAATGGGTCAAATGATTTTAAGTTTAAAAGCAATGAGATCATCAATAAGGTAACCGGAGAAAAGTTTAGCTTAGATTCAGATTTGCCTTACAAAGAGTTTCTTTAAAAGTTAAACTACATCAAATATTTATTTAGAAAGAGATAAAAATGTCAGAAAATATATCAAATTTAAAAAATCTAGATGATTTTGATAAAATTATTACCCCTTCAGATGAGCTCATAAGTTCTTTCAAACATATGCTCAAGGATATCGGAGAAGACGAGACAAGAGATGGTCTTGTCAATACTCCAAAACGTGCAGCAGCCGCTTTTAAATTTTTAAACCATGGCTATAAATTAAGTTTAGACAAAGTTGTTAATAATGCTTTATTTGATTCAGATATTGAAGATATGGTTTTGGTGCGAGATATTGAGTTTTACTCTTTATGTGAGCATCACATGCTCCCGTTTAATGGTCGATGCCATGTTGCCTATATTCCTGATGGAAAAGTTTTGGGATTAAGTAAAATTGCAAGAATTGTGGATATGTTTGCACGAAGACTGCAAATTCAAGAGAGGCTTACCCATCAAGTAGCGGAAGCTATTACAGACATTACTGGTTGCAAGGGTTGTGCCGTTGTTGTCGAAGCTCAGCATATGTGCATGGTCATGAGAGGCGTTCAAAAACAAAATTCTGTCATGAAAACATCGTCAATGATGGGAGTTTTTAGAAATAACCCTTCAACTAGAGCTGAGTTTTTAGCTTTACTGCCTAACTAACAGTTTCAGTTGCTTCTTCAGGGGAATCATCGCTTAATTCCTCTGCATCAGCTTCAATAATTTCATCATCTAAATCTGCGTCCACTTCATCAGCATTGCTGTTGAAAGGCCATGGTTTAGCATTAGTATTGAAGCTTAAGAAATTTAATGCGTCATTAAAAAAACCTTGGAGCCAATTATTGGCTAATTGTAATTGGGTGTTAGTTTTTGAAGTAAAAAGGTAAAAAAGGAACTGTATAGATGCTAGGAATAATAAAATACCTACAACAAAATACACAGCCACCCCATACACCAACATGAAAAAAAAACGTTGCCATTTTTTTATATCTAGTAACTCATCTTTATTTATTTCTGTCATGATTTTAATCCCTTATATGTGAATTCTACATCAACTTCGTTTGGATGATCCAGTAAGTCTCTTAATAGCTGATCTGATGGACCCCCTTGATATAAAATATTGTAAAGAGATTCAACTATTGGCATGCTCACTTTCATCTTTTGAGCTTCATAGAATACCACCTCTAAAGTTCTTGCCCCTTCGGCTACCTGGCCAACTTTCTCTTTAGCTTCGGCTAAACTCATCTCTTGCCCAATAAGCTCTCCAAGCTGAAAGTTTCGCGAAAGCTTTGAGGTGCATGTAGCCATTAAATCTCCCATTCCAGCTAAACCCAGAAAAGTGATTGGGTTTGCGCCTTTTGCTACTGCTAATCTGCTCATTTCGGCCATGCTTCTGGTCACAATAAATCCAAGTGCATTCTCACCAACATCTTTAGCATTTGCAATGCCACAGCAGATTGCATATATATTTTTTAAGGCGCCAGCTAGCTCTACCCCTTGAACGTCTTCACTAGAAAAGACTTTAAAGGTAGCAGAGGATAATATTGCTTTCACTTCTGAGGATAAATAGTTATTAGACGATGCTATGACGGTACCAGTAATTTTTTGCTCAGCAATTTCTCTGGCTAAATTTGGACCGCTTAGTGCTCCTATCTTATCTCCAACAATATGACCTAGATATTTTGAAATAATCTCACTCATGGTTCTAAATGGTTTTGGTTTTATACCCTTCGTGCAAGAAATAACTGAGGTACCTGGGTCGATATGCGGCTCTAGTCGAGCGATGATTTGTTCAAATATGAGGCTTGGTGTAGCCACTAAAATATACTCTGCCCCTTTTACCACTGCAGCTAGGTCTTCGGATGCAGAAATATTCTCAGATAGTTTGAGCTCAGGGTGGTAAGTAGTATTTGCACCCTCAGAATTAATCCGTAACGCTTGCTCAGCATCACGGACCCATAAACGAACTTGATAGCCATTAAAAGCAGCCAGATTGGCTAAAACTGTTCCAAAGCTCCCTCCTCCAAGAACTGCAACATCTTTTTTAGTGCTCATTTATCCTAAATATTTATCCAATTGTCTTAAGTATTTTGCGGGATCTTTAGGTGAGCCGCCTTCAGCAATCACAGCATAATCAAATAGAAATTGAGAGAAATTTGAAAATTCTTTTCCAGACATTCCTCCTAATTTTTTTATGAGCTTATGTTTAAGATTAACTTCAAAAACAGGTTTGGAGTCTTCAAATGTTTGACCTGAAGCTTCTAGGATTCTCTTGAGTTGAGCGCCCGGCTCATCTTTTGATAGAACTAAACAAACAGCGGAATCAACTAAACGTGAGCTAGCAATAACATCTGAAACCTTGGCATCTAAGGATTTTTTTATTTTATTAATAACTTCTTGCTTTTCTTTGGTGACCTTTGGTTTTTTTTCAGTTTCATCAAGTTCTTCTTTTGCAACGTTCACTAAAGTCTTGCCTTTAAATTGCATCAAAGTGGACATAAGCCATTCATCAATCCTATCTGTAAGTAAAAGCACTTCTGTACCATTCACTTTTAAATGTTCAATATGAGGTGAATTAGCCGCTGCTTCAAAAGAGTCTGCTATTGAATAATAAATTTTTTCTTCTCCATCTTTCATTCTTTCTATGTATTGGTCAAAGGAAGTATTAAGGTCACTGGAACCCGAGGCGGTACTTGCAAATAAGAAAAGCTCTGCTATTGATTCTGAATTTTCATAATCTTCCGCAGGACCTTCTTTTACCACTAATCCAAATTCCTTCCAGAATTTTTGATAATCTTCCGGTTTATCGTTTTGAAGTTTTTTTAAGCTATCAAGCACTCTCTTGCTTAATGCTTTCTTGATAGAATCTACCAATGGATGATCTTGCAATATTTCTCTCGAAACGTTTAATGGTAGATCGCTTGAATCAACCACACCCTTAATAAACCTGAGATACAAAGGTAAAAAATGAGCTGCGTCATCCATTATAAAAACTCGTTGGATAAATAACTTAATGCCCCTGGGTGTATCTCTGTTCCAAAGATCATAGGGAGATTTCTCAGGTATAAAAAGTAAACTCGTGTACTCTTGTTTACCCTCAACCTTGTTATGCATCCAAGTTAAAGGGTCATTAGTATCGTATGAAATAAATTTATAAAAATCTTTATATTCTTGATCTTTTACTGAGCGTTTTGACTTGAGCCATATAGCATCCGAATCATTAATAATTTCTGAATCGCCTTCTTCTGGGTTGAGAATTAAAGGGAAGTTAATGTATTGAGAATATTTTTGTAATAAGAACTTCACTCTCATAAGCTCAGAGAACTCTTTATTTTCATCATTTAGATAGATTGTAATTTTAGTTCCTCTATCTTCTTTTGGAATTTTTGAGAGCTGATAGGTATCTTCTCCAGAGCTCTCCCAAAGAACACCATCTGCAACATTAGCTGAAGCTGCTCTTGAATGAACTGAGACTTTTTCAGCTACCATAAAAACAGAATAAAAACCCACTCCAAACTGACCAATCAAATTAGAATCTTTTTTCTTATCACCTGTCATATCTGATAAAAATTGAGCGGTACCAGATTTTGCAATGGTGCCAATATTCTCAATTACCTCATCCTCTGTCATGCCAATTCCATTATCAGAAATAGTGATCGTATTATTTTCTGCATTGAGGTGAATATTTATCCCTAGATCTGTATCACCATCTAAGATTTTAGTATTTTCAATGGCTTGAAATCTAATTTTATCTAGAGCATCAGAGCCATTAGATACAAGCTCTCTTAGAAAAATTTCTTTATTTGAGTAAAGTGAATGTATCATCAGCTGCAATAGCTGCTTAGTTTCAGTTTGAAATGATTTTGTTTTTGTTCTTGCCATAATTATTAATCCCCTTGAATGCAATATGGTGTTAAAAGCATTAACTTCAAGCGTTGAAATCGATATTTTTTGATTCAGATTTACATCTTTTGCTGCAAAATCTTACATTATCCCAGGACCTTTCCCATTTTTTGCGCCATGAAAATGATTTGGAACATCGAATACAAGTTTTATTTTTTTGAGTAAGTTTAATGTCCAAGAAATGAATTAATTAATATAGAGAAAGAACTGGGTCAAGCTCAAGGCTAGAATTACTATTGTGCAGTAGACACTGACACCATGAGCAAAAGAAAATATTTTTTCCCAGCCTCGATCTTTAGCAGCATTGGTAATAGGAATACCAAGAAGCCCTAACAAAGCATGAAATGAAAGATTGATTCCAAGCCACCAATTCAATGAAGAGTCTTGAAAAAACAGAATTAATAAAATGGGTAGCGATAAAAGAAACAATAGAAAGTAATAGCGTGGAAAAATTGCACGTAAGAATTGTGACGCAGATTCCTCATCAAGGCTGCGGAATATAACTGGTGTTGTTAAAACAAGATGGGTAAAGATAACCCCTGCAATTAAAAGATTGAGAAATATAAGTGCTATTTGACTTGTCATAATTTTATAAAATGGCGATCCGGACGAGACTCGAACTCGCAACCTCCGCCGTGACAGGGCGGCGTTCTAACCAGATTGAACTACCGGACCGCGAACGCTTGTGAATGATAGCTTTTTTATATTTTTCTGCAACGTTTATGTGGCATGCATTCATAACAAATAATAACTATTTGTCCTAAATGATAATGATTCTCATTATTTATATTTTGTCAAATTTAATGTGTTTTTTACAAACAAAAAGTTTTACCGACAAGTTTAATTTTTGATATGCTGTCATAACTTTCCATGAAGGAGAGTGTTAATTAACTAAAAAGGAGTATTACATGAAATTACTTATGCTTTTGGCTGGGGTAATGGCCGTTCCTACTTTTGCTGCTTCAGGAGGCAATCTTAGCGAGAGCGATTACGTTGGGATTTCTTTCTGGCTTGTTTCAGCTGCTTTGCTAGCTGCAACTGCTTTCTTTTTCATTGAAAGAGATAGAGTTCATGCAAAATGGAAAACATCATTAACAATTGCTGGTTTAGTTACCGGTATTGCATTTTGGCATTATCTCTACATGAGGGGTGTTTGGATTGATTCAATGGAACTATCGTTGGCCGAAACAGGAACAGCCTCAGGTGAAACACCAACTGTTTTCAGATACATTGACTGGTTGCTAACTGTGCCATTATTAATTATTGAGTTCTATTTAATCCTGAAAGCTGTGACTAACGTTGCTGCCTCATTATTCTATAAGCTATTTGTAGGTTCAATTGTCATGCTTGGGTTTGGTTATGCTGGAGAAGCTGAGCATATGAATCAAATGATTGCATTTGTAATCGGAGTGTCTGCTTGGCTTTACATGATCTATACATTATGGTTCGGTGAAGGCGCTGCAGCTAGAAATGCTTCAGGCAATGCTGCCGTTACAACCGCGTATAACACTATGATGTGGATCATCATTGTGGGTTGGGCAATCTATCCTTTGGGATACGCTGTAGGCTATTTTGGTGGTGGAGTGGACGAAGGTTCATTAAACCTCATTTACAACCTTGCAGACTTTGTTAACAAGATCTTATTTGGTGTTGTTATCTGGTCAGCTGCTGTAAGTGATTCAGAAAGTAAAATGGCTAGCTAATAAGAAGTCAGTTTGAATAAAAAAGCCCGGATTTATCCGGGCTTTTTTTTGGTTGTTTGGTGGGTGATGACAGGCTCGAACTGCCGACCCTCTCGGTGTAAACGAGATGCTCTCCCAACTGAGCTAATCACCCAAATATTTATACCTGGCCCTAGGTAAGAAATGAGATTATATAGGGCATTGTATCTTGAGCCAACCTTTATCAATGTGTCACCTTTAGTGCTCACTTAATTGACTTAAGTTGTGTAAAAAATTTTAATTCTTGATTGATATATACTTTTTATATTAATCAAAAATGGTATTTCCAATGGATGAAGAAACAAAATAC
>Ga0209035_10000768_pt1 | contig 12724 bp, 16 predicted proteins | sample MarorgKNORR_S2LV_6_FD_188220 | JGI IMG/M metagenome (GOLD analysis project Ga0209035, IMG submission 188220) | Marine microbial communities from the Southern Atlantic Ocean, analyzing organic carbon cycling - AAIW_A/KNORR_S2/LV (SPAdes) (version 2) | ecosystem: Environmental > Aquatic > Marine...
TAAATAAAAAAACAACTTATTAAAACGAAACGATTGGTTTCGAATTTAATAATGATCAGTAAAAGACTTAATACTCTAGACTTAAATTAGACGACTAAAATATGAATGATAGATTTGATGAGTCTTAGGATTTTCTGTTATAAGTAATCCATGAATAATAAAAAACTAATTAAGCATGGTTTTTATGAGTATTACTATGAAGGTGAGTATTCTGATCAGATTAAATGGAGAGGTAATTATAAGGACGGTATAAAACACGGTTTAGTTGAAGCGTTTCATTGGAAAAATGGTTACCTCCTTAGAAAAGAATATTGGAGAGATGGAAAAGAGGAAGGAATTTGGGAACAATTTGACCAAGAAACAGGAAAACTTACCAACAGAGCAAAATTCATAAAAGGTGAGCAGGTAAGTGCTGAATGGTTTTATGAAAATGGACAAATAGAAATAAAAGGAGAGTTTAAGAATAATGAGCAACATGGTCTATGGAAATACTTCGATGATCATGGTCGTTTAAGCTATAAAGGACACTTTAATCAAGGCAAAGAAGATGGTCTATGGCAGGGTTTTCATGAAAATGGTGTACTGCTTTATTCAGGTAATATGTTAAATGGCGAATCTGAAGGGCTTTTTGAATGGTTTCATGAAAATGGTCAACTGCAACGCCGAGGTAAGCATAAGCAAGGCGAACTCATAGATCTATGGGAATACTTTGATAGAGAAGGCCAATTAATAAAAACACAAGTATTTAAGAAAAAAGACTAAAAAATAAAATAGGTTCCCACTAATCTCTTATTTGACATCTAAAATCAATGGAGTATTTTTTAGGTATGAAGAAGATATTATTAATATCAGTATTACTCCTAACTGGATGTGACCAAATTAATGACACCAGACTTATCTGTGATTGTGTTTTCACAAACGATACTAGAGAGAATAATGGGTATAAAGCAACGTGCTATTCAGAGCGGTATGATGTCAATAATAATACTCTTGTAATTAATGAGCTAAAAAAGAAATTTGTTTGGAATGGAGTAACTTTAGATGAGTATGGCACAAGTTGGAGTGATGATTCTATTAGTTGGAAAAGCACAACTGACTCATCTTATAAATGGTTAAGATTTTATAGAATTAACTTAGTTTTTACAGAGACTGATTCTTGGCAAAACAATAATGACTCAGATACTAAGATAACTACTTATGCTTGCAAAGTTGTTGATGGAGTCTAAATGACAAAACTCATCCTAATATCAGCACTTCTCTTTAGCTTTAATAGTTGGGCAGCAGATGACGATTTACCTACTAATGGTCTTTTCGTCAGTTACCATCCAAATGGACAGGTAAGACTAACTGGGAAAGTAACAGATAGGAAGAAATCGGGGTTATGGCAATATTATTACGACAGTGGACAACTGCAACAAAAAGAAAAATATAGAAATGGCAAGCCAATTAGTACATGGAAAAGCTTTGATAATGAAGGTAAGTTAATAGCTGAATACTGGTATGGAAACGGAATCAAAGATGATAAAAGCAGAAAAGAAAGTGTAATCCATCGCATTGGAACAATAAAAGTAAAACCCAATAAGCAATGAAAAAGAAGTCCTACAATGCTTTCCCTTTAATATTTGCAATAATGGTATTTATAGCAATAGCAGCAAAGTACTTCCAATAAATTTAAAAAGGAGGACTGTGTGAAATTTTTTAGACTTAGCGGGGTAGAACGAGAAAACGCTAGTCTATTTAATAAAGGTATTATTTATATATGAAGAAACTTTGTATCTTGCTAGCTTTATTTAGCACCCATACTTTTGCTGAACCTGAACAGCTGAAAGTTGTCTGTGATAAACCGGTCATCATGCTGGTGATTGTTCAACTCGAAAATGAAAAACCTATGGCAGCTTATATGGAGGAGCTCGGTAAGTTACCTACTTATCGGGACCAGCAAGGATACTATTATTTCACTGTGCACACAGAAGCTTTTGAAGGAATGTGGCCAGAAAACCAAGGTGTCCTAGGTGCCAAGTTTCCTTGTGCGGAAGCAGCTCGTGGTTTTTGGTTTTCAGATGAATACCAGAGTATCCGTGAGGTTCGTTCAGGTGCCGGAAAAGTAACTGTATCCATTCATCCCATCCATGAAACGCCAGCATATATTGGGGATGCGAGACCTAAGCGCCTGTTTGCACAACAGCCCATGCAAGCTAACCCTTAGGTAGTTGCTAGAGTTTTTAATTCATACACTGAGGCATACTCATATATCCAATCTGTTGAATAATGGGGTGAATATATTCTTAGTCTCAAAAAGGGCTGGTCATTCCAATATATCAAATACAGTAGATGTCTATGGACACTTGTTTACCAGCGTTGATGATGATCTAATACAGCAACTTGAAAAGAAGATCAGAGCCAGTTGTAACTAAAATGCGACCAAAGTGCGACCATAGAGAGTTTCAGCTGATAAAGGATAAATCTTTGAAATCATCCGGAGACTCTATAGAATAAAGGTTCTAAGGAACAAGGAGAGGTGGCAGAGCGGTCGAATGCGGCGGTCTTGAAAACCGTTGAAGGGTTAAACCTTCCGGGGGTTCGAATCCCTCCCTCTCCGCCATTAGAGTATTTTCCAATTATTCTGATCCATTTCTTTGATAGTATTTGATTATGAGAATACTAATTATTATTACATTTTTCTTTTCTTTTGGTGTTTTGGGCGATGTCATCATTGTTCCACCTTCCGATAATGCACAAGAGAGAATACAAGAAGCCCTTATATTGGCTAACCCTGGTGATGAAATACACCTAACTTCTGGAACATATTTTATTGAAGATGGATTGTCTCTTGATATTGATAATATTATTCTATCGGGTGAAGGCCATGAAAATACAATATTGGATTTCACAAATCAAATGACAGGTGCCCAAGGTCTATTGATTACTTCTAATAAAGTGATGCTAAAAGATTTTGCAATTATTAACACTAAAGGTGATGCAATAAAAGCCATTGGCTCGGATGGTATTTATTTTATCAATCTTAGAACAGAATGGACTGGAGGTCCGAAGAGTTCTAATGGTGCTTATGGTCTTTATCCCGTTCAATCGAAAGATGTTTTAATCGATGGATGCATAGCGATTGGTGCATCGGATGCAGGGATCTATGTCGGTCAATCTGAGAACATCATAGTTCGCAATAGTAGAGCAGAATTTAATGTTGCTGGTATTGAGATTGAAAATTCATATTATGCTGATGTATACAACAATATAGCTCAACATAATACAGGTGGAATTTTAGTTTTTGATTTACCTGATTTGCCTCAGCAGGGCGGTCATCACGTTAGAGTATTTAATAATCAAATCCTTGATAATGATACGGATAACTTTGCTCCCGAAGGGAATATTGTAGGTGAGGTTCCAAGGGGTACTGGGATTATTATTATGGCAAATTCTGATGTTGAAATATTTGATAATGATATTTCTGGTAATGGAACTATGAATATTGCGATCGTTAGCTATTCTTACGAAGAAGCCATAAATGCAACTGATTATTACCCTCATCCTAGAGGCATACAGGTGCACGATAATAGATTGAGTAATTCTGGATTCAACCCCGATATGGATAAAGAGATCGCAGCAATAGTTAAAGGTTTAGCCAAACAAACTATGCCTGATATATTTTGGGATGGCGTGCTTCCATTATCCCAAATGATCTTTGGACAACCTAATGAGGATAGGCTCGTATTAATGGATAATGTTGATTCATCCTTTATGGCCATTAAACCAATTCAATACATGTTATCAATACCGAATCCTGTGACTAGAGATTCTATTGATTTTAGAGGCAATATAAAGCCTCTTGATGCTGTAAAAATTGATCTGCCCTCTAGATACAATGACTAAAAAAGTTGCTACTAAAATTTGTATAGTTTTCTTGTTTCTCTCTTGCAATATTTATGCTTCTGTTAATGAAGAAGCAATCTTGTCAGATGATTACCCAAACACATTATCTGAGTTTGGATTTTTTAGTGATCAAGCTAAACAAATACCGGAAGTAGACGTATTATCATACAGTTTAATCACTCCATTATTTTCAGATTATGCAAACAAGAATAGATTTGTGTATGTTCCTCAAGGTCGGACAGCAGAATATCAAAATAATGATGTTTTTAAGTTTCCTATTGGATCGGTTTTGATAAAGACATTTTCATATAAAAAAATGAATGTAAATAATTCTGAGAAGCAATTAATAGAAACCAGACTGCTCTTGAATAAAAAAAATGGATGGGATGCAGTAACTTATGTATGGAATGAAGATCAGGATGAAGCCTTTTTAAATATAGCTGGTAAAACCATACTCACAGAATACTTCGATGAATCTGGTATGCCGATAAATATTAGATATCGTGTACCGAATAAAAATCAATGCAAAGAGTGTCATTTAAAAAATGATTCTCTCGTCCCAATTGGACCCAAACCAAGAAATCTTAATCGTATGGTCCATTATTCAGATGGACCTATGAATCAGTTATTAAAATGGGAAACAATGAACCTAACAGCAGAAAATCATGAAGACATTCCCGCTGTTGCTGATTTCACCAATTCAAATGAATCTTTGGATAAAAGAGCAAGGGCTTATTTGGATATTAATTGCGGTCATTGTCATTCTAAGACTGGCTCTGCCAATACCACTGGCCTATATCTTAATTTGAATGAGAGCAATAAAAAAAGCATTGGTATCTTTAAACCCCCAGTTGCGGCTGGCAGAGGAGCAGGAAATTTTAAATATTCGATAGTACCTGGCAACCCAGATCAGTCCATACTACTTTATAGAATGATTTCAGATGAACCCGATATTATGATGCCAGAGTCAGGACGAGCAATAGCCCATCAAGAAGGCATTGATTTAATCAGGGAATGGATAACAGCCATGGAATGATGCTTATGAGTAATGAAGATAAAAAACCAATAACCAGAAAAAAAACACCGCACCATGGATTAACTAAACAACATAAAAATAAAATCAAATACGATCGTAAAAAATTAAAGAAAAAAATGAATGAATTTAAAGAAGATGTAGATCAATGATAAAGATAAAATACATAGGCTTTGCTTTCTTTCACCTATTACTAATCTTTACTAGCGTTAATATCTTTTCATCTGAGAGTCAGAATACCCAATTAATTTTACTAGGAACAGGAACACCCAATGCAGATCCTGAGAGATCTGGTCCTGCTCTAGCAATTGTTGTTGGACAGCAATCATATCTTGTTGACTTTGGACCTGGGATCGTAAGACAAGCAGCAAAAGCTTCTAGGAAATTTGATGGTATGCTGGAACCGCTCAAACCTAGTAATCTTAGAACAGCATTCTTAACTCATCTGCACTCCGATCATACTGCAGGATATCCTGATCTTATTCTTACACCTTGGGTGCTTGAAAGAGAACAACCATTAAAGGTTTTCGGTCCTAAAGGCCTTCAGAGAATGACTGATAATATTTTGCAAGCATACGATGCTGATATAAATTATAGAATTGATGGATTGGAACCTGCTAATAACGAAGGATGGAAAGTTGATGTTACTGAAATAGATGAGGGATTAATCTATCAGGATGAATTGATTAAAGTTTCAGCATTTAAGATAAACCATGGTACTTGGGATAATGCTTTTGGTTATAAATTTGAAACAGCCGATAAAACCATTGTTGTCTCTGGAGACACAAGACCAAGTAAAAAACTCATAGAAGCAAGTAAGAATGTAGATATTTTAGTGCATGAAGTATATTCACAGGATGGCTTCAATCGAAGAAGTGAGATTTGGCAGGAGTATCATTCAACCCATCATACATCCACGGTTGAATTAGCTTCAATTGCAAATCAGGCAAAGCCGGACCTACTAATTCTAAATCACATTTTATTTTGGGGTGCTAGCGAGGATGAGCTATTAGGTGAAATAACAGAACGTTATAATGGTAAGGTGTCTTTGGGTTCAGATCTAAATATTTATTGAGTTCAATATGGAAGTATTAAAGTTAAGCTTATTAGTCGGTGTAGGTGGATTCTTTGGAACCTCTCTTCGTTTTATCACCAATGCCTTAGTTGAAAAAATCATACCGGTATCAGTATTTCCTCTTGGTACAATCTTAGTGAATATCATTGGTTGCTTATGCATCGGTATTTTTACTGGGTATCTCTCTAGTAAAATATCTGAACCTAGTAATTTTTATTTATTTGTTACAATTGGACTCTTGGGCGGTTATACGACATTCTCAGCATTTGCTTATGAAGCCCAGTTATTTATTCAGAACGGAGAGGTAATTAAACTATCACTCTATATTGCCTCACAAGTCATAATTGGTGTTTTTTTAGCATTATTAGGATATAACATTACTAGAGGGTAAAAGGTGTCAGAACAGGCTAATAGAACAGTTTTAATTACAGGCACATCGTCAGGTGTAGGCGAAGCTTTTGCAGTTCTAGCAAAAACTATACCAAAACGTATTTCTCAATCTATTGCTAGAACGCTAACTAAGAGGACCTACTAACTATGTTAAAAAATAATAGAAATAAAATTCTTTTCATCGCAATCTTTTGTTTGATTGTTTCACCCCTCAGTCAAAGTCAAAACGGAGGGGAGGGTGAAAGAGAACAAAGCAATGAGCAAATGCCCAATCAATCGCCAATTCAATCAGACTCTATTCCTATGGGTGGCAATGACTATATATACGGATATGGAGATACTACCTTGGATGAAAAATATCTTAACCGAAAAGATCAATCGCCAATTATAAATCTAACTGGAAAAGCAAAGGTGATTGATGGCGATACAATTACTATTAATGGCACGAAAATTAGGTTCAGTGGTATTGATGCTCCTGAAAGTCATTTTTATGGACAAACACAATACTGTCAAAGACCTAATGGCAAAATCTGGGCCTGTGGTAAAAAAGCGACTACTAAACTTAAAGAACTCATTAATAATCAGGAAGTTCAATGTACAGATGAAGGAAGAGATAAGTATGACCGAACTCTTAGTATTTGTTATGCCAATGGAGTTGATTTGCAATCTGAAATGGTAAAATCAGGTATGGCTATTGCTTATTTAAAATATTCAAGACGTTATGAAAATGAGATGGTTGAAGCAATGACCAATAGAGTAGGGATATGGAGTGGAAACTTTCTAGATCCTGAAGATTGGAGAAAAGAAAATAGTAGAAGAAATTAATAACAATTACAGATTTTTTTAAGATTTAGCTATGGAAAATATTTTCAAAGAGTCACAAGGAATTACCTATAACGGAGGAGCAATGCTCTATTCAATCGGGGGTTATGTTACAGGTTTCTTAGGTCTATTTAGTACGAACATTGGCATTAATATCATCTCCGCCTTTCTTTTAGGACATGCAATGATAATTGCAGCTTATTTAGTTCATGAATGTTCACATAATTTAGTGTTTAAAAAAATTAGATTCAATAACTATGTGGGTGAATTATTCAGTTGGATCTGTGGCTCCTCATACGGAACATACAAAGATATTCAACATAAGCACTTTAGGCATCATGTGGATGTTGATGATGTTGTCTGGTTTGACTACGAATCCTTTTTTGAAAAAAATCCGAAAATATTTTTAGTCACCAAAATATTGGAATGGTTCTATATCCCTGCTCATGAATTTATCATGCATTTTATTATGACATTTTCTTCATTTATTATCCCAGAGAGAAGAAATCAGCGATTTAGAAATATTGCAGTCATCGCAATAAGATTTTCTATTTTTGGATGCTTGATTGCCTTTTTTCCAAAAGTTGCACTTTTTTATACTTTCTCTTATATCTTATTAATGACTGTGCTTCGTTTTATGGACTCTATCCAACACGATTATCCTTATAATCTAACTCTTTTTAGTAATGAAAAACCACTAAGACAAGGCGAGTATGAGTGGGAACAAACTCATACATACAGTAATCCTCATTCTCTTCATGTAGAAGCATTAAACTGGCTCACCTTAAACTTTGGTTTTCATAATGCTCATCACGATAATATGACGATTCCTTGGTATCTACTACCACAGAAACATCGGGAACTCTTTGGTAATAATGCTGAAACTGTCGTTCCTTTCTCTTCGCAAATAAAAATATTTCATAAGAATAGAGTAAGCAGGATTTATGGAAATCATGATGAGTTTTCACCTGAAGGCAGTGGATACCTTATTGCAGCAAGAAAAGCTGAAGTTTCAGGTGGCAATGCAGCATCTTTTTTAACATCATTTTAAAACCATTGTATCTTGGCAGACAGAAACTTACCGAGAGTAATAATTTTTAATTAGCTAGATTCTTCTTTAGATAATTCAACATATTTTCTCCCATCACCAGACGAATATCAGATTCCTCTACACCAGCTTCCAATAATTCATGAGTGATAGCGATCAGTTCTGAGCTGTCAAAACCAGGTAAAACTGCACCATCAAAATCAGAACCTAAAGCAACATGCTTCGCTCCTATTAATTCTATTCCATATTGAATTGCTTCTGCTACAGATTTAGGTGTATTGTCACAAACGGCTGCTTTCCAGAATCCTATTGCAACCAACCCACCTTTTTTTGCAATCTCTTTCATTAATGAATCACTGATATTTCTAGCGGAAGGACAGTGACCATAAAACCCTGTATGACTCACTAATATTGGTTCATGACTGAGGTCTAGAACATCTTGTACTACATTCTCCGAGGAATGCGATACATCAATCATAATCCCAAGACGAAGCATTTCTTTTATGGCTTCTTGACCGAATATTGTTAGACCTTTCCCAGATGTACCATGAAGCGATCCACCAAGTTTATTGTCAAAGAAGTGCTGCAAGCTCATCATTCGAAAACCTTCATTAAAGAGACGTTCAATATTTTTTAGATCACCATCTAAAGCATGAGATCCTTCTGTACCAAGTAAGCCACCAATTAAATCCGAATTGAAGTTTCTTTTCTTTATGAATTCAGTAAGGTCTGATTGGGATAAAATTAACATAAAATTCTGACTGTCTTGTTTTGCAAGTGTATGAATCTTGCTTGCTTGATAAATGACTCTCTCCGTTAGACTGCTCCAAGTTTTTATTGGCCATCGTTGTAATATAACTAATGATGTGATGTTGTCATTGGTAGAAGTTTCATTACTTTTATAATTCTGTCCTCTGGGCGATTTAGAGACAGAGGTAAACATTTGGAGTGCTACATTACCTTTCTGTAAACGAGGAATATCAACATGACCATAATCATACTGATTGGATAGAACACGATTCCATAAAGTGCTATCAGCATGCCAATCACCAATCAGTAAATCTTTATGAAGCTTTTGTGCTTTTTCTGATACCTCAAAAGGAGGGTGGGGAGAGATTTGGTTTATTTGATTATCAACAAAGCTAGGACCAAAGATCAGTGTACCAATCACAATCAAGGTGAATGTAACACTTAGGGTAAGTAATAAAAATCTTTTCATTCAAAGCATCCTAAACAAGATTTTAATCTTTAACAAATATATAGGATCTACCCACTCATTACTCTTGGCCATCGATCGTGAATACTGAATTCTAATTCTGGCTCAATGGTCACCACATATAACCTTTGTTCTTGATTCTCTACGGCAATCAATCCTTGAATCCATTGTCCTCGTATCAGATCAAACCAGTGACTCTTTCCTTCATGATCTTTTTCCATAAAACTAAGAACTGGTATCTTAACTGGTTTAGGAAACCATCTATCCCAAACACCTGAATGTATTGAATCTAATCTTGCCCATCCACCTAAGGGTAATCTTCCTGACTGTCCTTTTCTTCTTCCCCAAAGAATTAGTTTTGTTTGATCGTCCTTTGCCATCACTGGGAGTTTTGCTTTTGGATTAGGAAAGTAGACTCTCATATGATCTCCATTGTGATTATAAGACACACCTCCACACATTATATTGTTCTCCTATGACCGCTTGGTTTCCAAGCTGGGGCAATGACATCAGGCATACTTGATCGATGTATTAGATTACTGGGAGCTATTGTTAGATCCCCATATCGTTCATTGATGCAGTCTAGGACTTTATTTTTCTTATTGGAGTGATTCTTCTTTTCTTGATTCTCAAAAAAATTAATTTGTTGATTGGCTTTACTTGGTTTTATTGCTGTTACTTGGATTTGACTAATCCCTTCACCATGCCATTGTTGATGAATCAATAATTGGCCTAATTTCATGATGCATATTCCATCATCCGTTGGATATTGACTGTGCATTTTTTGACCAAGCCAGCCATATTTAGAGCGAAAACCTATATAAAATTTAGATGCTTTTAGATTGTGTCTTCTAAGTCGGGATCCAACTTTTTCACTCATATGTTGCAAGTATGTTTTGATAGTTTGAATATCTTTAGTATTAGGCGGCATTACTTTGCCATGTCCAATAGATTTAGGTTCAGCAATATGAGTGTGTATTTTTTCGGGATCTTTACCTTGGGCCATAAGCCAGATACGTCGTCCTGGATGACCAAAATGTTTACCCAGTAAACTAATAGGAATATTTTTCATATCACCACAAGTATAGACTCCATAAGATTGTAAGAAGCCACCAATACCTTTTGCAATACCACATAACTCAGTAACTGGGACATCATGGAGAGTGCTTTCTGATTTGCTTGGATGCACTACAGTTATGCCATTGGGTTTGTTTTGTTTAGCAGCATACTTTGCAGTTGTTTTATCACCGCTGATGCCAATAGAACAGGGTAGACCCGATAGTTCAAAAACCAATTCTTTTATTTGTTGAGCCAGTTTCTCAGGTGAGCCTATAATTTTTTGGCAACGAGTCATATCAAGAAATGCTTCATCAACTGAGTAGACCTCTATATCAGGAGTTACTTTATTCAAACCTTGCATTATTTTTGTAGAGATTTCAGCATAACGTTTTGGCCTAGAAGGCCTTTGAATTAAATCTGGACAAAGTTTGCGTGCTTCTTTAAGGCGCATACCAGTTTTGATTCCCCAATACCTAGCCTCATAGGAACACGTAATAATGCAAGTGCCCTGAATGCCGTTAGTAACCGCAATAGGCCATCCAAATAACTCTGGCTGATCCATTTGCTCAATGGATGCAAAGAATGAGTTCATATCAACCAACGCAATTATTCTAGGCCAAGGTGAGTAATCACTGATAACTTCTGAGTTGTCCAACAACTACTCCTTGTATCTGAACCCGTTCCGGTTCGTAGGCAATGGTTTCCATAAACTTATTTTCAGGCATTAAAAGAACCATACCATCTGGTAATCTTTTGAGTCGCTTTAGAGTTGCTTCAATGCCATCAATTAATGCAACGATAATGTCTCCATTATTAGCAGTATTTTGATGTTTTATTATGACAGTATCACCATCAAGAATACCTGCCTCCATCATTGAGTCTCCTGTAACTTGTAAAGCAAATCTATCTGCATTCATTATGAAATCGGCTAAATTAATTTCATCTCGACCCTCAATGGCTTCAATAGGATGGCCTGCAGCAATTCGACCTAAAAGAGGGATTGTTGGCACTAGTGGAATGTTTTCATTGGCTTCTGGATTTAAATGAATACCACGTTTTCGATTTGGCAAAATAGTGATTAAGTGAGACGATTCTAATGATTTTAAATATCGATGTACAACTCCTCTTGAATTGATACCAATACCTTGTGCTATCTCTTTTAAGGTAGGAGCATAGCCTTTTTCCATAAAGTATTGCTGGATAAATTTAAAAGTTTTTTTCTCGCTTGGCGTTAACATAATCTTTCTTCCACTGATAATTTTTTAATCATTAGATAATAGAGAACAAATAGAGAACATTCAATGAAATATTTATAATTTTTATATTTTTGTAGAAAATTGAGAGTATCTGAAGTTGCCTACATAGCTGATATAGAGTTTAATAGCATCTTTAAGAGTAGACTATGCAATATAATGAGGTTATTTGATTAAATGTTGCCATTCGAATTAATTATAAGAGCTGTAAGCATTGTTTTTGGCTTAGGTATGTTTGTTCTCGCAATTATATTAGGAGGGTTTGTTTTTATTGCGTTTGCTGGCTTGATTCTCCTGGCTGTGATTATTTTCTATATCAGAGGTTTTTTCTATAAAAAGAAAAATATATTTAATTCAGAAGAGAAGAGTCAATCTAATTCAAATGACACAATAATTGATGCAGAGTACACCGTTATAGATAATAAGGATTCAGATGATTGATCGTATAAATGAATATAAGGTCAAAAGAAAGAAGCGACAATTAAGGCGAATTATTTTTGCTCTTATCTTTATTGGTTTTGCGACATTGCTTTCGTGGTTCTTTGAGTCACAAGCTACAACAACTGTTTTACTGACAACACATACTCAGATTAATTCTGACTTAAAGTCTAATTCTGGTCTTAATAAAGAGGGTGTTAAAAGAGCAGATAAGCTTCAAGAGATGCTTCAATCTATTGATATTATTACTGGTCTTGATGCTATTTATGCAACTCCTTTAAGAGCAACACAAGAAACTGCTGAACCACTATCAAGAAGCTTGAACATACCTGTAAATATTATTGAAGCCCAAGATGTAGATGGTTTGATTGATATCATTATGAGTAAACATAAAGGTAAAATAATTCTAGTCGTTACTCATCCAGATACATTATTAAAACTTGTTATTGAACTTCAAGGCAGTAAGAAAATAGATCAAAAAACTGTAGATGAGTTAAACAAAGTC
>Ga0209035_10000774_pt1 | contig 12649 bp, 16 predicted proteins | sample MarorgKNORR_S2LV_6_FD_188220 | JGI IMG/M metagenome (GOLD analysis project Ga0209035, IMG submission 188220) | Marine microbial communities from the Southern Atlantic Ocean, analyzing organic carbon cycling - AAIW_A/KNORR_S2/LV (SPAdes) (version 2) | ecosystem: Environmental > Aquatic > Marine...
GTGTGGAAATACAGCAAATCCAGATGGATATTGTGATGGATCTCACCTAAATAAATAATGAGCAAAATTTTAGCTTTTGGGGCATCAAACTCAAAAAATTCAATTAACAATAAACTTGCCACCTATACAGTGAATAAGATTGCTCCAGATGAGTCAATAATTATTGATCTTAATGACTTTGAAATGCCTATTTACAGCGAGGACAGGGAGAAAATAGGCGGTATTCCAGAAAAAGCATTAAAATTCAAAAAACTAATTAGTGAATGCGATGGGATAGTAATATCTCTGGCGGAACATAATGGTGCTTACACCGCAGCCTTTAAAAATATTTTTGACTGGATATCTGTAGTTGAAAAAGTAGTTTGGTGTAACAAACCTTTATTTCTATTAGCAGCATCAAATGGATCAAATGGTGCAAAGACTGTTTTACAGATTGCTGAGGAGCGTTTTTCAAGACAGAGTAACCTTATTATACCTGTGTTTTCATTTCCAAATTTTAGTGATGATTTTTCAGATAAAGATGGAATAACAAATAAGTCTTTAAATGATAACTTTGAAATTCAAATCAGGGACTTTAAAAAACAAGTAGAGTCATCACTTGATTCCTGAAACAATTAATGTTCCGTTCCATTCACCATCTCCTCCATTAAACCATGATTCTGTTTTATTAAAACCTGCTTTTTTAAAAAATGAAATCCAATTTTTTTTTGGAAACATCTTCATGATATTTATGCCACAGTCTTCTTGCCATGAATGAGAAGGCTTGTTTTCTTTATAATAATCAATACCCATTATCAATCTTCCACCTTTCACTAACCAGTTATCATGGATATGCTTGATTAGCATATCAGGATTTTCAAAATAATAAAATACTTCCATTGAATGAACAAGATCAACCTTTTTATCTGGACTCCAGTTCATTAGATCTGTACAATAGTATTGGCCATACCCATCAAGCTTTTTTGCCTTCTCAATCATATTTAAAGACCCATCAACACCTATTGCTTTTTTGCATTTAGGATCACAACCTACTTTTCTAACAACCCAACCATTTCCACATCCAGCATCAATAAAACTATATTCTTTGAGTTCTTTTATTGAATAATCAAGCATGTTTTTTACAGACTGAGAATGTCCTTTTTCCATTCCCTCATCTTTACCATTAACAACCCAATTACTAAAAACTTTAATAGGGGAATTCATTTAGTTTACTTTAATTAATTTGTGGGTGATTTTAGAATCACATATTGAAACAACATATAAATTAGAGTTATTCAAGTCTTCTATTTGAGTATAATAATCCTCGTTAATTAACTCATTTACAAAATCAGGAATAGTATTGCTATGGCCAACAACTAAAGTGTTTTCTCCAATATTTGATTTTTTAAAATCATCAAATTTAAAATCTGTTGTAGAATAAATAATAGTTTCAATATTGTTATTTATTGCTAAAGGTTGAGCCGTTCTTATTGTTCTTTTATAGTCAGTTGAATAAATCTTGGATATCTCTTTATCTAAAAAATATTTTTTCCAATTTTGAGCTCTTAATATACCTTTCTCATTTAAAGCTGGATTGTTCTCAGACTTATCAACTCTAACCTTTTCAGCATGTCTTATAAGATAAAACGTTGAGCAGTTATCATGAGAAACGTCGCCCAATAAAAAAGTAAGTAACAATAATGTTTTTAAAAAAGTCAAAGGATAATTTTTCTTTTACTTATAACATAAATTAAGTATGCTATAATGATTACAAGTGGCTCCCAAATTAACAGATAGTATGGCCAATCACCAATAATTAAAGGATTACTAACTTCAGGTGGTGCATTTACATACATATAATTTGATCCAAGCAAAAAGTTTAGAGGCATGATTATAGCCATAAGAATATTTAAATGTATCCAAATCTTAAACCAGGAAAACTTAGGTAGCTTCATTCCTAGGTGTAGAAACATAAATATTGGTAGAGAAATTATCAAACTATGTGACACAAAAAAGTTAAGATAGTATCTCAAAGTTCCATCAAAATAATTAAGTTGAGGGGTTAAAATTGCCATTATACCTCCTATGATTCCTGTATAATATACAAACTGGAACAACCGCTCCTTCTTCTTAACAAAAGGAAGAATACAACATATAATTGAAGAAATACCACAGAGATGAAGAGGAATATTATATTGAAGATCCCAAGTACCATTCATTAAAGGAAATAAATGTTCTGCAATAAAATCAATAATCATAATACCACCAATGGCATACGTGACCTGAATTTTACGCTTTCTATCTAAAAATCTTCCAAGAATTAATGGAATTGATATAAATATTACCGAAAACAAAGCCCATGTTTTCCATTCATCGGACATGAATTCAATGATATATATTGGTATTGGGTTGTCTTCCATTAAAGGTGGTTTTCTTTAAAGTTATAAAAACTATTTAACTAAGATTATAGTAAAAAGACTTTCTTAAAAGATCAAGACTTTTTGGGACAGCTAAATTAGCATCTTCATTACCTTCAAATTCAAGAGATATATATCCCTTGTAATTATTTTCCCGCATTAGCTCTCCAATTGAGGTGTAATCAATATTAATCTGATTAAAAGCAGGCCATTTTGCGCCTCCAAAATATGTTTTGGCTTGAATAAGACATGTATGAGGGGCAAGTTCTGAAAGTTGCTTTTCACGATTGTCAAAAAAGTTTCCTGTATCTAGAGTTACACTTAACCAAGGGGAATTAATAGCATTCACGATTCTCATTACACCTCCAGAGGTTAATCCAAGGCCCCAGTGATTTTCAAGCCCAAGAACAACCCCACATTTCTCAGCTGTAGGAATGCATTGCTCTATAGAGTCTATAACCCACTTAAAACCTTCATCTTCAGTGTATCCGTCAATTACAGTTTCTATACCTTTATTATCCATTAACACATCAAACTCTGATTTATCACCTTGTGGCTTAGTTGTTCCCCACCTTCCAGTATTTATTCTAATAGTTGGAATTCCAAGTGAATATGCAACTTCAATTTGATGTTTTGTTAATTCAATATTTTCTTTTCTCTTAGCAGGATCTGGACTAACAAAACTCTGATGAGTTGAGAGACCCATTATGTCTAATCCAGAATCAAAGGCTCTTTTTTTAAGTTTTTGTAAGTAGCTGTTTTCTTCTGACTCCATTTGGATTAACAGAAGCTCTATTCCATCAAATCCAAATTCAGATGCTTTATCAATACAGTATTCAATAGGTGTTTCACGACCATTAAATTGCCAAAAAGAATATGTGGAAACTCCAATAGGGTTATGTTTTATATTTGTAAGACTACTTTCTTTAGTAGAACTTAGATTAGAGCAGCCAATTAAAGGAGCTCCAAGAGTTGCGGTTGTAATAGATTTTAGTAAGGATCTTCTTTTCATATGAAATGAATTAGTTTTTTATTAAATTTAATGATTCAAAAATAAAAACAAAATAATATGAAAATTTTAAAAACAATTTTAGCCTTATTTATTTCATTTACTGTTACAGCTCAAGCTGAAACCGTAATGAACTTATCTTATTTAGACATACCTATTCAAAAAATAGGCAGGTTTATGGAATTACACGAGCAAGTAACTAACATGCAACAAGGAGAGAAAAGAACTCTTCAAGGACAATGGGTGACAAGTCATTATTATGGATCTGGACCGTCTGTTGTTATTCAAGATAATTATATGAATGCTAACGATGCTATTAATGATACACCTTGGGTTCACGTTGGAGAAAAATGGGAAGCAGCAAGTGAAGATGAAAGAAAAGAAATGGGAGCAATGGTTAGTGAGTATCAATCATTTTGGAATGGTCATACTGATGAAATGAGAAGGATTGACTGGCAAAACGATCATATTTTCAATGAAGATTCTGATTTTTCAGGAAACTTTATACTTGTTATAGGCAAATATAATACATCTGGAAACCAAGGTGATATGGGACAAGCATATCATGACTGGGTTACAGTTCCAGCTGTTGAATCAGGAGTTGCTTTGTTTGGTAACCACAGTTATCATCTTACTGGCTCAGGCTCTGACGTAATGGTAGCTAATGGATATAAAAGTATGCATGAATTTGCTACAAGTTTAGAAAACGCAACTTCTGGATCCACTGAGGCTAGACAAAAATTTTGGAGTCTAGTTGAGGGAGATCATGAAGATCAAATATATATCCATCAAGGGCATATAGAAAATGGAAAATTTGTAAGAGCAAGTTCTAACTAATTAACGCTTATTAAACTTCAAAAAACCCCTCACCAGAGGGGTTTTTTATTTTAGATAAATTAGAAATTAAACAATTTTGTTAGCTTTGTTTTAATTAATTTAAATCAATAACATAAAACAAACAAAATGAAAAAATTATTTTTAATTATTGCCCTTGTTGCAATCGGATCACTTACTGCTCAAGGAAATGGAGATTATGTAAACATGACTTTTGTTAAAACTACTCCAGGGGAAGACTATGGAACTATACTTAACGAAAAGTGGAAAGAGTTAGCTCAAATGAGAGTTGATGAAGGAACGATAACAGGTTGGGATGTTTGGTGGAGACCAAACGCAACCGACACAGACGAATGGAATATGCTTCTTGTAACAATAGCTAAACATCCTGATAGCTTGAATTCTAATGCAGGTATTCTTAAAATGAGACCAGACTATAGTGAAATGGATGTTGAAATTTTTCAACAAAAAAACATAAAAGCAAGAACTATAGCTTATGATCATACATATGCCAATAAAGGATTAAACTTTGCTGACAATCAAGGGGAAACACCTGATGCACCTCAAGTAGTAGTGCTTAATTTTATGAAAGCAGGAGTAGCTAATGGATATGCTTATGAAAAAGCTGAAAATAGTCTAAATTCAGGAGACCTAGGATCAAGATCAGGTTGGGGTCTTTTAAAACGACTAGATCAAATGGGTGATGATGTTTATAATGACTATATGACTGTTGATTTTTATGATTCATGGGAAACTATGATGAAAACTAGAGAGCAAACTGTAAGAATCCCAAAACAAATGCAATCAGTGCTTAATATGAGATCACATCTAAGGAGTGTTCCTCTTTGGAGAGCTATATCAGTTAGACCTGGTGAATAAAAAACTAACCCCTCAACCGAGGGGTTTTTTTTACTTTTAATAGTATGAATAAGCTCATTCTAATTGCTTTATCTCTTTTCTTATTACAAGGATGTTTTTTAAAAGAAAACCCTATAAACTCCTCTATGAAAGGTGATGGTTTTTTAAAAGAGATTCTTAAAAACAAAGAAAATTATGAAATACAGATTATATATACAGAAATAAAAAGAGACAAAGAAGGTGAGCCAGACTTTATGGATTTTGAATTTCAAGTGGATGAGAATACTTATTTTTATCCAGCCAGTACCATAAAACTTCCGATCGTAATTTTAACTCTGGATAAAATTAATGAACTAAGATCTGAAGGGATTAATGTGTCCCTTAAATCAAAAATTACGCTTTCGCCATTAGATCAAGAAATGAGTCTAACTCAAAAAGATAGTATCACATCTTTTCAGAATCTTATTGCTGATATTTTATTAGTGAGTGATAATTCTGCTTCAAATGTGTTAATTGACTTTATTGGATATAACCATTTTAATGCCAAGATGAATCAAGCGGGATTCAATAAAACATATTTAAATCATAAGTTTAGCCCTGATCCAAATTATACTATCGATTGGGAAATAAAAACAATGTTTAATGATCTAATCTCTTCAAATGAAAAGAGAGATATAGTTAAAGCTGACGACAATATATTAGGTTTAAAAAAAGGAGAAAAAAAATTTAAAGATGGTATAGTTGAGCTTGGTTCTCTTGACTTCTCTCAAAAAAACAGATCTTCAATAATTGACATGCACAATATTATAAAAAGAATAATATTTCCTTCTAAGTTTGATGCTGATAACGCCTTTAATCTTAATGTTGAAGATTATGATTTTTTGAGGTATTGGATGAGCAGGTTTACCCATGAAGACCTTGGAAATAAATTTACAACTGATAAAAAGTATTTTGAATCATATAATAAGTTTTTTATTCATGGAGCAGATACTGTTGTAACAAATAAAAATATTAGGGTCTACAATAAAATAGGTCAGGCATACGGAACATCTACAGATAACGCATATATAAAAAACTATCAAGATGATGTAGAATTTTTCCTAACAGCAACAATATATACAAACAAGAATAATATTATTAATGACAATGTATATGAGTATGAAGAAACGGCAATTCCGTTTTTAGCAAAACTATCTCAATCATTATACAATAAGCTTAAAGACTAGTCTTTAACAAGTCCAAGATCAACCAACCTTTGGTAAAGGAAATCACCAGCTGTTGTATCATCAAATCCTTTAGGATTGTCTTTGTCTACACAAGTCTCTAGACAATTTAGGGGCATTTCAAGTCTTGGATGTAAGAAAAAGGGTATTGAATATCTAGAGCTATTCCATAAATCTTTAGGAGGGTTTACAACTCTATGAATGGTTGACTTTAATTTATTATTAGTGTGTCTGGAAAGCATATCGCCAATATTTACAATGATTTCATCATCCTCTGCAATAGCATCAACCCACTCTCCATTATTGCTTAAAACCTGGAGTCCTTTCCCTTGAGCTCCCATAAGAAGTGTAATTAAATTAATATCACCATGTGCTGCTGCTCTTTCTGCTTTGTCAGGTTCTTGTGTTATAGGAGGGTAGTGAATTGCTCTAAGAATTGAGTTTCCGTTAAAAATATGCTTATCAAAATATGTTTCATCTAAATTTAGATAACAAGCTATAGCTCCCAAGACATGTCTCCCGGTTTCTTCCAAAAGTTCATATGTTTTTTGCCCGACGGAATTAAATTCTTCAAGTTCATTAACAATTACATTCTTTGGATATTTATTATCTAACTCAGGTTCATTTTTTACATATTGTCCAAAATGCCAAAATTCTTTTAAGTCTCCTACATTTCTACCTTTTGCATGTTCTTTTCCAAATGGAGTAAACCCCCTTTGACTTGCAAGCCCACTTATAATGTACTTTGATTTAATTTCATTTGAGAGATTAAAGAAATTTTTAACTTCATCATAAAGAGACTCTTTAACAGTATCATTCAAAAGATGACCCTTTAAAGCAATAAATCCAATCTCACTAAATCCCTTTCCAAGATCATTAATAAATTTTTTTTTGCTATCAGGATCTCCTGTTAGATAATCGTTCAAATTTACTTGAGGTATTTTATTCATTTTTTATTTATTTTTTGAAATCATTTTTGTAATATATTTTCCTAAAATGTCAAATTCAAGGTTAACAATACTTCCTGAAGTAATATTTTTAAAATTTGTATTCTCATAAGTATATGGAATAATTGCAACTGAAAAAGAATCAGAAGTGGAATCAACTACAGTTAAGCTAACACCATTAATGGTTATTGATCCTTTTTCAACAGTTATATTTTTTTGAGAATGTTCAAAGGCATATTTCCAACTTCCATCAGTTTCAATTGCCTCTGTGCAAATGGCAACTTCATCAACGTGACCTTGAACTATATGACCATCAAATCTTGAATTAACAGACATTGATCTTTCAAGATTTACAATATCTCCAGGTTTTACTTTTCCAAGATTTGTCCTGCTAAGACTTTCAGCAACAACAGTTACAGTGTATATATCATCATTAATATCTACCACTGTTAGACAAACTCCGTTATGACAAAGGCTTTGATCTATCTTCAGCTCTCTTGTGATTGGAGATTTTAGCGAAATATTAAGATTTCCTTTATCTTTTTGAACTTTATCAACAGTTGAAGTGCATTCTATTATACCAGTGAACATTATTATCTTTATTTTTGATCTGTAAAATTACTAATTAAATTAACTAGTGTTAAAATCAAAAAAAATAAATATAGGAATTTCAATAGGAGACCCTAATGGCATAGGAATTGAAATTATTCTTAAAGTGCTTTCTGAAAGCCACCTATATGAGAAATGTAATTTTATAATTTACTCCTCTTTAGATTTAATTGTCAAGCAACAAGATTTTTTCAAGATTACAACGTTGCCTTTGAAAAAAATTGACTCTTTAGATAAAATAGTTTCAGATCACATTAATATTAAAGAAGTTTTTTCTAGTTCTAAATTTGAATTTGGTAAAAATGATAAAGAAATTTCAGCTAACGGTATTATTTCTTTTAAGGAAGCAGTAGAGGATGCAAAATCCAAAAAAATTGATATTTTGATTACAGCTCCAATTAATAAAAGTTTGTCTTACTCTAACTCATTTAAATTTTCGGGCCATACTGATTATTTAAAAAACACATTCAATATAGACCCAATGATGCTGATGGTATCAGGCAACTTAAAATTAGGACTATTAACAGAACATATTCCTCTTAAAGATGTTGTCAGCGAAATAACCACAAAGAAAGTAATTCAAAAAATTAAATCTTTAATAGATACTTTAAACAATGATTTTTTAATTAAAGATCCTAAGATTGCAATTCTTGCTATTAATCCCCATGTTGGTGATAATGGTGTAATTGGCAGTGATGATCAAAATATATTAATACCTGCGATAACAGGCCTTAATAAGGATAATAATTTAATATTTGGGCCGTTTTCTGCAGACACCTTTTTTTGTAATGAAAACCATAAGCAATATGATGGTATTATTGCAGCATATCATGATCAAGGTTTAATACCATTTAAAACAATTAGTTTTGGTAACGGAGTTAATTATAGTTCAGGATTACCCATTATTCGAACATCTCCAGACCATGGAACAGGATTTGATATTGCAGGGCAAGGAATAGCAAGCACATCCTCATTCATACAGGCTTTAAAAGTAGGATTGGACATATATAAGTCAAGAAATACGATAGATTGACATTAAATAGATAAATTTTTATAAATTTGCCGCTCAATAGTTGAGTGATGAAATCGCTTTCGCCATATTTGATTAAATTTTCCGGGTTGAAAGATGGATTACACTGCTTTAACTATGAGCTTGGTAATAAGTTCTTTAAAAATTTTGACTATTATGATTTTCTTGATGCTAAATTATTAGCAAATCTTGAACTAGAAAAAAAATCAACACTATTAAATTTAAAATTTTTATTTAGTGGTGAAATAGATGTTCAGTGTGATGTTTCTATGGAAAGTTTTACTTTACAATTTGAAACAGACTACTCAGTAGTTGTAAAATTCAAAAACAATGTTGTATCATCAGATGACAAAGTTGTTTTTTTACCTGCAGGGTCTCACAGTCTAGATGTATCACGTATGATATACGAAAGCATCATATTGGCTGTTCCACAAAAAAAGGTTCATCCTGGAATTGAAAACGGTTCATTAAAATCAGAAATAGCAGAAAAATTAGAAGAACTTAAACCCAAAAAAAATTTTAAAGAAAAAACTGACCCTAGGTGGGACAAATTAAAAGACTTATTATAAATGGCACATCCTAAACGTAAAATATCTAAAACTAGAAGAGATAAACGTAGAACGCATATTAAAGCTGAACCACAGCAAATATCAACTTGCAAAGCTACCGGTGAGTCACACTTATATCACAGAGCTCATTGGCATGAAGGTAAACTTTATTACAGAGGAAAAGTTTTAGTTGATTCTTTGGAATCAGAAAAAAACTAGTATCTTAAATTATCAATTTAATTGTCTAATGACATTATTGATGTTAGTATGATATCTAACAAAACAAACAAAATAAAAGCCGCTATTACTGCTGTAGGAGGCTATATTCCACAAGACTTTATTTCCAATAAAGATTTAGAACAAATGGTTGACACAAATGATGAGTGGATAACCGCTAGAACTGGGATTAAAAAAAGAAGAATTCTTAAAGAAAAAGGGAAAGCCACTTCCTATCTAGCAATAAATGCTGCAAAAGATTTATTGAATAGAAATGGTGTTGATCCAAAAACTATAGATCTAGTAATTCTTGCTACAATAACTCCAGACTATCATGTTGCATCTACAGCTCCAACTGTAGCCTCAGAAATAAAGGCTCTTAACGCATATGCTTTCGATATAAATGCAGCATGCTCAGGATTTTTATATGGGATGTCAACAGCAACTAGCTATATAGAATCAGGTAGATACAAAAAAGTTCTTCTTATTGGTGCTGATATGATGTCTTCCATTGTAGATTACACAGACAGATCAACCAGTATACTATTTGGTGATGGAGCTGGAGCTGTTTTGGTTGAACCCAGCATAAATGATTTTGGGTGGGAAGATGAGTATTTAAGATCAGATGGAATAGGAGCAGAATGGTTAAAAGTTAAATCAGGAGGCTCAATGTACCCGACATCACAAGAATCATTTGAGAATAAATGGCATTATATAACTCAAGAAGGAAAGACTATATTTAAGTCAGCTGTATCGGGGATGGCGAATGCTACTGAACAAATTATTATTAGAAACAATCTAAAACCAGAGGAAATAAAATATCTTCTGCCTCATCAAGCCAATAAAAGAATTATTGATGCTACCGCAGAAAAGATTAATTTAGATAAAAATAAAGTTTTAATGAACATTGAAGAATATGGAAATACTACTGCTGCTACGATACCTCTACTAATGTATGATTATGAAAAAGAGTTTAAGCAGGGAGATAAATTAATACTTGCAGCATTTGGAGCTGGTTTAACATGGGGTGCAGCATATTTAACATGGGCATATAATTAAACTATTTAAAATGGATATTAAAGAAATACAAAATCTAATAAAATTTGTCTCTAAATCTGCTGTTGAAGAAGTTAAAATAGAAAGAGAAGATTTTAAAATTACAATCAAAACAAAGAAAAATATTACTCAGCAAATAGTAGTTGACGATACTACTAAAATTCCTGTTTTACCTTCTGTTATTTCAAATGTTCATCTAGATCCTTTAGAAGAAAATGCTTCTAAAACAAAGTCTACAAAAGCAGAAAACGAAAATCACATAATAGTAAAAGCACCAATAATTGGAACTTTTTACAGAAAACCTACTCCAGATAAACCAAACTTTACAGAAGTTGGACAAATTATTGCTGAAGGAGATATTCTATGTGTAATTGAAGCAATGAAATTATTTAATGAAATAGAATCTGAGATGTCAGGAAAAATTGTTAAAATTCTTGTTGAAGATCAAAGCCCTGTTGAATTTGATCAACCACTTTTTATTATTGACCCATCATAAAAATGTTTAATAAAATATTAATTGCTAATAGAGGAGAGATAGCTATGCGCGTCATAAGGACATGTAAGGAAATGGGCATTAAAACTGTAGCTGTATATTCAAAGGCAGACGCGGAGAGTCTCCATGTTCGTTTTGCAGATGAAGCTGTTTGTATTGGTCCTTCTGCAAGTTCAGATTCATATTTAAAACCAGCCAATATAATTTCAGCTGCAGAGATTACAAATGCAGATGCAATTCATCCGGGATATGGATTTTTATCTGAAAACAGTAAATTTTCGAAAATTTGCGATGAACATAAGATAAAATTTATTGGAGCTTCACCTGAAATGATAGATAAAATGGGAGATAAAGCATCTGCTAAAGAAACGATGAAAAAAGCAGGTGTCCCAACTATTCCTGGATCTGAAGGACTTGTCCCTACTTTAGAAGAAGCTCAAAACATAGCACTTGAAATAGGGTACCCAGTAATGCTTAAAGCAACAGCTGGAGGAGGAGGAAAAGGAATGAGAATAGCTAAAACGCCCAAAGATTTAGTCACTGCTTGGGAATTAGCTAGGCAAGAATCAAAACTAGCTTTTGATAATGACGATATGTATCTAGAAAAATTTATAGAAGACCCAAGACATATTGAAATTCAAATTATTGGAGATTCTTATGGTAAAGCTTGTCATCTTTCAGAGAGAGATTGTTCTATTCAAAGACGTCATCAAAAACTAATTGAAGAAACACCATCTCCGTTTATGACGAAGCCTCTAAGAAAAGCAATGGGAGACGCTGCTGTAAAAGCTGCAGAATCTATTAAATATGAAGGAGCGGGAACTATTGAATTTCTTGTTGATAAACACAAGAATTTTTACTTTATGGAGATGAATACCAGAATTCAAGTTGAACACCCAATTACTGAACAAGTGATTGATTATGATTTAATACGTGAACAAATACTTGTTGCTTCAGGAAAACCAATTTCTGGTAAAAATTATTTTCCTAAACTATGTTCTATAGAATGCAGAATCAATGCTGAGGACCCAACTAATGACTTTATGCCAAATCCTGGTAAAATTTTAACGCTTCATTTTCCTGGGGGTCACGGAATTCGAATTGACACACATGTTTATAGTGGCTATTTAATACCACCTTATTATGATTCAATGATAGCTAAATTAATCACTACTGCACAAACTAGAGAAGAGGCTATAAATAAAATGAAAAGAGCTCTAGATGAGTTTGTGATTGAAGGTGTAAAGACAACAATTCCTTTTCATCAAAAATTACTTGAAAACCCAGATTTTTTATCGGGTAATTATACTACAAAATTTATGGAGTCATTTGAAATGTAGATTTAAATTATCTTCATTTCAATTAATTTTTCCGCTATTTGAATAGTGTTTGTTGCAGCACCTTTTCTAAGGTTATCTGCAACAATCCAA
>Ga0209035_10000776_pt1 | contig 12625 bp, 7 predicted proteins | sample MarorgKNORR_S2LV_6_FD_188220 | JGI IMG/M metagenome (GOLD analysis project Ga0209035, IMG submission 188220) | Marine microbial communities from the Southern Atlantic Ocean, analyzing organic carbon cycling - AAIW_A/KNORR_S2/LV (SPAdes) (version 2) | ecosystem: Environmental > Aquatic > Marine >...
CATATTCCGCTCTTAACCATATCAGGAATTCTTAGATAACCTGAGCCAAAAACAACCGCATTAGGAGGTGTGGCAACAGGTAACATAAAGGCACAAGATGCTGCTACAGTTGCGCCAACCATCAACATAAAAGGATGCACATCTATGACTAAAGATAAAGGAGCAAGGATGGGTAAAATCATAGCAGTTGTTGCAAGGTTGGAAGTGATTTCAGTTAAAAAATTTACCAGAGTAATTAAAAATAAAAGCAAGAAAAAAAGAGATGCACCTTCCAATAAAGTCATTTGTCCCCCAATCCATTCTGCTAAACCACTTGTTTTAAATCCTTGTGCTAACGCTAAACCTCCTCCGAAAAGTAAAAGAATTCCCCAAGGTAGTTTAACTGCTTCTTCCCAATTAATGAGTTTTCGGCTTTTCTCTTTTGATGCAGGTAAAACAAATAATATAATTCCTGCAATAACTGCAATAATAGTATCATCAATATTTGGAATGAATTTTTGCAACAAAAATGATCTTGTAATCCATGCAAAAGCAGTACCAATAAAAATCAATAAAACCATTTTTTCTTCGTAAGATATTTTACCTAAAGATTTTAGTTGTTTATTGATTTCAGATTTTCCTCCTGGGAAAGCTTTTTGTTTAAATGAAAAAGCAAATTCAGTCAAATATTTCCAACAAATGGCTAAAAGAATTAATGAAACAGGTAATCCAAACATAAACCATTTTAAAAAAGTAATTTCTATTCCATAGGTTTCTTGAACTATTGTAGCCAATATTAAATTAGGTGGTGTTCCTATCAATGTTGCCATTCCACCTATTGATGCGCTGTAGGCAATAGCTAACATTAATGCTTTTCCAAAAGTTTGATTTTCATTTTCAATTGTGTCTGGATTATCCCTTAGCTGGCTAATGATCGCCATCCCAATTGGAAGCATCATCACTGAAGTAGCCGTATTGGAAATCCACATGGAAAGAAATGCGGTAGCTATCATAAATCCTAAAATAATACTTTTGACATTTGTTCCGATTATTTGGATAATATTCAAGGCAATCCTTTTATGTAAATTCCAACGCTGTATAGCGATTGCCAAGATAAAACCACCTATGTACAAGAAGATATATCGATGACCAAAGGAGGCTGTGGTCTCTGCTAATTCCAGTCCACCCGTTAATGGGAATAAAACAACGGGCAACAAGGAGGTAATTGCAATGGGAACAGCTTCAGTAATCCACCACACCGCTACCCAAAGCGTAGAAGCTAAAATGGCATTTGCTTCTTTGCTCAATCCTTCTGGATGAAACCACAACAGGGTCATTAAAAAAAGGGCTGGACCCAAAATTAATCCGATTTTCTTTACTTTCACTTTTTATTGATTATTAATTGTTTTGATTGATTTATCTACAAATTCTCTTAAATGTTTTCCAGTTGAAGATGAAATGAAAGATAAATAAAATTTCTCTCCTTTCTCATCTATTTTAAAAAGGCGATTTGGAATATCTTTTAATGATTTTCCCGTAAGAGATTTGGTTATTATTAATGAAATTAAATAAGATCCGTCAGATGAAGGATGTTTGTTATCAAAATATAGATCAATATTTGAATTATCCTTTCTAACATCATCCCATATTGGGCCTACAGGAAGAACTTTAGTATCAAGATCTATGGCTAGGTCAATATATGCATTAGAAACAGTCTTTTGCATTGAGGGGTTATCTTTGTAAGACCAAGTAATCATAAAAATAGGTTCAGCTCCTTTAGATCGAATTAGATTAATAAATTTTTTACCATATTTTCTAAATTTTTGAGGAGTTTCTATTGTACTTAAACTATGATCGCTTAATACTACATAATCCCAATTATTTTCAGCAATTTTTTTTCTAGTGAATAAATCTTTTTCGCCTTTCCAATGTTGTTCTAAACTACTTCCACTTACAGTTGATTGATATGAATTAATTGAAACCCCTTGTGATTCTGCCATTGCAGAGACTAACTCAGGCATATTCCAAAAAAAAGTAAAACTATTTCCAACAAAAAGTATCTTAATCGGAGTTCTTTCTTGTGTAAAAATTGGATTTGATAATAAAAAAAAAGTAAGTATAATTAATAACCTATTCATTCTATATAAATTAATTAAAATCAAAAACTTTATTAGAAAATCTTTGAGGTCCACCTCGTTTTATTTCCTCATTTGCAATATTTTCAAATTTGTCAAAATTCTCTCTAAAAGCATTGGATAATTTAAATGCCATCTTATAATAAGCTTTATCATTATTCCATGTGGCTCTAGGACTAAGCAATTTTTTTGGTATTCCGGGACATTCTCTAGGTTGTGCTAATCCAAAAACTGAATGAATATGGTAATTCTTATATGAATATGGTCCAAGCTCACCTGATAATGCAGCATCAATCATTCTTCTAGTATATTTCAATTTAATTCTCTTACCAATTCCATAAGGTCCTCCCGACCATCCGGTGTTAACTAACCATACATTTACATTTGCTTCTTTCATTTTAGAAATTAACATTTCTGCATAAATAGCTGGATGTAATGGCATAAAAGGAGCTCCAAAACAAGCCGAAAAAGAAGGTATTGGTTCAATTATCCCTGCTTCTGTACCAGCAACTTTAGCAGTATATCCTGAGATAAAATGATATGCCGCTTGACTAGGAAGTAATTTTGAAATGGGTGGCAACACACCAAAGGCATCTGCTGTTAAAAAAAATATATTCTTTGGTTTATATCCAATTGAAGGTTTTTGGATATTTTTTATATGATTAATTGGATAACTAACTCTTGTGTTTTGAGTTATTGATGAATCCATATAATCAACTGAATTACTGTTTTTTTTAAAAACAATATTTTCTAATAATGCACCTTTTTTAATAGCTCCAAATATCTCAGGTTCTTTTTCTTTTTTTAAATCTATTACCTTAGCATAACAACCTCCTTCAAAATTAAAAATTACATTGTCTTTTGACCATCCATGTTCATCATCACCTATAAGTTTCCTGTTTGGGTCAGCAGATAATGTGGTTTTTCCTGTTCCTGAAAGACCAAAGAAAATAGCTGTTTCACCATTATTTCCAACATTTGCTGAGCAATGCATTGGTAAAACATTTTTTGATTCCGGAAATAGAAAATTTAAAACCGAAAAAACTCCTTTTTTTACTTCTCCAGTATAACCTGACCCACCAATGAGTATAATTTTTTTAGAGAAATTTATTATTGAAAAATTATGAGATCTAGTGCCATCTTCCTTTGGAACTGCCATAAAACTTGGCGCTTGAATTATAAGCCATTCTGGTTTAAAACTATCTAACTCTTCTTCCTTTGGGTTCAAAAACATATTTAAAGAAAAAATGTTTACCCAGGGTAATTCAGTAACTACTCTTAAGTTAACTCTATATCTAGGATCAGAACATGCATAAGAGTCAGATATATAAAGTTCTTTATTTGAAATATGCTTGACAATTTTTTTGAGCAAATTGTCAAAATTATTAGAATCAAAAGGTAAATTAATATCACCCCACCAAATTTTATTCTTAGTTATTTTATCTTCTACAATGAATCTATCTTTTGGAGATCTTCCAGTAAATTCACCTGTATTTACAACTAATGCTCCTGAATCAGCATAAATTCCTAAGCCTTTTTTAATACAAATTTCATTTAATTCATCTGAATTTAATCCATAATTTATTTTTGAATCTTTAATTCCGTGTTTTAATAGAAAACGATTTATTTTATTTTTATTAGTCATTATTTATTTAATCAAATATTATTTTAATCTATAAATATTAACCTTTTACATTTTTATAATTATCATCACCGTTATCAACTTTTGGATCTCCTGATTTTTCAACATATTTTGCTACTATCATGGAGACTGTTGCGTCTCCAGTGATATTAACTATTGTTCTACACATATCTAGAGGTCTATCTACAGCAAAGATTAATGCTAATCCAGCCTCTGGTATTCCTGCTTGAGATAATACAATAACTAATACAATAATACCTGCACTAGGTACTGCTGCAGTCCCTATAGAAGCAAGTGTTGCCGTAAGAATAATTCCAAGCTGAGCACCCAATGACAGATCTAAACCAAATGCTTGTGCAATAAATACAGCTGCAATAGCCTGGTACAATGCCGTTCCATCCATGTTAATAGTTGCTCCAATTGGAAGGACAAAACTAGAAACCTCTTCTTTTACACCTAAATGATTGTGAACTCTATCCATAGTAACTGGTAGGGTAGCTGCACTAGAGCTAGTTGAAAATGCAACTAGTTGGGCAGGAAGAATACCTTTTAAAAAGTAATTAGGCCCTTTTCCAGTAAAAATCTTTACAATTATTACATATAGTATTATTAATACCGATAATCCAAAAATAAGGGTAATAGAATACAATAATAGACTCTTTAGTAGATCCCATTGTGGAGCTTCTACGATTAATGTTGCTAATAATGCAAATACACCATATGGTGCAAACAACATTATTAGATCAATTATTTTTAGGATAACCTCATTTAGTGAATCAAAGAATTCTTTTATTGGTTTTGATTTATTTGGCGGAATTAAGATCATTGAAATACCCAACAAAATTGCAAAGAAAATTACTTGAAGCATATTCTTATTATTAGATGCAGCGTAAACTATATTTGAAGGCACAACATCTATAAGAGCTTGAAGAGGGCCTGAATTTTTTGTATTTGCAGCTACTTCTCTTTTTTCATCTGCATCACTCTCATATGCACCTATTAATTCTATTCGTGTTTCTTCAGAAATTGAATCACCAGGTTTTATAACATTTACTACAATTAAACCAATGCTAACAGCTATAACAGTTGTTATTATGTATGTAAATATTGTAACTCCTCCCATTTGTGACAATTTTGAAATATCTTTCAAATCTGAAATACCCTTTACAAGAGATGCTAGTATTAATGGAATTGCTATTAGCTTTAAGGAATTAATAAAAATTGTTCCAAAAGGTTTTATCCAATCAGATATGAAATCTTTTCCAAAATCAAAATTTGTCATTATAAAACCAAAAACAACACCAAGTGCCATTCCTATTAAGATTTTCCAATGTAATTCTAATTTTTTCATAGAAATATTTTTTATTTTTTTAAAACTTTTCCTTTTAATTTACCAGTAAAATTATTTTTATCAATTATTAATTCCCCATTTATTATACTATAAATTAAACCTTCTGAATATACAAATGCATTAGAATAATCAGCTTTATCTTTAAAATATAATGGGTCGAATATAATAATATCAGCATAATATCCCTCTTTAATTTTACCTCTTTTGTTAACATTAAAAAATTCTGCTGGTTTTGAAGTACTGTTAGCAATAAATTCAGAAAGATTTAGAACCTTTTTATTAACTACATATTCAGAATATTTTTTAGGAAATGAACCATATTTTCTAGGGTGACCAGTATTACCATCAGAACCTGTAAAAACCCAACTCTGCTTCATGAAATTTGTAATATCCTCTTCAATCATATTAAACGAAGCAACACGAACATTTTCTGATTTAATCAATTCATAAACTGTTTCTTCTGGAGATTTACTAAATATTTCTGATAATTCTAATAAATTTTTTCCTATGAAATCTAAATTTTTTGAATTTATAATCAATAATTTATCAGCTCCACCTCTTCTAAAAATATTCGAACTAGTTTCGCTTAAAATTCTTAATTTTAGTTTGTTGTTATTAAAACGAATAAACAAAGAATCTTTACCTCCACTTTCAGCCCATCTAGGAACAACTGCACCTTTCAAATTAGTTGCTGATGCATCATAAGGGTATTGATTTGCGGTGATGCTTAAACCTTTATTTCTATAAAATTCTATTAATTTAATAATTGAATCACTTTGATGCCAAACATCTCTTCCCAAACACTTAATGTGTGAAATATGTACAGGAATATTTGCCTTTAAACCTATTTCAATTGTTTCATTAACAGCTGATATTAAACCTATATTATAGTTGCTTTCATCTCTTAAATGAGTGTCATAAATTCCTCCATTTTTTGAAACTACTTGTGCTAATGATATTATTTCTTCAGTATTTGAATAACTTCCAGGAGAATAAAATAAACCAGTAGACATTCCAAATGCACCAGCATTCATTTCTTGATCAATTAATTCTTTCATTAAATTCAATTCTTCAGAAGTGGGTTTTTTATTAGTATTTCCCAATACTTTATTTCTAATTGTACCATGACCAACTAGCATAACAACATTTGTTCCAATTCCTTGAATATTATATAACGATTTATAGTCAGAAGTAGGATAAAAACTGTCTCCATCATTTCCCACTACAACTGTAGTAATACCTTGCATTAAAAATGGCAGATTATGAGAGGTTTTTTTATTTATCAAATCTCTATCAGAATGAGTATGAGGATCAATAAAACCAGGTGAAACAATTAAATCTTTGGCATCAATAATTCGATTTGCAGTAATAGAATGACTATTATTATTTCCAAGATATATAATTTTATCATCTTTAATTGCTATATCAATAACTTTTGATTCTGAAGTAATTCCATCATATACTATTCCATTTATTATAAGTAAATCTGCATTAATATCAGACTTACAAGAAGACATTAAACTTATAATATATATTGAAAATAAATATCTGAGATATTTCAAAATATTAATTTTTGTTAATACAATTTAGTTTATATATCCTGGAACAGCAATATCTGACATTGTATGAAATCCTGGACTAGCTTTCAAAACACTTTTAACACTATTAATTGCAATTGAACATGTTGCTATATCGCCATTAATACCTCCTTCAATTACAGAAACAAAAGAAGGAATTCCATCAACTTCAATCTTATCAAATGAACGTGCTTCTCCTATAGCTGCTTTAAATTGCATTTCAATTACAACTTCATTATTGAGATATCCATAAGCAACTTGTTCAACACCTCTTGCTTCACCTTTTTCAATGTTAATAGAGCCATTTAAATCACTTTCACAAATTACAGGGTTTAATGTTTCAGTTACATTATCTAAAGTAAAGTCTACTGAGTTTGCTAGTAAATGAAGTGATTCAGTTAATCCAACGTGACGTAATGTCCCTTTGTTTTGTTTATTTTTAAATTCATTTAAACTTAAACCTGCTCCAATTTTTTTTTGAAACGAAATTCTTCTTGAACTAGCATCCTGGACTCGACAAATTTTTATTTTATTTATCTTATTACACAATGTACTTAATACCGACGGTAAATAATCCATAAGAAATCCAGGGTTTACACCTGTTCCTAAACATGCTACATCATTTTGTTTACACAAATCATTTAATCTTTCACTTAAAATTGGATCTGTTTTCCAAGGGTAAGATAACTCTTCACAAGTCGAAATAACATTTATATTATGTTTTACTACTTCTTTAATTTGATTATAAATTTGTTTTAAACTTGAGACAGTAGTAATTATAGCTACATCAGGTTTTTCAGAAATGTATTGTAAAGCTTCATTTATTGAATTTGAAATATAAATATTATCATCAAGTTCTGATGAAATTTCATTAATTTTTTTATTATATAAATCCAAATCATTATCAACTACTGCTACTGTTTTAATTTTTGATTTATTAGCAATGAATTTAGCAATTTGAATACCAAGTGGTCCAAAACCTATCTGTATAACTTTAATCATTATTTTACTTGAAATTAGCTAGTACCTACCCAAGCTATTTAAAAAAATGTCAAATAGCTAGAGTAAATATTAAGGGTTTAATAAATTAATTATTAACCTCAGTTTTTGAAAAAATACCAGGGTCTGCCGGAGCATTTGAATTAGAATTTAATTCGTTTGCTGAGTATGGCATTCTCTCTGGATATGGAGGATTAGGTCCAATGACTAATATAAAAGGAACCGAAATGCCAGAATCACTTTTCCTTAATCTTCTAGCGTCATTATACGGCATATGCATTCCAAATCCAGAAACATAACGTTCTTCAATAACTTCTCTTAAAAAAGCTGTCTTCGAATCAACACCGTCTGTATTTTCAATTCCTCCATTATCAAAATCAGAAGCACTAAATGCATCGTACTGATGAGTCATGCTAGAAAAATTTGAATTAATTTGACCTCCTGAATTTAACCATGAACGTACAGAGTTTAAGTAAGCAAGACCTGAGCTAACTCCTCCAGATCGAGCAGCACACTCAGCTAAAATTAATTGATTTTCAAAATAAGTAACCATATTTTGAGGTTCAAATTGTTCTACAATTCCCTTGTTAGCACTTCCACCAGAAGAATCAATTTTATAGTATCCATATCTAGCCTCTTCATTAGTCTTAGAATGATTTCTTGAAATAGATGAAGATGCATCTAACAATTGTAGCAAATAACTTTCAGATCCTCCACTTGAATTTCCTATATCTCCTGATCTTGAACCTTCTAAAATTGTCCAAAATAAATTCTTGTCACCAGAAGCTATATTTGATGCTCCTCTTGGTTTATATTTCATATCACTAGATGAATCACTAATACCATTTTCAGCTGCAGAAAAAGCACTTGAATAATTTTTCTGATGTAAATAAAATCTAGCTTTTAATGTATAAGCAGCTTTTATCCATTTATCTTTATTTCCAGAGAAATAAATGTCCTGACTCAAATTAATACTAGAAGCAGAAGTTAATTTATTTATTGCTTCATCTAAAACAGCAATAGCTGCAGTATATACAGCTTTTTGACTGTCAAAAACAGGATCAGAAATATCTATATTGTTTGATTCAGAATAAGGAATATTTCCCCACAATGAAGCACCTGTTCCAATAGCATGAGCCTCAACTACCTTAGCAATTCCAACAAGTAAATCACTTGTAGAATTCTTAGCTATATGACGCATGTTTGTAATTACACCTCCATATAATTGAGTCCACTCATCGTTAGATTCAACTGTCGAAAGGTTAAATCCATATATGTTTGAATACAATGATGAGAATCCAATCAATTGTCCAGAATACATTCCAGAAATTCTATTTAAATGTCCTAATTGAACTTGAACATTTGCAAGCATGGCTCCAGTAAGAAATAATTTATTTTCAACATCTAACACAGAGATGTCATTTGGGTTTTCATTTACACCTTCAACAATGTCTTCACAAGATGAAAGTGATAAAACCATTGAACATAATAAAATTTTTATAATATTTTTTTTCATAATTTTTATATTAATAATTAAATGATACTTTTAATAAAAATGATTTAGTTTGAGGATTTGTAAAGTAATCTAATCCAAAACCTTGACCAACACCATATTGATTAACCTCTGGATCAATTCCAGGGACTTTATTGATGTTTACTAAATTCCTTCCTGAAAGAGTGAAAATTACATTATCTAATCCAAAAGAATTTAAATTATTTCCATCTAAAACATAGCTCAAAGAAATTTCTCTAAGTTTTGTAAAAGTAGCATCATAGATAGAAAAGTTATAGGCCTGATTATCTCCAAAACCACCACCAATTCCAGTTCTATACCAATTTTCATCTAATAAAACTGGACCAGCACCAAAGTCTTTAATTGTTCCTCTAACAGTAGTTCCTGAAGGAATTGTAGCACCCTTGTAATTAACTAAGGGTTGACTTAATGTAATTCTGCCTGCAGTTTCTTCAGTTGTACCAAAACGATTTAAAACCCATATAGTTCTTGGAGAAAATTCTCCTCCCTCAGAATGTTCTAATAAAACATTAAGATTAAGTTTCTTGTAATTAATATCAAAACCTAAACCACCTCTCCAATCTGGGTTCGGATTTCCTAAAACAATAGGAGAAGATGTAATTTGTGGAAATCCATTCGCATTAAGATCTAGACTTCCATCTGCTTTTGTTTTGGAACCAGTTCCATATAATACACCTAATGGATGTCCAACTATTGCTCTTGAACTAATAGAAGCACCAGTTAAACCAATTGATGATGTTCCGTAAAGATCTGTTACCTCATTTTCATTTTTAGACCAATTTAATGATGTTGAAAAACTTAAATCATTTTTATCAATTATATTCCAACTCATATCAAGCTCTATACCATTATTTTTCATAGCACCGAAATTTCCATATTGCGTTGCAAAACCTGAAGATGGAGAAAGGCTTACATCAAGTAAAATACCTTCAATTTTATTTTGATAATAAGTAAATGAAAAAGATAAATCATCACCTAAAAGTCTAAGATCACTACCAATTTCCCATTCTGTTTTAATTTCAGGCTCTAAATTTGGATTCCCTAGATTATTATCAAGTCTAAAACCACCACCAAATAAGTCTATGTCCAATGGATCACTGTAAGTTGAATAACCAAAACCACCTTCTGCCAAGGTTTCAAATTTATGTGCAGAAGGTTGTACACCAACCTGTCCCCATGAAGCACGAAGTTTTCCAAAAGACAATACACCTGTATTAGATTTACCAGTAAATACCCATGCTAAATCAGTTGCTGGATAAAAGAATGTTCCATTAATTGTTGAGGATGCTTCTATTGCTCCAGTAAAGTTTACATATAATTGATCAAATAAATCAAAATTAAGAATTCCATATCCTCTATTTGAACGTCTAAAGCTTTTTACAATTTGAACTGAAGATGATTCTGCTGATGTGTTTAGTGAAGTTGTTTGTTTTGTAGAATTAACTAAAAAACCTTTAATTCCACCAGAGTTTCTTTCGTATTTTCTATCATTAAAACTCCATCCAGCAGTAGCTGTTAAATTAATATCACTTGATAAGTCAAAATTTGCTTTTCCAATTAAATCAAAATTTAATTCTTTAGTACCTAATATGTCCTCTTGATACATTCCAACATTTCTAGCTCCACCTGATCCAATTGGAAAAAAGTAAGTTCGTTTATCATTAGAAACATCAATATTTCCTCTTGCAATAACATTTAACCAGTTAGTAGGTTCAAATGTAAGCTGAGGAGTTGCTGTAATCCTATTCACTTTAGTTCCTGCAACTTGTTCATTAATTGTCCATAAAGGATTGTTATAAGATGGATTTTGACTATTACCAAGGTATTTTCTATAAGAACGATGTCTTTTTGTATACTCTACACCACTACTAGTGTAATATGTTCCCTTATAATCTCTTTGATCAAAATCAGGTGGAGTTCTTAAAAGTCCTAGCATCACACCTGCTGTATTTGAGCTTTGCTGAATTCTATTTGAATCAGTATAAGCATAATACATCTTATTAGATAAGGTTATCCAATCATTAATTTTAGAATTAAAATTAAATCTTAAACTAGTTCTGTCATAAGTAGACTCTCTAATAATACCTTTTTGTTTTACATTACCTAAACTGAAGTAATATGTGTTATTTTCATTTCCTCCACTCATGGATAAATCATTTTGCCAAAAGTCTCCTGTTTGAAATACAGAATTCCAGTTGCTATCAACAAATGTATCTTTAGAATTTTTTGCAGTAATTGGATAATATAATGTACCATTATCAGCAGCAAAATAGGCTCCAGAGGTATTAAAACTATCTGAGCCTCCTGCTCTATTTGGGATATAATCACCCCATGACTCAGCTCTTGTTGGGCTAAAATTTCCACTCCTACCCTGTCCCCAAGTGTTTTGCATTGGAATTTTTTCAGAAACTTCATCAAAAGAATAAGTAGATGAAAAATTAATTTTTGTTTCTCCTCTTGTACCTTCTTTGGTAGTAATTACAACTACCCCATTCGCAGCTCTACTTCCCCAAAGGGCAGCTGCAGATGCTCCTTTTAAAACTTGAACGCTTTTTATATCAGAAGCATTTAAATCATTCATTCTTGATCCTTGTGTAATTCCACCAGCTTTACCTCCTGTAAGTGAATTACCTCCGGCATAACTTGTGTCATTATTTAATGGAACACCATCAACAATAATCAGTGGATTACTAGCTCCGGCTATAGTATTAGCACCACGAATTTTGATAGTACTACCAGCTCCAGGATCACCATTTGATCTAGTTATTCTAACTCCAGATGCTTTTCCACTTAAAGCATTGATTACTGTAGCTTCACCAGAGCGAATAACAGATTCTGTACTTAAAACAGAAGAAGTTGAACCTTGCTGATCCCTAATTTCAGTAAATCCAAGTGCAGTAACTACCACTTCTCTTAATGCTGCAGAATCTTCTTCAAGATCAATTTTTAAAGATGTAAGACCTGAAACGGAAACTTCTTTATCCTTATATCCTAAATAAGAAACAACCAAAACAGCATCACTACTAGAAACAGTTATTGAGAAATTACCGTCAAAATCTGTACTAACACCATTATTAGTTCCTTTTTCAATAACGGTTGCGCCAGGTAAGGGATTATCATTACCACTAACTATTCCCGAAATTGTTTGTTGTGCAAAAAGAATTGATCCAAAAGATAAAATCATTAAAGCACTTAATAGTTTTCTTTTCATATTTTTAGTTTTATAGTTAATAATATTTTTTATCATTTCAGTAACTTGAATACGATTTTTTAAATTAAATGAAATCTTAGGCCTCGTATCTCCTACTTTAATAGTGTAATAGCCATTTAACAATAAATAAAAAGAATAAAAGAAATGGCATTATTATAAAATTATTAAATTATATCTGTAAATTTAAATACCAATTT
>Ga0209035_10000779_pt1 | contig 12603 bp, 15 predicted proteins | sample MarorgKNORR_S2LV_6_FD_188220 | JGI IMG/M metagenome (GOLD analysis project Ga0209035, IMG submission 188220) | Marine microbial communities from the Southern Atlantic Ocean, analyzing organic carbon cycling - AAIW_A/KNORR_S2/LV (SPAdes) (version 2) | ecosystem: Environmental > Aquatic > Marine...
AAACGCGACTTATGCCCTTGCTGAGAAAAGAAAGTATGATAATCTGAACCGTGATCTATTCTAAAAGTATTTCCACCATCTTCTAATGGATACTCAATAGATTTTTCTATCTTCCTAAATTCTGATACATATACTTTTATTTGGTCCTTATTTAATATTTTAAATTCATATTTCATTTTTTAAAAAACAGCCTGAAATGATCATAGAACATACTTCTGTCATTTTTTCTCCAATGCTGATCAAATGATTTATCTTCTTTAAAATCTTTATCAAATAAGTTAATCCAATTTTGATGATTATTTATTTGTCTTATAATAATTGCAGAGCCAGCTTCTAATTTTGATAAATGTTCAGCATGCTTTTTTACAACTCCTATATCACACCAATCAAAAATATTTGAAAGACTGACTACATTATAGGATGAAATATCATTTATAGAAAAAATATCACCTTCAATTAATTCTAATTCTAACTTACTCTGAGCTTGGATATAGGGAAAAACAGATCCAGAGGTATATCTACCTAGAAAAATATGTTGTAAAAAAGGATTTAAATGAGAATCTATACCCTGCATCCCATGTAAAATCTTTTTTTGCATATATTTACCATAGGATCCTCTTTCTCCATGTTTTGTTGCTTGGTCACCGAAAACCTTTTCTATTGCTTGATCATTAAATACATCTCTAAATGGTGTATAAATATGTTTGTGATTTATCCATTTTTTTAAAATTGAATCTCTATTTTGAATCATTGTTTGAGTGTCAAAAAATAAATCTAATTCTTCTCTTCCAGACACATTTCTCACAAACGAATTTCGGAGATCTTGGAACATTTTTTCAAACTCACCTGATTGATTTAAACATGTATCATCCTGTTCGCAAATGTTTAACCTCTTAAAATCAGATCGTTTTATAGCTTCGATCTTCTTTTTAATATGGGAAAGTTGATGTGGATTTAGATCGATCACGGTAATCGATAAATTGGGAAAGATCGTTTTAAGAGATAAGGCAACACAACCACCACTGCCTATTGTAAGCATTTTATCCGGCCGTATCTTATCTATTACATTTGCCTCAACCAAATGGTCTTCTCTTCCTACAGCAAACAATACTGATTTAAATACTGACATGAATAATTATTATTTAATTTGATGGATTAAAGTTTCTGCATCTATACTTTATTTAAGGTTAATAAAAATTTTAATTAACTTAATAATAACCCTCCTACAGAGTCACTTGAATATAACAAAAACCCTTAAAATAAAAAATCTCATGAAAATGAGATTTTTTAATAACAAGAAATAGACAGAGAAGTAAAATAAATATTTAGACTATAGGTCCCTATTGCTTCTAAGAAATCTTATTTTATGGAGCATCCTCTTATTTAAAATCATTACTTAATGATAATTGAGCATCTTTTGATAGATTTTCTGAAAAATTATAATCGTTATAATCTATTACAAGTTGAATTTGTGTATCAGTATTACTGAAGTTGGATATTTGATCTTTACTAAAATTAAACCTGACATAGTGGACCGAACTTATCTTGTCCTCTTCTTCCCTTCCTTCTTCAAAAAGTCCATAGACTTTTTCTCCATTAACTACAAAATAGAGCGATTCCCCGCCTGTCAAACCTATGAATTTATTTAAAACCGGGCGTATCTTAGCTTCATCTGTTACTTCAATAAATAGTGTTGCACTTAGGCCATTTTCAGGTGGCATAATTGAGTTGTAAACATCAGCCTCTTCTTGAATCTGGCTATCATGGACCAAACGCTCTGCTCTCATTATCTCTTGTATTTGAAATGTTAATGTTTTTTCATTTTCAAATGTCATAGAGACATAAGGACCAAGGGCAATTCGGCGATTTTTTTTATATGTAATTATATCTTTTCGGTATTCATTACGAACTTTTTCATATTCGATGATATTCATCATTTTTTCAATTTTAAGTGGTTTCATTTTTTTCTCTATTTTTCGTTGAAGCCGTAGGCTTTATACAATTCAATTATAGGATGACTTGATGCTATCTGATTATTACTAGCTTGCCCTAATTGATGGCTCGCCAATGAACAATCAGAGCATATACTATCATGCTCTTTTTGACCGAGATCATTTACGCAACGCTCGGCCACTTTCATTGATTCATCAAAGAATTCTGTTTTCATACCCCATCCACCATCCATACCGCTACAGCGATTGACAAGGTTTACGGTCGTCTCAGGAACAAGTCTTAAGAGATCTCTTCCTTTAAAACCCATTTTTTGGGCTTTTAAGTGACAGCTGACATGATAATTAATTGTTCCAATAGAATTTTTAAAATTTGTGTTTAGTTTTCCCTGCTTATTGAGATAGACCAAGTACTCAGAAATGTCGAATGTGTTTTCCGATATTTTTTGGATATCTTGATCTAAACCCAGATAGTCAGGGTACTCTTTTTTAAACGTTAGACTACAAGTCGGAGGACCAGTGACAACTATCTTATATCCGTCATTCACCCATTTTATAAATTCATTAATATTCGGCTGAGCCTGTTTTTTAAATCCTTCAAAATCTCCAGGACTAAGGTAGGGAGCTCCACAACATTGTTGCTTTGGGTAGATACATTCTACACCATTGAATTCTAATATTTCAACCGCGGCCTTGCCTAACTCTACATCATGAGAGTTTGTAAAACACGTTCCAAATATGACAACTTTATCTATTGGATCTTTCAAATCAGACTCATGACCTTTAAACCATTTTTGAAAAGTATTTGTCTGAAACGTGGGCAGAACTCGTTTTCTATGAATACCAATAAGCTTATCCATAAAAAACCTCATTAGTCTAATCTTGTTAACCAGATTAATGATTGGACCAAAGAGTGCACCAAGCTTTCCGGTCAGGTCAGTATTGGAAAGAAACCTATCATTTATTTTTATTCCTCGTTCTTTAGTTCTAATGGCCTGGGCACGTGTCATTAGCTTTGGGAAATCCAATTGAAACTCATGCTCTTTACCTGGAGTATACGGACATATAGGATCACATAGTTTACACTGGTAACAAAGGTCTACTACCTCCCAGCGTTCTTCTTTAGTTAGGTCGGTAACTTCACCACGAAACTCAACTTCTATACTAGCTTCGGATGCATGCTCACCCTCAGGTAAGTCAAGATAGGTCTCTCTTTCCACCTTTTTATTAACTCGGCCTTCATTTTCAGCGATCTCTCGCTTACGTTCCCCTGCACCATCAACAGAATCAAATAATGAAGGGAAAGATGGGCAGAGGTTAAAACATAACCTACAGCCAAGGCATACATCATATACTCGGTTCATCTCATCATTCAATGAATTGACATCCCAGTATAGTGGATCTCTAATATCGTATATAGTATTGTTTGTGTTGGAGTGATCTAACAAACTAAAATAAGCTCCATTTATAAATTATAAGTATAATCTCGGGCCCAAGATTAAAGAGCCCGAGATTATAGTGACCTTTTACAGACTATCTAGCGTTTCTTGAAATTTACCAGCATGGGATTTTTCTGCCCTTGCTAGTGTTTCAAACCATTCTGCTACTTCATCAAAACCTTCTTCTCTCGCTGTTGCAGCAAATCCCGGGTACATCTCTGTATACTCATAGGTTTCTCCAGCGACTGCAGCTTTTAGGTTTTCAGAAGTTTCACCGATCGGTAAACCAGTAGCAGGATCTCCAACTCCACTTTTTTCCATAAATTCCAGATGTCCAAAAGCGTGTCCAGTCTCTCCATCAGCTGTATTTTTAAATACACCCGCAGCCGTTGGATATCCTTCAATATCAGCCTGGCGAGCAAAATACAAATAGCGACGATTCGCCTGTGATTCTCCCGCAAAAGCGGCTTTTAGGTTTTCATGTGTCTTCGTTCCATCCAAGGACATTATATACTCCTATTTATTTAGCGTGTTTGTTACAAGTGCCAATGATAGTCATTTCAACATCATCAACTTTAAAGTTATAATTCTTTTTTACAATTTTTTTTATGTCATCACGAAAGATCTCTGCATCAATAAGGTCTCCACATTCTATACACTTTAGGTGGTCATGAGGTTCTCTGTTCCAATCATAGCGAGCAACCGTACCATCATAAATTGTACATATGATTCCTTCGTCATTTAACTGCTTTAGATTCCTGTAGACTGTACCAAGACTTATATTTGGGATTGATCGCTTAACCTTGCCAAATACCCAGTCAGCAGTAGGATGTGAGTTCGTTGAATAAACTATTTCTTTAACCAATTCTCTTTGATGACTGTATCTCATATAGAATATTATATTTAAATAGTAATCATTCCTATTACTATTTAAAATTGTTTTAATAATAATAATTTTATTAACTAATTTTGTTAAAATTATTAACACGTTTACAAAAGGAATCAATAATGGCTAAATATGAATGCGAACATTGCGGAATGGGTGTGTCCGATATGAAATGTGCAAAATGTGACCAATCTCTTGTACATGACCATATAACAAAAGATGATGGATCAAAGGTTGCAGTCGCAAAATGTCCTGATGGGCATGGGAAGATCAAATCTCCTATGTGTTGCGGGCATGACATGGGTTGTGATCTGAATTAATTAACACCTTTTAGATAAAAAAAGCCCTGCTTTTTAGCAGGGCTTTTTTTATTTTTAATAATAGTTATCGAAACCAGATCAGAGGGTAAAAACCCTAGTTATATTAAAACCTAGAAATAGATTGAAATTTTGGATTCCGCCAGATGCCTGCTCTATATATTGGCTTTCAAAAGATCCCTGAGCGTTTGTTAACATTAGTTGAAAAACATGCCCTCCGGTATCTATATCAACTCCTATTCCCCAGCTTTGTTTAAATGATTCTTGTCTTTTACTAATTGGTAAAAAAGTATCAAAATTAAAAGAGGTCCGGTTGGTCATTTTTATCCTACCTCCAAAACCACATGACAAAAGATCATTAGGATCATCAAGAGTATCAACCAAGTTTCTATGGATCAATGTAGGCATGATTTGTAATGAAAAAGATCGATTAAACTTTCTGGCCATCAGGACCTGTAGATCATAGGTTAATCGATCGGCTATGTCTATTCCTTTTATGATCGTCTCAATTTCTATTTTTGAAAATAAAACCAATGAAACAGGAAATGGATTTGAGCCACGGGTCTGCTTTACTATCTTTATCTTAGTAAATATATCATAGGTTTTATTCAGGCTACTTCTTCCCAGACCAAACGATAAACGATCACTTAACCCATATTTTAGATCAAATCTTATTGCTGCTTCATCCATCCCAAATAGGTCATAGAACCCGTTCTGCATAGAGCCAAAACGGTGTAATATCATAAACTCAAGCGTTTGTGGCCTAGATAACTCGATAGATTGAGCATTGACGATCCTTGTTGCTTTAAAGGTAGCCTCAACAGGAATAGAAGGACTGCTACTGCCATCGTCAATCAAATCAAGCAGGTCATCTTGAGCTTCTGTCGCACAAAAGACAGTAATTAAAAAAATGAATACTCTCATTTCTTTTTCAGATCAAGGTCAATGTTGATTTCCATGACCTTAGCAATATTCTCTCGAACTAGTTTAGGTATTTCAATACCATAATCTGCCACCTTGATCTTAAATATTGAATTACCGATCACCCTACCATCTCTAAGCGAAATTCTACCAACCTCGGTGATCTTTTGACTAACCCCATGGATGTTCATCATTCCTTTGATCTCAATCGACTGATAATCTTTTGAAAGATTGATCTCACCCCAGTCATTAACCTGACCTTTAAAGCTTGCATAAGGAAATTGATCAGACTCTAAATAGTTTTCATTGAAATGCTCCTGCATCAAAGAATTTTTAAATATAAATCCTCTTATAGGAATACGGAATGATACACTACCAGTCTCCATATCCAACACACAGGTTGCCTGTTCATTATTGGCTTTAATATCTTCAATTGGAGTTGAAGAGAAGAAAGAGATTGCTCCAGAACGGGTAAAATAAATATCCTTTGCTATTAAAGGAGTCATAAATATTATGAATAGTATCTTGAACATCATTCGCAGTCCATGTTAAAAAAAGCTTGCAAGCTATCAAGGTCAGCATCTGATAATCTGCCACTACCCTGCGGCATAAACCCACTTGATCCTTCAGAACGGTTAACTCTGTCTATTACAATTGAGATAGAATTTCGAACTGCTGAATATGTATCGAGTACAAGTCCACCAGAGGGCGCTACTCCTGAATGGCAGCTAGTACAACTTTGTGCCATGATCTGTGAAATTGAATCATCATAGTATTGTTGAACTGCTGAACAATCTTTATCATTATCATCTTGTTCAGCAACATTATTATTACACCCATAAAACAGGACTAAACAAAAAAAGATTTTACTAAAAATTTTATTTTTCATATTTTTTTAAACTGAGGTTAAAACAATTTGCATTTTTCAGGTACTCAAATTTAGTATCAGACATGACACGCGCCGAAATGAATTGGAAGATAGTCCGATCAATTATACCGATTATTGTCCTTGCCGCATTTCTTTATTACACCCAAGCCCTAAAGCCCGATTATTCTGATATGGACCCTGTCCTTATAACTGATGCAAATGACCTGGTTTGGCGTTTTCAGATGAATGAGGGTAATAACCTATTAAACAGAGTCGTACAAGTAAGCGGAAATGTGACCGGGATAGACTCTTTACTAATTATTATTAACCATCGATTGATATGCGCTCCAGATACAAGTAACAGGTTTATTCCAATTATTGGCGAAGGTATTACCATAAAAGGCAGGTGTATTGGTTATGATGATCTTTTGGAAGAACTTAGGATAGATCATGTTACCAAAATCTCAGACTGACTTTATTCAAAAAAAAGAAAACTTAAATATTTTTTATCTTATATATAAAATAGATTAATTAAGATCTTTTTCTCTTAGTTTTCCATCCTCATTAAGATTAGTCGTCTCTGTAACTCCTTTATTGCCTTCTCTTCTTAAAATTTTTGATATTAGATTTTCTCTATCTGCTACAATTTCTTCCAGATCTTCAGAATTGAAAAAATATGATTTAACTTTTCTGAAATACTTTTCTATTCCATTTATTTCGGTTTGATCTAAATGAAAAATGGTTCCTGCTAATTTGATATTACTTTTTTTATTCATTTCTATATTATTTTTTTCTACACACCAAGCTCCACCTTTTGTGGAATTTTTGTTTGTAAAAAATCAAACATGGTTAACATATTGTTCTTGATGTGTAGAAAAAAACAATCCATTTTAATTACGAGATAGATAAATCAACGTCGTTGATAGGATTGATACTCACATCAATACAACTAAATTAATCTTTTTTAAAAGAGTGTGATATATAATCACTCTATATTGATTAAAAACTGCCGAAAAATATACTTATTAAGTTAAATAATCGGCCGACTTAATTAAGCTTTTCTATTAAAGTCTGATATGTTTTACCCTTTAGTTAGTTAGTTTAAAACCAACAAAGCTTCGATTATGTTGTAAGCCTCACAAAGCTCTTTGTTTTTTTAATTACCTTAATGGCGAATTAGCTCCGATCTAATCCACAAACAAAAAAACTACGAATGAGAGATTTGGCGTCTTGGAAAGAATAAACCTACTTTAAAAAGACCATTTTTTTGGTCTGCCTGAACTTTCCTGCTTCGATTGTATAAAAATAGATCCCTGCCACTACAGTATTGCCTTGATCATTGGTCGCACTCCACTTTATTTCATGATATCCAGCCGTTTGTAATAAATTAGAAATAGTTTTAATTCGTTTTCCTAACATATCATAGATGATGATATTAACTAAACTTTCCTTTGGTAAATCGTATTGGATGGTTGTCGTTGAATTAAAAGGATTAGGATAATTCTGAGATAAAGTAAAATCAATAAGCTGTGTCTTTTCTAAATTTGTATTCAGTTCGGGCAACGTGATTTGGTAAGAGGTTAATGTACCGCCAGTTTTATAAAGATATTCATCGGTTACAACTAATTGGCTCACCGAGCGGTCATAAGATTCCAGACCAGTACTGAAATCTATCCAAGTTGTAAGATCATTGGTATAGTACACGCCAGAAAGTGTTGTACCGGTTCCCACATAAAGAATATTATTTTTTGATGCGAGAGCACTTACACTATGATCCACTGGGAATTCATTTAAAACTGTCCAAGAGGTACCATGATCTTCAGACATAAAAAGCTTACCCTTACCTCCACCCCAATACATACTAATGATTAATTGATCTTCATAACCAACCATGGCCAAGACAGTGCCGCAGCTATAGGGCGAATCAAATCCTATCTCATCTAAAACTCCCGTGATATCTTCCCACGTTTGTCCCAAGTCCGCTGTACGGTAAACTTGGCAACCATGGCTAACATATAGATAATTATTTGTAGCCAAATCCAGCTGAATGTAACCTGAAATAGGAGGGTCAGGTATTTCATCCCAGGTTTCACCTCTATCTGATGATATAGAAATACCATTTAAAAGGGTAAATATTAATGAATCATTATCAACCATACTTATTAGAGCAGATGACTGATGTGGTAGTTCCTGCCAATGCCCCCAGCCTGAAAACCCTAATAAGCAAATATAATTATATGGCCCAGCACCAATATTCTGAGTAAAAAAAACAGCATCACTTTTTATTAGTAATAAATCAGCTCCGTAAGGTTGTGTACTCAATGTATCAGCAAGCATTTCCCAAGAATTGGCCTGGTCAATTGAAGTATATACCTGAGCTTGGTTGGTAGCAGTAAAAAGTTGATTCCCCTCTACCTCTATGATACTGACCCCACTAATATCAGGCTGATTAATTTCTTGCCACTGGCTTTGGGAAACAGAAAGAAACAGATGTAGTAGTAGAAGACGCTTAATCATATCTAAATCTATGCATCCTCCTATAGACAAAAAAACTTTGTAATTATAAACTCTCCAGCTCAGACTTTTAAAGCGTGTATATATAATCCACTAGATACCCACAAACAAAAAATCCCATGAATATGTGGCTTATTATTATGAAAAGAGATGAATTATTTAAAAAATACCATCTTCTTAATTTGGCTATAACCATTTACCTCAATCTTGTATATATAATCCCACTTAAACTATTTTTCCTTGATTACTAATAACATCCCATTGTAATTATCTATCACTAGTACAGAGATAATTAAAAAACTATTCTATATTGGATGTTGATGTTTCGACCTTTTTCAGGCATAATCAACTTTATCTTAGAAAGGTGATTATAATATACTTCATCAAAAATATTATCTATCTGAAAAATAACTTTATGAGTTACTTTTGAAGAATAAATTGTATAACTACCATTAAAATCAGTTAGTAAATAACCTTCTGTCTTAGTTTCAAACTCACCCAACCTAGACTGAGGAAAAACTTTTTTTATTACTATCGTAAAAGAAGCTTGATTCAAATTATATTCTGTTGAAAAAAGTATTTTATCCGGTGGCATATATGATAAAGGCACGCTACCAGAAATATTTTTCCCTCTTGTGATCGAAAGGCTACCCTTGAGCTTAATTAAGCTAGTTAGACTATAATTAAAGTCTGACTCAATCCCATATATTTTTGCTTCCAGTCCTTGCATTTGATATTTATAAAGCCAGCCGCTTGATCCGCTTCCCCATTCAATGTAATCAGCACCAGCCTCATAACCATCTCCCATTTTTGTACTTATGTGAAAATTTGGGCTATAGTTCTGATAACCGGTCAACCTTATATCACTTTTTTGAGTATGATGCTCTAATGATGCTTCAATGCCAATTGATTTTTCCAAACCAAGGTTAGGCTGTCCAATTTCATATGCGTATGTACCCAAATGAGGCCCGTCGGAGTATAAATCTTCAATACCTGGGGCTCGTCCAGTAAGCATAGAGCCAAACGAGAGTCTCCAATTATTCCAAGATCTAAAAACTCCTATTGCTGAGGCAAAAATAGGATATCTACGTTCTACAACTTGATTGACATCTAAATTTGATAAATAATTCCATGAGTGTGTTGGGGTAACTGCAAGATATTCAGCTCGCGATGAAATTTGTACAATAAAATCATTTATTTCTCTCTCATACAAACCAAATATAGCTATGTTTAATTCTTTTGTATCAGGGGTCCAGTAAAATCCTCCTGCTTGGAAATTACGGTATTGAAATAAAGATCCAACATTTACTTTTGGTCTCTTAAGTGTGTTTTGTAACGAAAAGATTTGTTGGTCTAAAATTACAGAAGGGTATGAACTACCTTTTACTGATTCAGTATGACCATAGCTTATAAAGCGCTGATCGATGTCTAACGTCTGAAAACCCATAAATGAAATATCCTTATGGACATTAAACTTCTGAGTATTTTTATTCATATCGATGTCTACTCCACTGATATGCCCTTCAGGGCTTCCAGGGATGCCATAATTCATAGCAAGTTGTTCATAAGAAAAAGTTGCACGATAATCTTTTCCAAAATAAGAATAACTGCCAGTTAATTCATGATTAGATAAGGCTGTATTTGCTAAAGGTCCAATTGGAGAGATTTGATTACCTGTGTTTCGACTAAGCAATGAAAATCTTAATTGGTGTTTATAATTAAGTGGCACGTAACATACAACATTTCCGAATAAACTTGAGTTAGATGATTCTGTACCAAAAATAGCCTGCAAACTCGTTTTTTTAAATCTGGCTTCGGAATCAACTTGTCTGGACACATCAATGACACCCCCAATTGTATTTGAACCATAGAGTAGGGCCTCTGGTCCACGAATGACTCTTACTTTATTGAAAGAAGCCATATCCATACTCACAGTATGATCAATCGAGGTATTTGAAAGATCTCCGGCTGTAGTACCCCCTTCTGTGAGTAAAAATCTATCTCCTGAATAACCTCTTAAAACAGGTTGAGTTGTTCCCTGCCCCATAGATCGGATAGATAGACCTGTCTCTTCTTCTAGTGTCAAAGCTAAAGATGACTTTAGATTTCCATGATATTGATTCCCAACAATATAAATATTTGATGAAAAATTTTCAGGTTGCAGTTCATAATGAGCATCAACAACTATCTCTTCGATTTTAATGGTATCTCTTGACATAAGGACCTTGCCTATATCATAACTATCTTGATCTAGGAACAATGATTTTTTTACATCCTTGAATCCAATCATAGAAATTGTAAAAGAAATCTTTCCCTGAGACAAATTATTTATACTGAATCGACCATCAACCTGAGATACCACACCAATACCAAGTTTTTCTGAATAAATATTAGCACCATGGATAGGTGTTTGGTCTTTAACGTTAAGTAAAAGACCAGTTATCAATGCTTCCTGGGACCATAGAAGTCCCAGGAAGCATGACATTATTAGATGCTTTTTAATTGACAGTTACACTTACAGAGTCGGTTGAAGTGTAGTCCGCGTGACCTTCGTGCATCAATTGGAGTAGAAACTTAGTTGAACCAGTGCTTACTCCCTCGATATGAAGCGCATTCTCATGATGCTCTTCTCCTTCCTCACCTTCTTCATGGTCTTCAACTTCTACAATTGCAACACTAGCATCATTTCCGGAGACAACTAATCCATCTCCATCATCCTCGTGCTCCTCGCCCTCTTCTTCCTCGTGTTCAATTTCATTGCCTTCATCATCAAGAAAATGCACTGCAAGTTCAAGAACTTCTCCTACTGCTACTGTAATCTCACCGGTCACAGTACCTTCAAATTCTCTATAAACTATTACTCCATTTTTATCTTCTAAAACAAATCCATCTGCATCAGTATGTTCTTCATCATGATCATGTTCATGCTCATCATCTTCACAACCTGTTGTAAATAATAACATACTCGTTAATAGAAAAACTACATGCGGCTTTACAGCACGCAAAAATAAGAATTGCATAAAATACTCCTTTAAAAAATCTTAGACTAATGATACACTGCTCTAGTAGCAGTATAATTGAATTAATACTTTTAATTAAAAGAGATTTGGGGGAGGGCGACTATAAAGATTTAATTGTAGAACTTTTTTATGGAAACTATTATAATCTAATAATAAATTTTTTCCGTATGTTTGAAATGATAACTCACAAAATTTCTCTGTAATGATTCTACTATTTTTATTAAGACATTGTTCACATTGATGTAATGAAGAATGATGCTTTTCATCATCGCAACCAATATCACAGATACTGTAGCCATCAATATGATTATGATCATCAAAATCAACATGCAAAACTCCAGAGACAAGGAGCACCGATAATCCGTACGTGATTAGAGATTTTAGCATTATTCTCATACAAAAATTTTAATGTTTTGAGGATAAATGACAATACATTTATTAATTTGCAAAAGGTTGAACATCTAATCGTTTGTTCATGGAGTTTATTTATTTTTTAAACTCTGCACTCATCGCATTTAGAAGAGATTTTTTATGATCAACAGGTAGGTCACAAGCAAGTTGCCAAAACATCATACCAGGCAGGTTTAACTTCTTACTCTCTGCAACTTTTCGAGTCACAATTGCAGTACCATTAAAGCCGTACTCTTTTTCACCTGAATTCTCTTTATTGTATACAATAAAATCAACGG
>Ga0209035_10000780_pt1 | contig 12603 bp, 5 predicted proteins | sample MarorgKNORR_S2LV_6_FD_188220 | JGI IMG/M metagenome (GOLD analysis project Ga0209035, IMG submission 188220) | Marine microbial communities from the Southern Atlantic Ocean, analyzing organic carbon cycling - AAIW_A/KNORR_S2/LV (SPAdes) (version 2) | ecosystem: Environmental > Aquatic > Marine >...
AATATGCCTATACGGTAAATTCTCAATCGTTTTCATTTCCACGGGAACATCCAAATATTTCAAGTCTGGAGTTCCAGTTACCGCTACCCTCAACGATGGTGAATAGTAACGTATTTTTTCTCCTTTCTTCCAAATATCGCTGACTACTAAGTCGCATATATTTGATAAGAATTCATCAAAAATATGCCCGAGTTCAATTTTATCAATTGGAGCAGTTTTCATAGCAGATAGAATCTTTCCATGATTTTTTATAGAATCCTTTAATGCATCATTGAAACCCTTTTTTGTTTTTAAATCTGAAGTTCTAAGATGAGTATTTCTGCGGTCATATAATTCATAATGAGAAGGACATTCTAGACTTAGTCCACGCATTATTTGTTCAAGACTACGGCCAGCTTCTTCAGCAATTAATAGTGCTTCACTTTCATTTGAAATATTTGGAATAGTCATTAATTTATTAATTGAAACATACTTCCATTCAACACTATCTAGGAATTTCTCAAACCATATTTTACCTTCATCTGATAACGGCGCCAACTGCTTTGGCTGTAAATCACAGTGCTTCTCAAGTATTTCACTCACCCCTACTTCACCACACTCCCTACACCTCCAATGGAATGGCTTTTTTAGTGGCAGTGACCTTCTTTTTTCTTTTCCACTAGTCTTTTTTGCTTTCTTATTCACAGACTTCTTTTTCGATCCTTGATTAAATTTCAAATCTCCTTCTGCGATATAGGAATTGGTTGAAAATACTATGGGTGGGTTTCCTTTTGCTCTAAATATGACTAAGCCATTCGCTGCTTTCGTTTTCTTTTTATCTAAAAAAATACTTTGGGTAAGTAACTTTCCACCTGAAGGGACATCTCCATTAGCAGATATCCAAATACGTATCAGTTGTTGCTGCTTTGAGTCGTTTATTCCTTTACCGTACAGCACTATAGGTTCTGTTTCGTAAGTCGTTTTAAACCATTTAATCCATTCATCAAATACCTTTTCCATTATTATCGCCTATTAGTGAATAAGCCTCGCATGGAGTTCATTCAATCTGTGTAAAGATTAACACTATTTTAACTAAGCCGAATCTTCCTTATTTTGAGTTATAGTTAAACACCGCTGACAGTCAAGTAATGTCAATGACTGATGCTGGAATCAAATCTTCCGATGGAGGTCCAACTCTAGATGATGCCAGTAGAAGTTCAGAGAGAATTATTGTTCATTGTGATTTAGATGCCTTCTTTGCTGCGGTTGAGACACTACATCACGACTTAGATCCAACGGTTCCTCTAATTATCGGTTCTGATCCCAATCAAGGTCGTGCTAGAGGAATTGTTTCAACTTGCAATTATCCAGCGAGGAAATATGGTATTCATTCTGCTATGCCTATTGGAGAAGCATGGAGGAGGTGTCCTGGGGCGCCATATGGAAATGCCATCTATATTAGTGGAACTAGAGGGTTGTATAGTAGAGCAAGTCGAAAGGTTATGGAAGTTCTCAAGCCTTCAGCAATAAAATTTGAGAAAGCCAGTATTGATGAAGCCTATTTAGATATTACAGAGTCGGTTGATGGCGATTGGGATTCAGCCTTTGCATTGTGCCGTAAGTTACAACAATCAATATACAAGAAAGTTGGATTGACAGCTTCATTTGGCATTGGTCCAACCAGGATATTGGCAAAGATGTCAAGTGAAATAAACAAACCTAACGGAATCTTCAGAATATTGCCGGATGAAATCCAAGAATTTTTTATTGATAGGCCGGTTAGAGAAGTCCCTGGTGTCGGCCCTAAAACAGCAACAATGCTGGCAGAATGGGGGATTACCAGTGTTGATGAAGCATATGATGTGGGTGAATTGGCTCTAGCGAGAATGACAAACGAGAGATTTGCATCTTGGATAATTCAGCTTGCAGATGGAAAAACCACTAATGAAGTGAGTCCGTTGAGGAGCAGAAAATCTGTTGGTAAGGAACATACTTTTGATGTTGACCAGTCAGATTCAGAGATCGTTTTGGTAAGACTTAACCAATTGGTTACAACTGTTTTGAAAAGGGCTCAGGAGATGGGGGTCTCTGGAAGGTTGGCTGAGGTGAAAATAAGGTATACTGGCTTTGAAACACATACGCATGGGCGCTCTATACCTGTAGCGATGGATGATGCGGAGGTATTTTCTCGACTTGCCCAACAACTCTTTGCTAATAATCTTCAACATAAAGAAAAAGTTCGTCTTATTGGATTTAGACTTGGTAATTTAGAAATGCCAATTTCACGGCAAATAACATTGCAATTATAGGGTGATAAATCACTCTAATGAATGCATACTTGTCAAGATATTTGTGAATTCACTTAGTTCAGCAGGAATCGAAATTCCAGAAATTGGTTTATTTAGAGAGATTCCTGCTTCTTTCTTACCGTTCCAAGTTGAAGAATTAAATTCTTGAATAGAACTTGTTAGTTTTCTCAAATCATCACCTTGTTCCATATCAACTGCCAATTCATCAACAATATTTACCGGGAATGAATCAACATCGACAGCTGACTTGGAATAAATTGTTAGGGATATATGATGTGAGAAGAACGGGCATATCGGAGAGAATGCACTAAGGAAATCTCTAACAATTCTGTGAATTGTCCATGCTGCTGCTTCATCATCATCATATAATCTACTCTTTACCATCTCTAGCCAATGGCTCGGTAATACGCCTGTAGCAAATGATTTTAATGCTTGAGTTGCAGTATAAATATCAAGTTCATGCCATGATTTTTCTACGATTGACATCATGCTTTGGAATTCAGCTATAATCCATTTATCCTCTATTGCTAAATCAGTAGGAACTGTGTCTAAATCATCAGGGCAAGGGAACATAGAAGCAAATCTTGCAACATTGAAAACCTTGGTTAAGATTCCATAATACTTCTTTTCAATTTCTTCAGGATTAATATGGAAATCATCTCCTACTTGAGCATCACATGCCTTCCATAATCGGAAACATTCTGAGCCTATTTTATTTGCTCGTAAACTGACGCTCTTATCTGGACCTTTAACCTTCCAAGAGCCTGTTTTACCACCTGCTCCACATTCCAGAACAGAATCTGCATCTATACCATTGCCCAGTGATTTACTCATTTTGCGGCCCCACGGATCCATTCCCAAACCATCAATCCAAACATGATTAAAACCAGGTTTATCCAATAGTAATGTTGATTTCAACAAAGTATAGTAAAGCCATGTTCGAACGATTTCTTTTCCTTGTGGTCTTAGAGCAGTAGGGAATGCCTTGTCAAAGATTTCAGGGTGATTTAGGTATCCACTGACGAATAGGTTGGAGTTGGAAGAATCCATCCAAGTATCAAACACTTTTTCCTCTCCACTTATTTCTCCAAGACTCTGTTTCAATTCTTGATATGAACCCATGTCTTCTCGAGTTTCTCGATCTAACACTCTGCTATCAGTTGGTGGTGAATCCTTCCAAGGTTGAACGTATGTTCCACTTGGTGGAACTATGACTTTAGTTTCATCTTCTGAATACCATATTGGGATTTCTGTGTGATACCATCTTCTTCTCGAAATAGGCCAATCAATACTGATGTTATCCATCCAATCTATCAAAAACTGTTTATTTCTAACAGGATGGAATTTAATTTCTTCAATGTGTTCCTTCATCCTATCTTGGATGTGAGTTTGACGGACATACCATTCCTTTAGTAGAATCGTTTCAACTGGATTTTTACCTCTCTCAGAAACAGGTATCTCTTGGTCACGTTCGACGATATCATGAATTTTACCATTTTCTTCTAGATATTCAATCACTGCCTTGCGAGCCTCTATTACTTTATTTCCATTCCAAGGTCCTGCAATACTGGTCATGCAACCATCTAAATCAATCGCTCTAAACGGAGTTAATCCCATATCTCTGAAAATCGCAACATCGTTTTGGTCGCCGAATGAACATACCATCAGCACACCAGAGCCGAAATCAGATTTGACAGATGCATGGGTTTTGATTTCAACACTTGTCTCTCTTCCGCTAACTGGAACTGGTAGGATTATTTTTTTGCCAACTAAGTTTTTGTATCTTTCATCTTCTGGATGAACTACGACAATTCCACAAGCACAAATTAATTCGGGCCTTGTAGTTGAAATTATTACTTCAACACCATCCTCTGTATACCATTTGATATCAACTAACTTAGTCTTTCGAGATAATCGTTCAACCTCTGCTTCTGCAATTGTAGTTCCTTCCACAGGATCGTAAATATTAGGTCTAAGGTCTTCAATAATTTCTCCTTTTTTGAATAGTTCCACGAAAATAGCTTGTGTAACTTGGCGATATTCTGGTGAGTCGGTAAGGTATTCTTTGCTAAAGTCACAGGATAATCCCACACGCTTTGCAGTATTTCTCATCGCTTGTGTAAATTCCTCAATAGTCTCTTTACAAAGTGAAAGGAATTCCTCTCTATCATATGTTTTCATCTTTCTTTTTGTGTTTTGTTCAACAACGAATTCAATGTTGATTCCATTGCGGTCAACGCCCCATGGGAAATAAACTTCTTTTCCGAGCAAACGCTGTGAGCGGGCGATAACATCGATCATTGAGTATTGGGCAACAGCGCCAATATGCCAAGTTCCAGATGGGTACGGTGGTGGAGTATCAATGACAAATATCTCCTTGCCACTATCCGGATTAAATCCGTATCTAGCATTGTATTCTTGCTCATTCTCAGAATGAGCTTCTTGAATTTTCTTTTCTAGGTCAATCGACCATCTTTTTTCCGGTAATGTAGGGGCTGGCATTGGCCTCACCTCGGCTGCGCACAAGTAAACAGTGCGACTCCATGCGGCGCTCAAGCAAGTCACCTTTGAACCTCTCCCTAAAATTAAGTGAAATATATTGTTTCGTCAAAATAAAAACATCCTCAAAACAGTGGTTTTGTAAACATTAGTAGGCATACCTTTCAAAGGCATTGTGTCTCAGTGAGAACATAAGGGGGTTGTTAATGTGTCAAAGGGTAAAATCAATGATGGCGAAACCTCCGTAGGCGAGCGTCTTGAGGCGATTGCTGATTATAGCAAAGGAAAGTTCCAAACCGGTGCTTCTGACATGGGAAAGAGAGTCAAAGATTTTGATACGAAAGTAGTATTCGATGCAGTATTAGAAGCACCAGAACGTTTCAAAAGAGAGTGGCAAAAGCATGGTGCTACAGGGGCAATAACCAAATTCCCAATCATAACAATACTGATTTTTCTTTTCATAACTGGTTTTTTCGTCACCCAATCTGGATTCCTTGACAAACCTGGTGAATCATCATTGAAGGTCAACGGAGATATGGAGGTATATCTTCCAGAAGGGAGTCATGTAGGCGAACTTATTGAATTAATTGAAGAAGACTGGAGTACAAATGTAATGGTAGTCTATATTGAATTAGATGAAGATACTGATAGAAATATTACAGACAAACGAATTTTGCAAGAAATTTCATATGTTGAAAATATCCTAAACCCACATCTTTCTAATTCAGTTGACGACCAAGTGATTTACATTTTATCACTTTCCACGGTTCTCAAAGAAGTAAATTCAAGTGTACCTAGAGTTAGAGAAGCGGTTGTAACCGAATTAGGACAACTAGGCTGCTTATCTGGTCAAGATGATTGTGCTAGTGCGCTTGCTGCTAGCCAGCTTAACGATGCTCTCGCACTAACCGATACTACTGTTGGTGGTGGTTATGAGATTCCATCACAGCAAACAATTAATTTAATTGTTCAAGAAATGTATGAAGATGATGGAAGCGCATCCCCTGGTTTAGACAAATTAGCACGGGATGTAAAGGGTGACTCAGAGACAGGGGGTCCGGATGGTACATTAGATAGAGCGATTATGGCAGTCGCAGTTTTAGTTACAGATGAAGAAGGGAAAACTGCAAAGGACGTCATAGAAAGCACTCAGAAAACACTCGATAACATTTCAACATTTGAAAGAGCATGTGAATATGATGAGAATGGAGCTCCAGCGAATGGTGAAATGTGCACATGGGATGATTTTGGGCTGACAATGACTCTAACCGGAGCAGTACCGATCACCAATGCGGTAACTGAGTTTTCATTCGTCTTATTCTGGGATATATTCCCGAATGCTTGTGTCTTAGTGGCATTAGGTTTGTTCGTATTCCATTCCGATATTCTCCAAGGAGGTTTGAATGGAATACGCCCTCTCCAAGGACTTAAAGTGGTTATTATTGCAGGACTTCCAACTTTGTGTGCGGTATTTTGGACGCTGGGGATAATCGGGTGGACCAATTATGAAGTGACGATGACGGTGATTATCGTAGGGCCAATTCTTCTCGCACTGGGGGTCTCATATGGCTTACACATCACCAATCGCTATGCAGAAGAAGATGGAACCAAACATGAAAAAATGAAGGCTTCACTCAGTTCTACAGGAAAAGCAGTATTTTTGTCTGCAGTAACCACTGTTATTGGTTTTATTTCATTAGTTTTCACTCCAATGGCACCGATTCAAACAGTTGGTATTGCATTATCTGGAGGTATAGTTGTAGTTTATATTTTGACTATGTTTATGGTCCCTAATCTTACTTTATTATTAGATTTAAGAAAACCAAATCACCCTCCATTAAAAGTATTTGAAAAAGTAGTTGAACTTCCTGTAAAATATAATGTTCCAGTTATTACGGTATTCCTAATTCTTATTCTCTTTTCTGCGACTATAGGACAGCAAAATGTTAGGGAGGACATTGATCTTCTGGGCATGGCACCGGAAACAGAATTATCAGTACAAAAAATGATCCAATACAGTGAAGAGTTTGAGGCTGGGCAAATAGGTATGATTTTGATTCATGCAAATGTTAGTGGAGATATCAACGATGGTGATCCTGCAAATGATGACCCTGCAAGTAATTTGGATATTATCGATGCCCTTGAAGGTAAATTAAACGGAATTGAAAATACATCAGCAGTTTCAATTGTGTTCTTGATGAAATCTACTGGTTTAGAATTGGCTGTTTCAGGTACACAGTTATCCGACTTTATTACGAGTACCCCGGGTGTGCCTGAAGATATCAAAGATACAGCCCAAGTTCTGTTAGATCGTGAATTGACAGGAGGTGCTTCATTCTGGGACTTACTAATGACTCCCGAAGATTATGGTTTACCTGGGACAAAGCAGAGTCAAATCTTTTTACTGGATGTATTTTATGCATCAATTACTCAAGAAACAAGAGAAATTTTCGTTAATGAAGATTTTGATAGAACATTAATCTTTGTTGATATGCCCTTTGTCCCAGTTGCTCAAACCTCTGAATATGTAGATGCGGTAAATGCTCACACCGATTCTTTTAGCGGTGGGCATGGTGAATCTGCAGAAGATTTAACTGGAGTTGCAGCAACTGTAATTGAAGTAAATGAGTTAATTGTTGGTTCACAATGGACTTCTTTAGGATTCGCAATAATTTTGACACTAATCACATTAGCAATCGTTTTCAGAGACATTAGATATTCGTTTTGGACAACTTCCCCAGTTATCGCAACAGTTGCTTTACAGTGGCTATTCATGTGGCAATTGGATGTATCACTATCTCTTGTAACTGTGATGATAGGCTCTATTTTAGTCGGAGTTGGTGTCGACTTTTCAATTCACATTGCCAATCGGATAAAGGAATTAGGTGGAGGAATACCTGCAATCAAAACCGCTGCTATTGGTACCGGAATGTCGCTATTTGAGGCAGCTACTGTGACATCTCTTGGATTAATTACTGCAAAGAGCATACCCATACCCGCAATTCAACCTTTCATTAACGTCATTATCATTTTGTTATGGGTCGCAGCAGCATCCGCACTAATATTGCTACCTGCAATTTTCGTAACCTTAGAGAAAATGGGAATTGGTTCAGTTGGAGGGCCTTCTGGTATGGCCAAGAAACTTGGATTAGGAGCTGTTGGAAGAAGAAATGAAATTGATGTTTTGGATGCTGCTTTAGTTGATGATGTCGTTGATTCGTGGTGAAATAATTATTTTACTAATCTAGTAATAGTCATAGAGTGCCACTTCTTCAAACGCTTCATGGCAAAGTATTGGTTGATGAAATCAGAGCCGGATGTATACCCGTATTCACAACTTGTAGAAGATGGTTCAACTCATTGGGATGGAGTTAGAAATTATCAAGCAAGAAATATTATGCGTGATGATATGAAGGCTGGAGACTTAGTTTTGTACTATCACTCCAATACAAAACCACCACATGTGGCAGCGGTTGCTAGGGTTTGTCGAGAAGGTTATCCAGACCACACCTCATGGGATCGTAACAGTAAATATTTTGATGAAAAATCTTCCAAAGAAAAACCTCGTTGGATAATGGTCGATATTGAACCAGTTTGTGAATTGCCTAGTATCATTTCGCTTTCTTCAATAAGAGAAAATGATCGTTGCGAGGGGATGTTGTTGATTAGAAAAGGGCAGCGTCTATCAGTTCAACCGGTTGAGGAAATCCATTTCGACGCGATATTAGACATGGTTGGAATGTCAAGAAATGATTTGTAGGTTAAGTTTGATAGTGGGATGATAGTGGGGTGAATATCATGGGTATAGAGCAGATACCAGTGGCATCACGTGCTGCCAATATTGAATATGCAATTCGCGATGTTGTAGTTCCTGCAACAATCCTTGAAGCTGAAGGTCATGAAATAATCAAATTAAACATTGGCGACCCGATTGCATATCCCGGATTACCGACACCACAACACATGGTAGAAGCATACGCTAAGGCACTGCATGATGGAAGAAATGGGTATTCTCCTTCATACGGATTACCAGAATTAAGAAATGCTATTGCGGAAGATGAATCAAATAAAGGATGGAAAGCTTCGGCCGATGATGTCTATGTTTGTCATGGAGTCACCGAAGCACTGCAGATAATTTTTGCAGCCACATTATCGGAAGGGGATGTTGTTTTAGCACCAGGTCCGCATTATCCACCATACATGGCATACCCTCAGGGATACGGTGCTAAAACCATTGAATATAGATTAAATCAAGATGATGGTTGGAAGATTGACTTTGATGATATAGAGTCAAAAATGAATGAATCTGTGCGCTTATTAGTAATTATTAATCCAAATAATCCTTGCGGAAATGTAGCTACTGCTGCTGAAATAGACAGATTATTATCAATTGCAAGTAAATGGCCAAATTGTATGGTCGTAGCCGATGAAATTTACGACGGGCTGGATTTTACCGGGCACCAAGTAAGCGTAGCCAGCCGTTCACATGACGTTCCTGTATTCTCATTAAACGGGGTTTCAAAAGTATACTATGCTCCTGGCTGGAGAATTGGATACATGGCAATTCATGACCCGCAGGGAAGAATGAACCTGGTGAGAGATGGTATCGAACGAATGCTTCGCTCAAGACTGTGCGCTTCCACGCCAGCCCAATTAGGATACCTTGCAGGATTGGATAATGATAGAACTTGGATGAATGCGTACAAACAGAAAGTGATTGACCAACGTGACCTTTGCATCAAAAGAATTGCTGCCATTGATGGTTTAGAAGTTCAGGCACCTGGTGGTGCATTTTACATGTTCGTAAAATTGACTGATGAAAAGTGGGCTCAAGATGATAAGAAATTTGTTCTTGATTTACTGCACCAAGAACATGTTTTAGTCGTGCATGGTAGTGGTTTTTCACCACAATTAGGCAAGGGGCATTTCAGAATTGTGTATCTGCCAAATATGGATATATTGAATGAAGCATTTGATCGAATTGAACGATTTTTACAAAATAGCCGTTGATACATTAGTAATTTTGTTGGCGATTAGTTGATGTGTCTAATACTTGTGGTGTGAGCATGAAGAGAGTAAACTATACCCGTTTCCTCTATTTATTCTCATTAATCGGGATTATTGCTTTACCTAGTGTGCAAGCAGCAACAATCGCCAACCCAAGCGATATTCAAATGCGCTATCTTTTCCCTGCTTTGATTGCTTTTACAATTGCAATTCCAGTTTGGGTGTGGTTTATTCCTAAACAATTATCGAATTTGCAAGTTGCTTTTGAGATTGATGATGATCTATACGAAGTCCATAGAATCACCAATGGTTTATCTGATGCAAGGAATCTACTTAGAGACCGATCTGTTTCTATTGGTGTCGGTTTGTACATGATGGGAATGACTGGTGTACTGTTACTGATTACTGAATTGTTGTTTAATGCAGAGGTATACTATGGGCCCAATTTATTTTTGATAGGTGTCCTCATTGCAATACCTGTAATTATTTCGCCATGGGAAACACTCAATGCACAACTGATTGGGAAACGCAAAAAGAGCGCTATCAAAAGCCGCCTCTTCCGCAGAGGATTCCGCCGTGTTTTGACATTAAGTATTCTAATTGCAGCCACTATCGGAACTACAATATTTGGAATCCAAACAGAGGGCTCACTCACTGCCGTTTGGGTCGCTGCGGCTATGTTAACCTTTATGGCGCCAACCATTATTGCCTATGGTAGAATCATGGGGGCTTCTTGGAATATGCTTCTTATCAATAAATGGAGAACTGCTAATGGTAGACCAAATCCAATCGATCCAGATAAAGCAGGGTTCGTTTCTAGATTATTTTCCTTAATTTTAGTCATATTTTTGGCTACCATGCCAATTACTGCTCTTAATGGAATAGTCACAGTATTCTATATTCTAGTAAATGAACCGAATAATGCTACTGAAGTATTGAATTATGGTGGGATTATAGGTCATTCCATTTATGTTAGAATCGATTTAATTTCAGATTTATTATTCCATTGGCAATTCATTAAATCCATGCCACAATTTTTATCTATTTATCTTACGATGAATATTGCGATAGTTGGATTAGCATTCATTTTTGAATTGACTAGAAACTTAGTTTTGGGTGGTCAATCTTTCGGAGGATTATTTGGTGTTACCCTTGACACTCCTAGGGAAATTAGAACTGAGAAATCTGCTCAAGCAAGACAGTTAACGTTCGCATTTGCTGGATTTTCAGGATACACAGTATTCCTATTGATATTGGTAAGTTACAAAGAATTTGGCGCCTTAATGCCGTTTACTGATTGGCTCGAATCTGAAGGATTCGATGAAGGAATGAGGCTTCTCACTACATGGATGTTTATTGCCGTTGGTCAAGCTATTTTCCTCTTAACCTGGTTATTGTCAATCATTAAGTTCTCTCAACTTAATAATTTAAGGTTTGATTTGAATCCTGATGAAAGAAGAGATGGAGCAGTAAAGTTAGAGGGAGGTGGTTGGATGAGACAGGCAGTAGAAGTTGCTGCCCGTAGCGAAGATTTAGATTCGCTTATCGCATTCCAAAGACGTTCTATTAGCGAAGATGCTGCAATTGTGCGGCACGAAAAAGCACGTGCTAAGATGTGGGAGATGGCTATTAGAGGACTTTGGCCATCAGCTATTGAGGAAGCAAGAAAAGTCTTGGCACAATCTGGGGGTAACGATGATGAAGCAAGAATGATTGTAGCTACGGGGCAGATTGCTTCAAGAAGGCTGGATGCTGCAAGGGAGGCATTGCACGGATTGCAGCAACCGGAAGGATATGATGAGCCTGAATTATTGGCATTTATCTGTGAATGGATGGACCCATGGCAAGGTAATGTTACCGAAGATGACCTTTGGGATTGGGAAAATAATTCATGTATAGATCACTTACAAATGCTGATGAGTATGCTCCGTGGATGGAAAGCAAACCCACCAGTTAACAATGTTCACAATGACCGTCTTTTCCGCGTAGCACAATTATCTAGTGTCGCACTATTAAGAGCCCAAAGACAGCATGATGATGCATTAGAACTTGCTCTTAAGTTAGTCAAAGAAGAACCGGTTTCAGTGCGTCCAAGAATCGCAGCAGCATTGTGTTTAGTCGATAAAGGAGATTGGCATTCAGCACGCTCGATAATGACTGAATTAATTGACAGTGACCCACATGATCCAAGAGTTTTAGCATTATCATACATATTAGGACAACCACAAGATGAGGAAGAATTAGAAGTTGCCTTAGTAAATTCAGATAAGAATAAAATGAAGAAATTTATCAATGAAGCACCAGTTAATTCTGTGGCTGCTCTTTCGGTTAAGGGTGGGATGGATGAAGCGATTAATGCAAATATTCTAATCGCTAGCCACGAAGCAGTAAAAAGAGGAATGGCACCTAGATATTCATCAGGTGTTCTAAATATCATCATGCATTATTTTGTATTAATTCCTTCATGGTTAATTGCAGGAATCTATGTTTCTTCACTTAGAGGGGAGGCACAAGGTATGGCGGTTGTTGTTGCATTATTATTATCTCATTTCGGTTTCAAACGTTTATCGAAGCAGCAAAGGAGAGTTGTTCGTCATCGTGATCAGCGAGCGATGGTCGCCTATGCAAAAAGAATGAAAAGGAGTAAAGTAATTCCTTCAAAAGGGAATTTACCAATAGGAACTCATTTGTTGTTATCTGGTATCCTAGTCACTGTTAATGGAGTAGTTTTGGATGTCGGTATGCCCGGTTGGTTGACCGTAAGGCTTCCTAAAGATGCTGAAAAAGTCGTCAGATCTAAATTGAAAAG
>Ga0209035_10000781_pt1 | contig 12600 bp, 4 predicted proteins | sample MarorgKNORR_S2LV_6_FD_188220 | JGI IMG/M metagenome (GOLD analysis project Ga0209035, IMG submission 188220) | Marine microbial communities from the Southern Atlantic Ocean, analyzing organic carbon cycling - AAIW_A/KNORR_S2/LV (SPAdes) (version 2) | ecosystem: Environmental > Aquatic > Marine >...
ACCATCGATGAGGGCCTCGGGTCGTGGTGGACAACCTGGAATGTAAACATCAACTGGAATTACCGTGTCGACTCCTTCAAGGATATTGTAAGACTGATAATACGGCCCACCCGAAATCGCGCATTCACCCATGGCGATACACCACTTGGGTTCAGGCATCTGTTCCCACAATCGTACGATTGGATCAGCGAATTTCTTTGAAATAGGACCGTTTACCAGCAATACGTCACACTGTCGCGGACTGCTTCTGAACACTACACCAAAACTCTCTGCATCGAATCTAGGTGCTCCGGCTGCTGCCATCTCAAGCGCACAACACTTGATTCCCAAATGTAGGGGGAACAATGACTTTCGTTGTGCCCAGTTCAAAAACCGCCCACCGAGTACACTGATAAAATCCTTCATTCGAGAAGCCTCGAGAGCTTTGTCATTGAGGTCACCAATCATATCGAGGAGCCCTCGACTACTGAACGTAGTGTAACTTTGTCCATCATCCATCACATATCACCTCAAATGTAGATTCTGCCTCGCTTTCGGAATACATACCAAACACCTAGACCCATTATTCCTAGGAAAACCAAGAGTGTGGTCAAGGAACCCGTTGCAGCTTCTATGCTACCGTCAGCCCCTGCTGTTGCGGTGTGGTCAGCACTCATGGCCACGATTCCACCGAATGCGAGGAACATGAATGCGATGTCAAATACGAGGAAGATGATGGCGTACCAATAATACTGGAAATGGAAATCAATCATTGCATCACCAAGCGGATCTGCACCACATTCGTAAGTACTCAAACGGCGAACGTACAGTGATTGATCAGACTCGTAACCCTTGAGAAGGAAACTGCGAAGTTTGGTTGGGTCATTTGGATCTGGCATTGGTCGTAAAAAGCGTGAAAGAACGAAGCCACCAAGAGGAAATCCGATGCCGACCAGTGTCATCAGAGCAAGCGAAAGATAGGTTGCTGAGACGGAGGACATTTGGGAGCCTCAAGGGAACCCGTAGGGTTCCTTGAGTCATTCGACCCAAAGAGGCATCATAAGCATATCCAGCGAGACTTCGGCTGGAGAGGGGAACTCACAGGCCAATACTACGACGACGGTTGCGCCAAATTGTAAACAAAATCATCACACCTAGAATACCCAGAACCGACCATGAAACGGTGTTCCATGTCTCCGATGATAGGCCGAATACACTGTCATCAAGAGTGGCCCTGACTGTCATATCCACCGGTTGTGAAGCCACGGGTGCACTCTCAGGAGTGACGATGAGTGTGAATTCAAATTCTTCCTCAAGCACCAACTCCACTGGTGGCTTGACTCGGACGCGCACTGTGAAGGATTCACCGGGTGCAAGCAAGATATCAGTTTGCTCGATATCGATGGTCCAACCTCGTAATCCTTCAGTAGATGAAATTTCAATCTGTTCTTCGATATTGCCACTGTTGGTAATCTTGACCATGAAATCAGTAAACCCTGGATGAGTGGTATTCTGCGTTGCACCATCCTCTACCTCGACATCGATATCGTGCACGGTTGCAATCGACACAACAACATCGACACACGATTGTGCTGCTGCATTACGCATGGATGCAATACAAATGCGCACCACACCAGCTTCACCATTCAAACTTTGATCTGTGCCCATCACACTGAGCGTCAAATTAGCGTAATAGGTCACTGAATCATCAGGGAGAGTGAAAACACCCGGTGCCAATTCTTCGGCATCCGAACTTAGGGATGTTGAAATGGTTGAATCCATCCCTTCTATCGTGAACAATGCTTGCTCGACGTACGGTGATGTACCGATGTCACTGAAGAGCAGTGCGATGGTTGTCTGCCCCCCGGGCGGTAGGGTGACTGTCATGGAGTCGGGCGCCCCTTGTGGTTCTGCTAAAATCAATTGCATCATGTAATCATAATTTGATACACGGGCAGTCACTGTGTCCGTATATTCATTGGCAGGTGCTGATACAATATTCACCTTAATCTGAACTTGCAGATAATCCCCTTCATCCTCACTCTGGATATGCATGCGCAAGTAAACTTGTTGTGATTGACCTGCACTAAGAGAAATCTGAGTTACTTCATTGTCGGATTCATCGACGAAAAAGGAATTCCATGAAGGGGATGCGCAGGAACCGGGTTGGTTCGGGTCACATGCACGTAACCGGAACGAATCCTGTACGTTCCCATTATTGTGAATGGTCAACGGGAAATCAATCGACTGATCACTACGTCCAGTCTGGTCAGTAGAAAGGACTGTTCCATCAACCTCGTGTCGTTCTGCGACGGTGACCTCCAAATCATCGGTGATTTGAATCGATGAATCTCCACTACTAGTCACAATGAATGAAATTATAATTGTGTCATCTGCAAGTGCATCAAACGGAACAAATACGGAAACTGTAATGCTCTGCTGATTGCCATTCTCATGCATCCCTGGCAATGATACGGTCGATTCACTCATAGTCACCGCCCAACCACTTGGAACTGGACTATGGCCAATCGCAAACGAGTCCGCACCATTTCCTTGATTGGTAATTGACAACCCGGTGTCTTGAGATGTCCCGGGTTCGACATTGTTCAGATAATTGGAATCAAGAGATGCGCCACCCCCATATGACTGGCCTACGGTGACGGATAATGTAGCCATGCAGCGAAGTTGATTTCCGTCAAGTGCGCGGATTTCAATGGTTTCAGTTTCGCCAGCAGGTACACTGTCATCAGGTGATACGTCAAATGAAATTGATGTCTCGCCATTTCCATTGTCATAGGGCAAATTTCGCTGACTGACATCTGGCGTAACCCAATTGGCCTTTGAACCAGACTTGCCAAATCCAACGGTCCAATCACTATTGCCAGCATTTGTTAGCATGAAATTACCTGATTGGGAGGCGCCCGGGGCGATTGTCATTGAAGAGGGGGAAAGTGAAGCTTCACATTCGTGAAGTTCAGGGATATTCAGCGTTACTGAGAGATTGTCTTGCGCAGCATCTGTACCAGGGGGCGGCGCAGGCGCGGTAACCGTAGCACGTGTGATGAAACAATGGGAGCCTGCTTCTGTTTGCTCTCGATCTGGAACATCTACAGTTACAGTCACTGTTTCTTCATCATCAGCATTGAGTTGTACTTGAGCCGGATCGACTGAGGCTTCCAAACCATCAGAACGGCAACTGGAAGAATCATCCATTTCAATAGATATGGTTTCTTGGGTTTGACCAGTGTTTTTAACTGTTATTTCCCATGTTACTTCTGCATCTTCACCATTGTAATTCTTGGTGGCTTGACTAGCTGAAAGTTCTACACCTTGGGCGGCATTTCCAGAACCTTCCCCTTTTGTGGTCGTTACTACGACATCTGCTTGGGCCGGTGGACCCGGTGTTGCAGCCGGCGAGGCTTGTGCAGTCACTGTCGTATCGCATTCATCTGAGGTCTGCTCGCCCTCAGTCACGTTAACTGTGAGAGTCACCTGCTCATTTGATTGAGGTGAAATGACACCAGATACCTGTTCAATCGCACTGGTGTAACCCTGACAGCCTCCGGCCTCTTGGCTGGTCGCCAATTGCACGGTAATATCTTCATCACCCGTATTTCGGACTGTGATTGTGTATTCAGCAGGTGTACCTGGTGAGGCCTCTTTAGAAGAGGAATCTGATGTCAGTGTGACATCTGCTTCAGCGGCTGCATAAGGGCTCATAATAACGAGCAAAAGCAGTGCAATAACGCAAAGGCTGCGACCTCGCGCGGGTGTGCGCATGAGATGGCGACGGGACAACCCCCTCAAAAGGACGCCTGCTTGGTGGTTCAGGAACTCGCCTCCTCGACAAAGGTATTCACATCAGCCTGACAATTACGACATGTGATCAATGCTGATGCACTACAAGCATATTCTGATTCATGGTACCGCGCACCGCAGCTAGGGCAAGCACGACGTGTGCCTGCAATGGGTTTGTTGCAACCCCAACAAACAACTTCTGGAGTTGATTTAGGTACACTTTCTGCCGGTGTACTTGCAGTGAATGCTGTAGGTGGAGGGGGGGACATTGAAGGGGGTGATTTACTATCTCTGAGACGAACGATGAGTAAACCAGCGATGAAAAGTCCGAGTACGATGAAAACAAGTAACCCAACTACCGCTAATGTTGCACCGGCCCCACTGTCCGTAACGCGGGAGGGGTCACTAGTGACATCCACGGATGATGAATGGGTTGAACCTGGTATGTTTGAATTCTCAAAACTGAGTTCAATCGTAACCTCCCCCGATGAATCAGGAATGATTTGAACCCGTATCCCCTGTGATTCCCCGATGGCTAAATCCACAACGTCCGAGCCGGCGATCTCAGCGGTACAACCCGCGGGTGATGTGACAATGATTCGCTCCTGAATCACAGTGTTGCCAGTATTTGTGAGATCTAAATGCAACAAGGAAGATTGTCCCTCGATTGATTCTTCCATCGAGAGGGTCGTCCAGACAACGCTAGGGCTTGCTGCTACCGGAATCAAAGCACTTGCAGAACGTTCGATACCATCAGCATTGATTGTCAAACCGATTTCAGGTTGCCATCCTGCCATTGCAAAGTTGGGTGCAATCATAATACAATTGATCTCAGCAGAACTCCCAGCTGAAATCACTTCAACTGGATCACAGATGCCCTCCCAAGTCGAATCGGGAAGGTCAATACCCAAACTAGGAACCCAATCGGAATTTCCATCATTGAATATGAGCCAATGGCCGATAAATCCAGGAGAGCCAATTGGAATTTCTGAAATCGCATCACCTTGTGAATTGGTAATTCCGATGAAGGTCAAAACAGGTTTGGCTTCTTCGACGACATTCAATTCACCCCCCCATGATACCCGATAACCATCTTGTGTCGTCAGGTGAAGAGTCAATGACCCACCTACAGCCAATCCATTGCCTTCGAGTCCAAGCATATAGGATGCGGATTCACCAGCAGGGATTGTAATCGAATTTGAGCCCGCAATCACAGACCAACCACCGGGTCTGTCATCAACATTGGGATAGAAGGTTAATTCGGTATTTCCTTGATTCGAAATCGTGTACTGCAAGTACACTATTGAATCGGGACGAAGTATACTCGGACTCGATTCAAATTCGATGAAGGCTGAATCAAATTCGATAACCTCCATCTGTATGGTGTATGCCCATGTTTGAGTTGGATCAACCTGAGAGGTCACTCGCAAAATTGCCTGTAACGTCTGTCCAGCAGAAGGGGGGACTCCCAACTGAGGTGTGACAGTCATATCGACGGTTCGTGCACCGTTGAGAGGGATGGCACCTGTTGAACCTGAAGCTGCCCCTATGGATGAACCCAAATTATCGAGTCCGACCCACCATCCGATGGGTGACTCGATGAATAAATTGTAACCTTGTAGCCCATTGCCATCATTTTGAACGTCGATATCAAAGGGGGTTGGTATTGATGGGTGCACCTGCAATGTTGAAAACGGTGCTTGGAAGGACGCCGCTGGTAAGACTGGTACATTGAGGGAAAGGGTCAGCGGGAATTCGATGTTGTTGTCTTCGTCCCGTGCAGTAATTGTCAATTGGTAGAGACCGGGTGCAGGAGATTCGTCGTGAACAAGTGTGAAACCAACCATGGAGGATTCTGAACCTTCAAGGGAGAAACTGGTCTGAGTGAAGGATGTGAACCATCCATTCATCATCTGCCCATTGCTGATTCGCATCGGTGTTGATGCGCTGATTGATGCATTGGTCGAAATAAGAGCAGTATTGCGAATTTGCAATTCCCATACTGTACTGGTTTGACTGGCCTGTCCAATTTCAAGAATGGTTTGTGATGTGGAAACACGTACACCTGGAGCACTGACAGCAACAAGGATTTCGAAGAGGTTGTTATCCTCATCAATCTCTTCCTCAAGACTGTCTGGATCGATGCGAATGGTCACTGCCTGTGTTCCCTCGTTCAGTGGGGTCCAATCCCATGTAGCCCATCGAATCATGCCCGGGCCTAAATCAATTTCAACATCGCCAAGATTCTGGGTTCCAGCAATGGCCTCAATGCGCAACCCATCCGCTCCACCGCCACCTTGATTTTCAATTTGAATGGATATTTGACATACCTCATTGACCTGAGGAATTGCTGTCGACAATTGGAAGGAGGCAGGGATGGGCAGAGGATCACTGCGCAAATCATTGACACCCGCACCACGGATGGCAAGTGCGAACGGTTGATCACTGCGCTGGCCTCCATGGGCAACATCTGTAATGAGAATGGTCCAAACACCAGCGTCTGCTTGGTCGATTAGAACAACTTCAACATTGTTCACATCATCTGCATCACCACCTGTAGTCGAACGGCCATTAGCGAAATCATTGCCTTTGTATTCGGTGCCGTCGGGTGCGGTAATCACCATGTCGAGATTATTTTGCAACTGAGTTGAAGCCCATGTACTGCCTGGATAATCTGACCATGTTAGAACTGCTTTGAACGGTGTATTACTACGACTCAAATTGAATTCATATTCGCGGGTTTGTCCACTTCTGATTGTATTTCGATCATCGACCCAAACACCGGTATCTGTGCCAGGGATGAGAGAATTGGCTAAATTGACACGGCCCCAGCCCTCATTCATGTTCGGGATATCGCGAGAACCAGTATCTTCAGCACCGAGAATTAACAGTCCTTTGATGAGGGCACCCTGAGGCGATGGGCGACCGGCAACTTCCATCAGATATTCGCGGATAAGTACGGATGCTCCAGCAGCATTAGGCGCAGCCATAGAGGTGCCACTGTATTCCAAATACCACTCACTGGCCCATGTTGAACCTGCAGTATCATCTGCATCTTGACTACGACAGGAACGGACCCACGCACCAGGTGCTGTGACATCCGGTTTGATTCGACCATCATCGGTTGGGCCTCGGCTACTGCTGTCAGAGAGTGTGCTTGGTGCACCACCTCCTCGATTGTGATGATTTCCAACCGCTACGACGTTCTTTGCGGTTGCAGGTGGTGTAATTGAATCTGAATCGGGACCATCATTTCCAGCAGAGACGAGGACAATCATTCCATTGTAAGACCAGAATTGATCGTATTGGCTGGTACGGCTGTCCGCATCTTCACTACTGGTCGTGTATTCCCCATAATAGCCATCCGTCCCCCATGAATTCGTGTGAATGTATGAATTGCCTTCGTATCCCTTGCGAATGAGTGTGTCCATGCTAACCCCACCAAAATTACCGGAACTGTCATCTTCCATTGCCTGGAATCGAAGTGTTGCCTGCGGGGCAATACCCGCATACCCACCTCGGCTACCGTTTCCAAGAACGGTGCAAGCAACATGTGTCCCATGGCCTGAATGTTCATCTTCGGTCGATGTGTCGCCCCATATCACCGATTCAACATGCTGAATTCGGCCATCAAAGTCACCGTGATCTCGGTCGATACCAGAATCGGCTACAGTTACAGTATGGCCACTGCCGTTCAATCCAACCACGAAATAATTCGATACATCATCGGCTCGCATGTGCCCGATTGCAACATTGTTATCAATACTGAAAACAGGTTCCAAACTGAGCCATGAAAGTGCTGGTTCAGCTGCGACAGTTGCAATATCTGCAAGTGAAAGAATTCCGAGGTGTCTACCGGTATCAATGGGTCGGTACGAAGTCAAATATGTGGCTGCAGTGCTGTCTAAATCACCCATCACGCCGGGCAACCTAACATGATCTTGTGGAGTTCCCAAATCCGCCAATCGCCAACCTGACAATTGTACCGCTGTCGAAGGTGGTGACTCAAGTGATAGTTCAGACGCTTCAGAGAGAAGGTCACTGACATGTTGATCAACCATGAATGCCAATGGCAATGGATGAACTGTGGCAACCACTGAAAGATCTGATGCTGCCGCAATCGCTTGTGGATGGCCCTGAATCAGGAATCCCGAGGGAGGGATGTGAGCACGGACTTCAATGCCAGGCAATTCAGTTAGTGCCACACGGCCATCCCATAATCCAACATCACCTTCGATTAGAACGAGGGCAATGTCTGTTCGAAGAATCGTCAACACCTCTGGGACTTCGACTTCCGATTCCAATCCATCAACTGTGAATAAACCAATATGCGTGTCAGCTACCGTCTCGCGAATTCGCTCTTCCCCATCCCAACTCGCAGATGGATGGGCGCTACCAATACTATCTGGATCGGGTGTGATTACAATGCGTTCAATGCTAGATGTGCCATCTTCTGTATTATCAGTAATGGGCTCCACTGGAGTCGCAAACGGGACGGCACTAGACAGCAACAGAACCGTGAGAATACAGAAGACTGTGTGGTGCCGCATACGGTTCCCCAGAGATGGGGGTTGCCGAGACCGCTTTCTATCTTCCCTGCCCGTGACGACACCTATGGTGTCGTTCAGAACCATTGACGCTCGGCATCAAGGCTGTGGGTTTCGAAGGTATACTCTCCAACTTCAATAACCCAAGACTGCTTTGTCACCGCGCCATCATAATTATCGTAATCGAGTGTGATTTCGATGGTATATAATTCCCAAATTGATTCACCAGTAATCACCAATTCAAGATTATCTCCAGCAATCGATGTATGCGCCAATAATGAAAAAGGGCCGAAATGAGTAGAATTCAACACTTCACCGTCTTGATTTGAAAAGGAGGCATCGACCTCGACATTGGCGATGGGACGACTGCCAAAATTGTGCACTTGCAAGAGAACAACATGGCCAGGGCCGCCCTGCTTGTAGACTACTTCTACATCGACTGCATCTCGTGGTACAACCCAAAATCCGAGCGCAAAAATGCTGAACATCAATGCGGCCATAAACACAGAGGCAAGTACAACCCGAGTCGGTGTCACCAAACCAACGACTTCTTGGGCACGAATATAGGCTTGATCAGCCAACTCTCGCTGTTCATCTGAGGGTTCAAACTCGTCTTTGATGATTTTTTTCCTCATTCTCCTAATCCGGTCAGTGAGACTAATTTTCCCATCATCTGCGGCTTCCAAATCGGGATTATCAGGATCGCCGACCAAGGTGTACATTCCCTCGATTTCTTCATCCTTTTTCGCCATGATATCACCCCGTAATCGTAACCACTCCCGTGATGATTGCTGTCGTCAATGGTTCAGGTAATAGATAGTGAGTTGTCTCCCCCTTAAAGCCCATTAAATTGAGAATTGAAAGATCTGATGCAAGTCCGTTTATCCCGATGGTTGTGCCTGTTGGAATACCTCCAGTCACCTGTGCATCAATCAATACAGCTCTGCCATCGAATGTTGTGTCCCCAATATCGACAGTGGCTCGAGCATTGGCAATGATTCGCCCACCACGAACATCCTCAATCTTAACGATTGGATATGGCCCTATATTGTTGAATTGTATTGTCGCACTCTTGAGCCCCTCACCCGCTGCTTCGAGTTGCTCAAGCCATACTCCCGGTTGCGATGGAACATCGTTTTGGCGTAGATAGAGCCGTTCGATACCTTCACCACTGCTGGTAATCTTCAAACCGAAATCTGCTGTCGGTTCAATGCTCATGTGACTAGCTAGATTTTCAGCCAACAGCAAACTATCGCCACGAGATTCAACCGCGCGCCCAGTGGTTGAAATGAAAAGGTCCATTCCAGGACCCGATGATGAAAATACAAGTGTCGACATGCCCTGGAAAGCGACTGGTTTCGTGATATCAAATACACTGGAAGGGGCAGTTGAGAGATTCATTTGTTGAGGTAACTCATGCAAGAATACTGTGGCTGGCCACCATTTCCCCGAATTAAATCGGTTCATTTGCAACATCAATGAATCGATTGACAATCCAGTTTGGCCGGAATCTCCGGCTTCCATACCAACTGACACCATGGATCCCAAAGAAGCCGTCATGTCGAGTTGTTTAGGTATCCCTTGCAAGAGTAATTCATACCGGGTCGACTGGGTTCGATCGAGTAATGTCGCATGTATCGCGTCTAATTCAGTACTCATCTGGTAATTACTGAAAACCGTCAATTGTGGAACCACAGGTCGATAATCGGTGGTGATTTGAGTCTCAACTTTCAGATCTGTCGGTTGACCTGGCTCGAATCCAAGTAGCATCAAATGTAGATCTCGTCCATTGTAATTGTTGACTTCAACCATGAATTCGGGGTTGGCTGGCAACCAACCATCCAATTCAATATCGATATCCCAGCGATCTGTAACGCTAAGATTCTGATAATTGATTGAAAAATCGATAGTGGGTGCCAAATCAGGCAACCAAACACGAGAACGGAAGGCGGTGTGATTGTCTTCCGCTAGATCTGCTTCCACCGAAATTCCATGCAACCACTCTGGTTCATCAAGAGCCATTCGACCCTGTTGCGCATCTACAATTAAATCAAATTCTTGATCTGCATCAAGTTCAATTCCGAATGAAAAGTCTGAGCGTTGATCATCAATTTCTCCCCCGGTAACACTGGTCACCAATTCGCCGAGCATTCCATTGACACTTTGTCCGAAATCGGTGAAGCCCGCAAGGAAGAAAGCAATCCCAGCCAGACCTTCATCGGTGGTAAATTGAGGGACATCGAGGGCACTGGCTTCACCAACGCCACCTTGCGGTACCTCAAACGCGAGGTTTGAGGGCAGGGGGTCAATGAGAACATGAGCGGTCAAACCATCAGCAGGAGATTCATGGATGGTTTGGTCCATGATGACTGCTTGGAAAGGAGAATCCCCCGGTCCGACTAGGAATCCTGTCCCCCGGCCAGCCTCTCCGGACACACCTGGCATTTCGGCACCAAGGAATCCAACTTCTGTAATCCCGTGTACGCGTGCTGAAAGGGTGGCTTCACCCATATCTTGATTCTGCATGAACAGGAAATGGTCACCATCCATCGTCTTTGGATCAGTAGCATTCGATATCATCAGAGATATTGTACCGATTGGAGATTGCGATATCCAAGACACATCGTCACCAATGGCCATCGTAAAGTTTCCAGGGAGGAAATCTATGTCTAACACCTGTCGTTGAATACCTTCACGACCACCATATACAACCTCAGCAATATCGCGATCAGACGTGAATATAAGTTCACTTTCGGAGACTGTAATATCGAGTAAAGCCGGATGATCTGAGAGCAATACATATTGGAAATCGCTGTTTGGGATATCGATATTTCCAAACTCATCATCTTCATGCTCAAGGAATAATATGCGGAGAGGATCTCCCCCATTGGCGCCCAACGAAATTTGCTGTGTTTGAGTCACTGCATCATCAATAATGTGGAGAGAATGCAATCCTTCGTGGTACAAACTCATGGAAATTGGGACTAATTTTTCAACTTGGCCATGCCTCCCTTGTACAACGGTTGTACTCTTGTCATCCGCCAAAATCAGATGAGGACCGTACGCGGTTGGGATATCAGTAGAACCCATCACCAGTTTTAGGGACCCGATGGGCATGGATTGGCGACCCACTTCAAAGCTTGTCAGCATATCTAAATGGATTTCAGTGCCCTGAGTAGCACTTCCCGTGCTACCGCTAATGACATCAACAAGAGCGTTTGGAATACTGTTTAAAATATTCGAGATGTCTAGGAAAATATCGACGACTGCGAGAATTGTGACATCGAGAATCATTGACAAGATATCCAAGCTATCGTCTAGTGTATCCACTTCTTGCTCTTCGCTACCACCCAACCAGAAATCACCGTAGAGAAGTAGGCCTGTTGGTAAATCTTCAGCGGACATACGTGTCTTTCGGTGATCGGTATCCACGCCCTCGCGTTCGAACCATGAGACATAATCTAGAGATGTAACCGATTGTGTGGAACGGAGAAGTACCAGTGTATTCGGTGGATTCTGAGGGTCGATAGGTAGCGTCGGATCATTGACGTTTGGAGTTGAATCACGAGTGAAATTCTTGATTCCCAATATCAACGATAGACGACTGGGTATTTGCCCAGGCAGTTCCGGTTGTGAAGCACTCCCCAACATCTGGAAGCAGCGCTCAATTTCTGTTGGCGTCATTGTTCCAGAAGGCATACCACGAAGCCAAACCAATGTTTCAGTGACATTCCCGTACGGTTCCGAAGCACTCTCTCGATAAGAACTTCGGTTCTCGTGGAAATGGAGCCATAAATCTGCACGCTCATCGGCATAATATTCAATCGATGTAAGACCATCTTCGCCGACTGTACCCGAACCAGTTGGAAGAACATTGTCGGTACGAATTGTCAAATCTACAATCGAAGGCAGGTCATAACTCGTCGAAATTGGATGGACACCGAGTTCAAGATAGGATAATTCCCAAATTTCTCGTTCACCATTCTCTTCAGGTGAAAAATGACCGTAACCAAACCCAACACCAATTCGGCAGTCATGCTGCCAAGATGTGTTGAGATGACCTGTATTTGGTTGGTAATGTGAAGGACATTGAGTTTGGCCATCATTATCGATTTGGATTGAAATTGGTGCAGAGAGAGCGGCAATTGTGACGCCACTGTCATCCCCTGTCGGTGTGCCGGATGAAAGTCCAGATGCGAGCAGAAGCAGTGAAGTAATCAATTCAGATCCTGCAGCAGAGAGGTCAAACCAAAATCGCTCAAATCCAACCTGCAAG
>Ga0209035_10000783_pt1 | contig 12590 bp, 8 predicted proteins | sample MarorgKNORR_S2LV_6_FD_188220 | JGI IMG/M metagenome (GOLD analysis project Ga0209035, IMG submission 188220) | Marine microbial communities from the Southern Atlantic Ocean, analyzing organic carbon cycling - AAIW_A/KNORR_S2/LV (SPAdes) (version 2) | ecosystem: Environmental > Aquatic > Marine >...
TAAAGAAAACCCTAGCCTAGCTGATAGATTAGGCGCCAAGTGGACCTCTATAAAATCTAAGAAAAAATTGGTCATCGCAGCTAGTATGGCGCTTCTTATTTTTGTTTCGCTGGGTTTACTGTTAGGGGCGTTTATTAATTTCGTGATCGCTCTAACTTATTGGATAATTAACTCTCAACGAGAAATACTTGCTCGAGTTCCTGCAATTGTTCAGAGATCACCCTACCTAATATTAGCTATCTTTGGGTCCGGCTTTATCCTCTGCGCATATGGCGCAACTAAAATCCTAATCGATACAAACATCGCCGAGATGTTTAGGGCGGACCACCCGCTGTCTATCGCTGTAGAAGTGGTCGACCAGAACATGTCTGGCGCTCAGAACATGGAAATAATGATCGATACCGGGATAACTGACGGTATGCTTGATTCTGAATTACTTACCGCAGTTGATAATCTGCAGACCCGGGTCGAGAGCCGCTACCCTGATATTATTGGGCGGACTAATTCCCTCGCTAATATTGTTAAAGATACAAACCAAGCCATGAACGAGGATAACCCAGAATTTTATAGAATTCCGGATTCAAACCAAGCGATTTCACAATTACTTTTTATGTTCAACAGTGCGAACCCAGAAGACCGCAGAAATCTTGTGTCAGATGATTACAGCCGATCACATATTAGCGTCACCGCACGAAATTTAGGCTCTTATGAATACAAGGAACTCTTTGAAGATGTTTCATTAGATGTCCAGGAAACTTTTGCGGAAATTGAAACCGACTTTCCGGGTCTAGATGTGAATTTAACAGGAACTATGGCAACTCTAATGGTAATGGCCGATGAAGTAGCAACCTCTCAATTTAATAGCTTCGCCTTAGCTCTGCTCATAGTTAGCATAATTATGGTTATTTCACTGGGATCTTTTAGAGGCGGCATGATGGGTATGGTGCCCAATGCCATACCAGCTTTTCTAGCCTTTGGCTTAATGGGCCTTTTTGGTATCCCCTTGGACACGGACACCCTATTAATAGCGCCTATAATTTTAGGTATAGCTGTAGATGATACTATTCATTTTATGACCCACTACAGAGTAGAATTAAGCAAAACAGGAAGCATAGCTGCAGCGCTAGAGAGCGCAATAAATGAAGTAGGACAAGCCGTGATGTTTACTACAATGGTCATAGGGCTTGGATTTGCCGTACTAAGCTTTTCAGATTACCTAGGGATGGCAAAGGTTGGCTTTTTTGGCTCAATGGCAGTATTTGTTGCTCTGCTTTGTGACCTATTTCTTATTCCCGCAATGATTATAATTTTTAAACCAAAATTCGGCGTGAAAAATGTAGACACCAAGATTGATTTCCAGGGAGTGACTGTATGATTGGAACAAGCTTACGATTATTGATTGGCTCGATATTTTTGGGAGTTTGCTTTAGCAGTGTTCTTGCTCAAGATCTCACTGGCTTTGATATCATGAAATTGGTAGATGATGCTCAGCGCCAAACTAATGACTCATCATTTAATAGAATGCAGCTTTCGAGCTGTAAATTTGGTGTTACCGATGGGCGCATAACCTGCGCAGATAGACCTCGAGTTAAATCTCTGGAATCTGTAGCAAAAAACTACGGGCCAGAACTAAAAGATACCAAGAGTGTCACAGTCACATTGGAACCGGCTGCGGAACGTGGTATCGGTATGCTCAGCTATACATATGATGAAACTGACCGCGACAACGAAACCTGGCTCTATCTTTCCGCTCTTGGAAGAGTAAAACGCCTAGCGAGTGGAGATTCAGATGAAGAAACTGAGCCCGCATCGCTATTTGGCTCTGAATTTACTACTGAAGATACTGAAACAGGAAAACTCGAAGAGTATACTTTCAATATTCTAGAAGAAACGACAACAGCCGGTCGAGAAGTTTGGAAAGTGGAAATGATTCCAAATGAAGAGAGGGCGAAGAAGACGCGTTATTCCCGACAAGTGAATTACGTGGACAAAGAAAGACATGTCGTTTTGCGATCGGAAATGTATGATCAGTACGAGAAAGAAGTTAAAAGACTCATGGCTTCAAGAATTGAACTTGTGAATGATATATGGATGTCGCGCTCATTAACCATGATGAATCTCGTTACCAACCGTTTGTCTAATATGGCATTTGTGGAAATTTATACTGATTTAGATATTGAAGACGAATTTCTAAGTCAACGCACGCTTACCGACGCAGCCTATCGAGAGACAGAATTAGAGAAACTTCGGGCTCAACTTAATTAACCTGGAATTACTAACTTAATATGTCGCGCTTCTACAAAAGAGCCGGCTTAATTCTGATGTTCGTCGCTCCTATAGCGCACTCTCAACAGAATGAACAGTCGAACCTCGAAGACGAAGCTTTATTAAGCGACGAGATCATCTTCGATGACAATCTGTTTGATAGCGTTTTTGACGAACAACCCAATAACGGTCCAGATTCTTGGTTAGAAGGTTTTACCTTCAGCGTCAGCCAGCAGTTCTATGGTCAGGTTAATAACCACTCCGTAGAACCACTGCCAGGTTTCTCCTTTCCACGTGAAGCAGAAATGGAAAACAATCGCTTAGGCATAAATATTCGGTATCAAAATGGCTTTGCGCCAGGGTGGTTAATTCAAGCAAGCGGGCAAACGCGGACATACTGGAAACATGACTATGAACACGAGGCTAATAACAAAAATATTGACGCTGAGTACCGTATAAATGAATTTTTCCTACAGCGAAGTTTCGATCAACACAGCATTAAGTTTGGACGACAGACAGTTGTTTGGGGGGAGACTGTAGGCAACTCGGTTCTCGATGTAATTAATCATTTTGAATTCAGAGACCTCACTATCATCGACATCGAAGATGCCCGTCTCAATCAGTGGATGGTCGTATGGGATTATTTTGGCGAAGGGAGTAATTGGTCCAGCTTTATAAATCTTTATCCGGAATTTAATCCAGCATCTGTCCGCGGTAGCCCTTTTTTCTTCGAACCTGAATTTAATCTCACAGACTACAAAAGAGAAGGAGAAGCTCTTGCAGAAGTCGGCACCCAGTGGAGAAAATCATTCGACCGGAGTGACATCAGCTTTATGGCGGCCTATCTTTATGAGAACCAATTACGCTATGAAGACCCAGTTTCTGGAATCGGTGATGCAGTGGCAAAGAAGAACGATTTTTTGTTGTTGGGATTTAGTGCCAATCGCGCAATCGGCCGCCTACTGCTCAACTTCGATTTAGCCTTTAGTCACAATGTACTGGCAGACAGCTTCAATTTTCCCGGAACAACTGCCCTCTCCTCGCCACTTGATTTAAAGAAAGATCAAATTGGCACTTCGTTTGGCTTTGAATGGGCGGTAGATAATGAGCAAAGTTTGAGTTTGGGTATTCAGGCACAGAAGATGCTGGACGAAGACGAAGGTTTGTTGCCGGGGCAGCAACTCTTCAACCAAGGGGTGTTCGGTAGCTGGCTAGTGCGCTACAGCAATATTCTGCTTAATAGCGACTTGGTTCTTTCATCTACTTTGCAGGGTGACCTTGAAGCAGATTCACTGCTGGCATTGTTATCAGCGGAATACACAATAAATGATAACTGGGCAATCAATGGGCAGATTATCAGTATAAATGCCAATGCCGCGTCACCATTGGTGTTCTTTGCAGAAGACCTAAGAATAGGCACAACAATTACTTACTCTTTTTAATTCATTCCAATCTCGACTACCATCTCCACCTCGCATCAAGCAAAGGTCAGCTGTCTCCCGTAATTTCGTCGAGAAATAGCTATTTGTTGAAATTTAACCTGAAATCATAGAGTGCTGAGATCTTGGCGCCGGCGATATCAAACCTTAAAATTTCAGCGGCCGGTCGAAAACTTCCTTATCAAACTCATTTTCCCAATTCGCCACTGCAGTGGATACAGATAAATCACCACCAATATTGACGCTAGTTCGCAACATATCCAGAGGTCGATCGAAGGGAAAGATAAACCCAATAACAATGGCAATTTGCTCAGGAGAAATACCAATTGTCTCCATCACAGCTGCCATTAAGAAGAGAGAAGCTCCAGGCACTGCTGCGGTTCCGACTGAAACCAGGGTCGTTGAGCCAGCTACTAATACGTAGTCAGCTAATGTCAGCTCGATGCCAAATGCTTGTGCTGCAAAGACAGAAACGATGCCCACATAGAGAGCTGTACCATCCATATTGATGGTGGCACCAAGAGGTAAAACCGTTGAAGCGACTACTGGACTTATACCTAAATTTTCCTCAGCGACAGACATCGAGACAGGCAAGGTGGCGGAGCTTGAAGATGTTGAGAACGCTACGAGCATAGCGTCTCTCGCTCCTCGGAAAAACATAACAGGGGAAAGCTTCAGCGTGAATTTCATTATCAACAAGCCGTGTACCAATACCATATGAGCTACGCAGCCAAGAACCACAGCCATAGCGAGAGTAATTACATCTAATAATGCTGCCGCCCCCTGCGTACCTGAAACGTAAGCAATTAGAGCAAATACACCAAAAGGCGCGACCTCCATAACCCAATGGGTGATTTTCAGCATTGTTTCAGCACCAGCTTCCATTAGATCTGCCAGCGGCTTACCCCTATCACCAATAGTTAAAAGACTGATGCCGACCAAGAGAGCAAAAAAGATAATTGCGAGAATATTACCTTCAGCCATCGCAGCGAATGGATTTGACGGCACGATTGACATTAATCGGTCTGAAAGTGGAATCGCTTCCTGAACTTCCCCAGGTACGGCGAGAGAAAGATCAACACCAACACCGGGCTGCAGAATAGCAGCTAGGAACAAACCAATGCTGATTGCAGCCAATGTGGTGAACATATAGATAGCGAGAGTTTTAACACCTAAGGATCCAAGTTTGCTTGGGTCACCCATGGCTACCACGCCGGACACCAAAGTAACGAAAACCAGAGGCACTACCACCATTCTAATCAGTCGGATAAATAGCTCACCAACCCAGGCAATATTCTCAGAACCAGGCCCCCAAATCACACCAACAATTACGCCAAGAACGAGAGCTCCGAAAATTCGCTTCCACAATGCTATTTCAAACCAGGTTCCTAACATGAAAGCCTCCACTCCATCCCAGCACTGCAAATCGCACTGCAAATATCACTGCAAAATTAACCTTCAACATCTTTACAGCTGTCGATTGCTAATGCTGTAGACGTATAATTTACCACTTGCTAGGAGCCTATAGAAATTCATACCATAGTTCCAGCAGTTAATCGCAAGGACCAAGGAACAAGATGACACAATGGATAGAGGGAAGAGTTGTTGAAAATATTCACTGGAGTGAAAACCTTTTCACTCTAAAAATTGATGCTGATGTCGATAGTTTTACTGCTGGGCAATTTACAAGTCTGGCCCTAGACATCGATGGCGAGCGCATTGCCAGACCATATTCCTATCTGAGCTCTCCTCAACAAAGACCCTTAGAGTTTTTCTTTTATACAGCAACTGACGGTGTACTCTCTAATGCCTTAGTTAAGTTAAAGCCGAACGAATCGGTATGGGTGAAGCAACAAGCGAATGGCTTTTTTACCTTAGATGAAGTTCCCGAATCTAATGAACTTTGGATGCTAGGAACGGGAACTGGTGTTGCGCCCTTTTTTTCCATTTTAAATACTGATGAGCCTTGGGCCAAATTCAAAAAAATTGTATTGGTACACGCTGTGCGAACCAAAGTTGATTTGCGTTATCAAGAGCTCATTGACTTGTTGCGAGAGGAGCGCGGTGACCAATTTAAATTTAAGGCATTCGTCAGTAGAGAAAAGATACCTAATACTATAGAAGGCAGAATTCCAGCGGCAATTCTGGACGGTTCACTGGAGAAGGCAATTGGTTTACCGTTGTCACCCGAGGATTCACACGTAATGCTTTGCGGGAATCCTGACATGGTGAAAGACTCTGTAGAATTATTAAAAACACGCAACTTCCGCAAAAATCGTCGACGTACGCCCGGGCATATTACCGTGGAGAATTATTGGTAAAGGTCAGGTAGTCGCCTGGCCTCAGTTAACAATTCAAACTGAATACCAATATCAAACAAAGTCTGGTCTTCAAAAGAAGGAACGATAAGTGTTAAGCCGATTGGCCTACCATTCTCTTCATAACCCATTGGAATCGTGAGCGCTGGATAATTTGCGAGGGCAGCGATGCCAGCACTGCGATTATTAACCGACAGCAACACATCGAGCCCGTTTCCATTAAACACTGCTTCCAGCTGCGATCTTGCGCTTGCTTGTAATTCTTCTCTGATGGCTTCCAGTTCGCTAGGAGACAATTCCAACTCTGCCATCATATCAACCAAACCCTGACCATAAGGAGCGCGCAAGTCCATGTCTTTCAGATTGTATTGCTGCAACTCGGCGATTGAGGAAATGTTAACTTCAGAGCCTGCATGAGCGGACAGATAAATCTGCAGATCGCGAACCATTTCACCACCCAGAAGTTCGGAAAATCTCGAGCTGCGGGTGGGCTGAAAATCAATATCGATAGGCTGCGCACCATTGGTCTTTAGGAGCTCTACTGCTTTACTGTAAAAAGCATTATTAGTGAAACTGCTCAGTACACCTATTCGAATTTCTGCCAAATCGATCTGCCGATTGATCAACCTAAAATCATCACTTAGCAACGGCATTGCAAGGTCCTGCTGATCAAAGCCAGTCATGGCGTTAAACAATATTAGAGCGTCCGCTACAGATTTTGTGATGGGGCCTGTGGTATCGAGGGTTGATGAAATCGGCACAACTCCCGATCTGCTCACTAACCCAGTAGTCGGTTTGTAGCCCACCATGGAATTAGCACTGGCCGGGGATAAGATAGAACCTGAAGTCTCGGAGCCAATTGTCAGGCTTGCCAAGTTGGCAGCACCAGCCGCTCCGCTTCCCGAGCTCGAACCACCAGTACCAAATAAAAAACGGCCATAGGGATTAAGAGTTTGTCCTCCCATAGCGCTATAGCCTGAAGGACAGTCATTGCAGAAAAAGTAAGCCCATTCACTCAAATTGGCTTTGCCCAGAATTACTGCGCCATTTACCTCCAGCTTTTCAGTTAAAAATGCACTAGCGGTGAGGTTGCTTTGTAAACTTAGTGATCCAGCCGTAGTGGCCAATCCTTCAAAACCTATATTGTCTTTTAGTAGCACTGGAATTCCGAAAATCGAATCCAACTCTATTTCATTACCGGCATCGCGCAGCCGGTCTAGCCGCTGTGCGCGCCTAATAGCGTCTGGATTTAATGCGATCACTGCATTCAGACTAAGGTTTGAGTTTGTTTCAATTTCTCGAATTCGATAAATATAAAATGTTGTTAAAGCGGCATAACTTATCTGACCGGCAGCTACGGCTTGCTGAATATCTGGGACGCTCTGTTCAAGAATTAATGGTTTCAGTCTTTGATAATCATTTTCCGAAAAAGCAGCAAGCTCGTCAGCGAAAGGTGCCCAAAGATCATTTTTATTTTGGATTTTTGACTGCAATAACTTGAATTGCATTAGGGCATTAGAGTGATCGGCCAAATTTTGGAGCACTACGGATTCGTCATAGGCTTGCCAAACAATGCCGTCACCATCTGCCGCAAATGAAGTTGTAGTGAAAACTAATGAAATCGCAGCCATTAGTCGAATTAGGCGCACCGACTGCTTATCCAAAACACTAGTTGTAACATTGATAGCAATTTTCAGAACACCATTGAAAATATTAATCGATAAATCGTTTGCCTCCGATGATATTAATTGAAGGCGAATAGAAATTCTTCTCATTGATCACATGCCATAGTAAATCATATTAATTTCACGAGTAAGCACACCAATTACAGAAGGTGCCCTGTTTGCAGCTACTACCCATTAACTGGGAACTCTATAATAAGTAGGGCATCGGCACCACTGCTATGAATTAAAGCAGTGGCCTCAGGTAAATTAGCTCGCCCGTCAATCTACGTTACCTGCACTGCAATTGGATCGATAGCTAATAAATCGAATTTATTCAAGTGATTTACTCGTGGCGTAAAGCTTCTACAGGATCCATATCTGCGGCACGAACCGAAGGGTATAAACCAAACACCACCCCAATCAGGGCTGAAATAGAAAATGCCAGAATAGGAGCTGTGGGCGTAACGATGGTCGTCATGCCCCAGAAAGCGGAGATAATAAATGGAATGATTATTCCTAATACCACACCAATTAGCCCACCAACGCCAGAGAGAATTACCGCTTCAATCAGAAACTGCGCGATGATATCTCTCTTCTTGGCTCCAAGAGCGCGCCTGATGCCAATCTCTCGGGTGCGTTCTGTCACGCTGGCGAGCATAATATTCATAATGCCGATGCCTCCAACTAGCAATGATATTCCAGCAATTGCACCGGCGACTATTTGATCTCGCAATGCGCTCTCTTCTGCCTGTCGAAGCAAAGCTAATGGAACTTCGATCTCGTAATCCACATCTTTGTGTCGGCGCCGAAGAATCTGATCAATAATCTCACCAACTTGGATTACTGCTGCCTGTGATTCGACTTGAATAATTGCTTCATGTAGTTCCACAGTCTCAGATTCCATACCGCCCGCGGTTTGACGCGTAGTAGTCTCACCAAAGCGACTTTTCGATGCGGTAAACGGAATGAAGATGCGACTCGGTGCTGAGTTGGAACTGCCTGCCTGATTTTGACCTAGGTTTGAAAAACCTTCCGACTCCATGATTCCAACGATGTTGTAATAATCGCTGTCGATCTTTATCGATTGCCCGAGAGGGTTATCGATGGGAAATAGAACATCGGCTACTTCATCGCTGAGCACAACAACATTGGCATGATCGCGCATTTCTGATTCACTAAAAAATCTTCCCGCGCGTAATTGATAATTTCTGGAGATTGGGTAATCGACAGTTGTGCCAACAACATCGGTGTTTATGCTTATGCCCAAATTCCAGACATTTTTCTTAACAATCCTGGAAGCTATCACATTGGATATGCCAGGGATGGATTCTTGGATTATCCTCACATCGGCGTTGGTGATCCCATAGACAATCGCTTGTGGCGGACCAAACCCTCGACTGCTACTCTCTTCCACTTCAGCCGGCTTAACACTCTTTAACAGAATATTGCTGGCGCCCAAATCACGAAACTGCTGTTGCGCTTCAAAGCTGGCCCCTTCACTAACTGCAAGCATTGCGATCACTGCAGCCACACCAATTACAATACCCAAAACCGTAAGTAAAGAGCGTAATCCGTGCGAATAAATACTCTTGATTCCTACCTGGGTAATCTTCTTCAGACGAATAAGGTTTAGTCCAAAGAAGGACTCAGCATTTTTAGCACCCGACTGCCCTGGCGTCAGCACTGCAGACGGTTTCGGAGATTCAAGAATTGCGTCGGTCATCGCTCTCTACCAAGCCATCTCGTAATCTAACCCAACGCTGAGATCGCTCTGCTAATTCATCGGAGTGAGTTACCATAATTAGGGTTTTACCTTGGTCGTGTAACTCATCAAACAACTTCAAAATTTCAGCGCCTGACTTCGAATCTAAGTTACCAGTGGGTTCATCAGCCAGAATAATTAATGGATCTACCGCCAATGCCCGGGCTATTGCAACACGCTGCTGTTGACCCCCAGAAAGCTCAAAAGGTTTGTGGTCCACGCGATCAAGCAAGCCGACCCGCGCGGCCAAGCCCATCGCGATTTCGTGACTGTCAGATTCCGAATAGCCTTGATAGAACAAAGGCATTTCAATATTCTCCAGCACATTTAATTGCTGAATGAGATTATAAGATTGGAATATGAAGCCAAGCCTGGCTCCACGAATACTAGATAGTTCATCATCTTCCATCTCTGAAGTATCTTGGTCGCCTAGCAAATATTTACCGGCGGTAGGCTGATCTAGACAACCCAAAATATTCATCAAAGTTGATTTGCCACAACCAGAAGGGCCCATGATGCTAATGTAATCGCCGGCATAAAAATCTAACGATATACCATGGAGCACTTCAACTGAGAGAGAACCCATGAAGTAAGTCTTCCGAATATCATCGAGACTAGCAACCAATGCCTGCTTATCTAAGATTAGAGAGTCTGCTGATAGTGCTTCTGAAGTTTTTTGTTCAAACATAATTGCTCAGTTCAGCGGACTGAAGAAAAGAAGTTCTAGCCACTCAAATCAGTGAGACTTTGTTGCGGTGGTAACAAGAGAACTCGTTCTCCTGCCTGTAAACCATTCGTAATTTCAATGAACGACTCAGAGAATGTTCCTACTTCTATCTCTCGCCGCTCCGAATTATTGCCATTGGAGACGTAGACAACTCGCTTGTCATCGTAATAAGTCACCGCTTGAACTGGCACGTAGACAACATCGGAGAGTTTATCCACGAGTATCTCTACCTCTGCACTCATACCTGGTCGGAGCCAATCATGGGTCCCATCAATTTTGATAGTAGTAGGATAAACTTTGAGATCTGGGTTCATAAAAGCGTTGGCAGAATCGGCCACCACTGCCACTTTTGTCACAATTCCGGTCAATTGCTGATCGGGAAAGGCGTCAATTGAAACGCTTACCGCTTGCCCAACAGCCACTCGCTGCACAGCTGATTCATGAATATTCACCTTTATCGCCATTTCTCGCATGTCGGGAATCGTCAATATTGCTTGCCGCTCGCGAACCGTAGCCCCTTCTTGAATTGCCTCTTGGCTACTGTTACCTCGATAACGTGAAGAATTTTGATCAGAGGCGCCGTAGACAACTAATCCCGGCCGTTCAGCTCGAATCGTCGCCAGGGTAATTTGCTCTTCGACATCAGCCAGTTTCACCCGTTCAAGATTGTATTTCCGCTCGGCTGAACTGAATCTAGCTTGTTCTTGTGCCTGCTCCGCAATATTTTCCTTAAGCTGACGCTGATAACCCATTACCGCGTTCTCAAAGTCTGACAACTTCTGTTCCGCGTCTTTAGGAAACGTGTATTGAATATAAAGTTTTAAAGCAGTTTCTTTTTCGGCTTCTTTGTTTCTCGCTTTGCTAACATTTAACTCTTCAGCTTCTAATTCTGTTGGAGTGATAAAACCTCTGGCTTCAAGACGTCGCTGCCCTTCTATTCGATCTTGTGCTAATAAATTTTCTTCCTGAGAAACTTGTAATTCATCTTGTAGACTACGCATTTGCTGTTTGGCTTCACCATCTTCCAACTCGTCCATATTTGCATATTGAGTGAAGTCCAAGGTATCTCGGACGGCCATATAGCTGTCATCCATAAGCAACGTGGTAGTAGTATCGAAATTTTCCGACTCCAGCGGTTGTAAACTTAAAGCTGATGCCGTTCTCGAACCATCGGTAATACTGGTAGCGCGGCCACCTTGTCGCCCAGGTCCGCGTCCAGGACCATCTCCCTGACCAAACTGCTGCATACGTTCCAACATTTCAGCAGGCAATTCACCACCATTCTCAGCTATCATTTGTTCAATTCGTTCACGCATTGGCGTTGGCATGGAGTCTAAGTCATTCGGATCAAAGCCGCCGCTATTTGCTGCCCGAAGTTGTCTCGCCGCGCGCTGAGCAGCCATTTCTTCTGCTGGATTTCCACGAGAAACTGCTGAAACTGCAGCAAGGTCTGCAATTTCTGCTGTAGCCAGTCGCTCTTCGATTTCCAGTTGCCCAATAATTTGAGAAACTACGTCGCCCCCAAGGAATTTTTCGAAATCGAGTCGAGCGAAACGCATTTCCTGTCTGGCATCATTCAACTCGGTCATGTTTTCATTCAGTTGAATTTCAAATTGCGCTTTCCTTTCGATAAAAGTCGCTTCAGCTGTCTCTACTGCGATGTCTTGATTCAACTGATTATCAATTAACTGTGCCGCGTCCAACTCAACCAACACCAGACCATTAGCCACGTCTTCGGGGCTGACTTGATAGCCTTCTTCTACGATGTTCAAGATCTTTACGCCTTCTCGACCCTTAATACGAGACCGAATCTCTTGAGATTGCAAAGCTTCCAATGCGCCCCCTTCTAAAACCATAATCTCGAGATCACCTCGGCGGGCTTCGAAAGTAATAGCTGTTTCAAAATCCGAGTTGCCATCACCTAAATTAAATACCACTAAGAGTATGACCATAGTGCCGCCAGCGATTGCATATTGCGTAGCTTTTTCAGCAGCAAGGAATTGCGTCTTCAATTCCAAAAATTTGGCTTTCACCCCCGGCGGTATTCTGTTTACCAGTTGTGAATTTGTGTTCTGGTTATCGGGGCTCATCAATACCTTCCTCCCATTGACCATTATCGTCGACGTAGAGTAAACCTACGTCTCTCCAAAAATCGAGTTTTGCTATATTGTGCTGCACTATAGAGCTAATAAGCTCCGTTCGAGCAGCAGTTAAATCATTCTGCGAGTCTACCGTATCTTGAATATCACCAAGACCCAATTCGGCTCTTAATTCTGCTTCCTCGACCCGTCGTTCATTAATCTCCACGCTAGTCACATTTATCTCATAACTTTTACTCGCTTCGTTCATCCGTCGCCAGGTGTCCAACACATTTAACTTAATATCGTCCAGCGAGAGTAAATAATCACGAGTCGA
>Ga0209035_10000788_pt1 | contig 12544 bp, 9 predicted proteins | sample MarorgKNORR_S2LV_6_FD_188220 | JGI IMG/M metagenome (GOLD analysis project Ga0209035, IMG submission 188220) | Marine microbial communities from the Southern Atlantic Ocean, analyzing organic carbon cycling - AAIW_A/KNORR_S2/LV (SPAdes) (version 2) | ecosystem: Environmental > Aquatic > Marine >...
AGAAGCTCCAAAAGAAGAAGCTCCAAAAGAAGAAGCTCCAAAAGAAGAAGCTCCAAAAGAAGAAGCTCCAAAAGAAGAAGCTCCAAAAGAAGAAGCTCCTAAAGAGGAAGCTCCAGATAAAGAAAATCCTAAATCGGAATAACTTTTTAAATAATGTCAAGGTTACCAGACTTTCAGCTTGAAACTTATTTCTCTCGCTGGGAATTTAATACGAAGTATAATATGTGTGCTTCCGATATAGAATCTGTATCTCTTCGTGAACTTTTATTATTATCTAGTAAAGAGGATAAAAAGTTATGGGATAATCTAGATTTTGGTTATACAGAAACTTATGGTTCATTAAAAATAAGAAAAGCAATTGCTGAAACTTACGATAATACCTCCTCAAGTGATATAATAACTTTTGCTGGTGCAGAAGAAGGAATTTATGTGACAATGAAATGCATTTTAAATAAAAATGATCACGCAATTGTTATAACTCCCAATTATCAATCTTCAGAGACTTTACCAAGATCAATATGTGAAGTCACAGGTATTGGGCTGAATCCTAATAATAATTGGGATTTAGATATTCAAAAAATAACTGATTCCATAAAACCTAATACTCGATTAATCTCTATTAATTTTCCTCACAACCCTACAGGTAAAATTATTTCTATGGATACACTTTATGATTTAATTTCTATAGCAAGAGAAAAAAACATATATCTTTTTAATGATGAGATATATAGATTAATGGAAAGAAATTCATCTAAAAGATTAATTCAAGTATCGGATTTATATGAAAAAGGAATATCATTAAATGCTATGTCAAAATCATATGGAATGCCTGGTTTAAGAATAGGATGGATTGCTTCAAAAGATCATGGTTTGCTTGATAAAATGGAAAAAATGAAACATTATTTATCAATTTGTAATTCTGCTCCAAGTGAAATACTTGCAATTATTGCCCTTAATTCAAGAAAAAAAATACTAGATAGAACTCTTAAAATTGTAACTAAAAACTTGAATATTTTAAATAAATTTTTTTATGAATATGAAAATTTATTTGATTGGAAAGAGCCAGATGGAGGATGTATAGGATATCCCAAATATAAAGGAGAAGATGGTGCTGATGTTTTTTGTGAGAAGCTGATTAATGAAGAGAGTATTTTGCTTCTTCCATCAAGTGTTTATACTTCTGATATTTTAAAATCTCCAGAAAATCATTTTAGAATTGGTTATGGACGTAAGAATATGCCTGAAGCATTAGAATTAGTTAAAAAATTTATTGATAATAATTATACTAAATTAAGAATATAAAACATTTATGAGTTTTTATAATGATACTCTCTACCAATACAGTTGTTTACTTGCCGATATAAATTAAATATTAAATTCTTTAAAATACTTTTTAGTATATTTCGAAAAATATCAATATATGGGCTTATTTGATTTTATAAAAAAGAAATTATTTGGAAAAACAAAAAAAGTTGAGGAGTCTCAGAAGATAAAGGAAGAGAAAAAAAACATTAAGAGTGAAGTGGTTGAAAAAACAAAAAAACCACAGATTAAAGTAGAAAAATCAAAAGAATTAAAGAAAGGGTTTTTTACAAAAATAAAAGAGGCAATTATTGATTCTCCTAAAAAGGGAAAAGAAGAACCAGTAGTTGAAGAAGTCAAAGAAGAACCAGTAGTTGAAGAAGTCAAAGAAGAACCAGTAGTTGAAGAAGTCAAAGAAGAACCAGTAGTTGAAGAAGTCAAAGAAGAACCAGTAGTTGAAGAAGTCAAAGAAGAACCAGTAGTTGAAGAAGTCAAAGAAGAACCAGTAGTTCAAGAAACTCTTAATAAAGGTCTTGAAAAAACAAAAAAAACTTTTTTTTCAAAGCTTAAATCAGCAATTATAGGAAAATCAAAAATTGATGATCAAGTATTGGATGATCTTGAAGAAGTTTTGATTACATCTGATGTTGGAGTTAAAACAACAATTAAGATTATTGAAAGAATAGAAGATCGTGTAGCAAAAGAAAAGTATACTAGCGTTAATGAATTAAATAAAATATTAAAGGATGAAATAGTTCAATTACTTTCAGAAAATAATTCTGATCTTAATGCATTTGATGTTTCAGAAGATAAAGTACCTTATGTTATTTTAATTGTAGGAGTTAATGGTGTTGGAAAAACTACTACTATTGGAAAATTAGCTGCTCAATTTAAGGCAGGTGGATTGAAAGTTTTATTAGGTGCTGCTGATACATTTAGAGCTGCTGCTGTTGATCAACTATTATTATGGGGTGAAAAAGTAGGAGTTGATGTGGTATCTCATGGGATGAATACAGATCCTGCATCCGTTGCTTATGATACGGTAAAAAAAGCAGTAAAAGAAAATTATGATGTTGTTATAATTGATACTGCAGGAAGACTACACACAAAGGTTAATCTTATGAATGAGTTATCTAAAATTAAAAGAGTAATTCAAAAATTTAAAGAAGATGCGCCGCATGAAGTTATGTTAATTTTAGATGGTAGTACGGGTCAAAATGCTTTTGTTCAAGCGGAAGAGTTTACTAAAGTAACAGATGTTAATTCTATTACAATAACCAAGTTAGATGGTACGGCTAAAGGAGGTGTAGTTATTGGAATTACAGATCAATTTAAGATACCAATCAAATACGTAGGTGTTGGTGAAAAAATTGGAGATTTACAGCTCTTCCATAAAGGTGAATTTGTTAATTCATTTTTTGATTAATGGACTCTTTTGAAGTTTTATTTTTTCAAGCCCTACGTTTATTTTCAGAAGGCGTTATTTATTCTGCAGACTTTCTTTGGAATGGCCCTGTATTAGTCACCTTATTGTTGGGGGGTGGTTTTATTCTTTTGATTCGATCTAGATTTATTCCTTTAATGCATTTTAATCATGCATTTAAATTATTAAGAAAGAATTCAAATTCTTCAAAAGGTATAAGTTCTTTTGAAAGTGTCTCAAGTCAAGTTGCAGGAATTGTTGGAATGGGAAATATTAGTGGAGTTGCAATAGCTATCACTATGGGTGGTCCTGGTGCTATATTTTGGATGTGGGTTACTGCTTTTTTTGGTATGATAACAAAATTTTATACATGTAGTTTAGCTGTATTATATAGAGAGAAAAAAAATAAGCAAAATTTTGGGGGACCAATGTTTGTTATTTCAAAAGGCTTAGGTGAAAAATGGAAGCCTTTGGCATATATTTTTTGTTTTTTTGGTCTTTTAGGAGTTTCTCCAATTTTTCAGTCTAATCAAATTGTTGAAATTATAAATTCTATTTTTTTTAAAAATAGCTTTTTATATGGAGATAAGTTTGTAAACGATCTTTCAATTGGAATTATTATTTCTTTCATTGTTTCTTTGGTAATTTTTGGTGGAATAAAAAGAATTGGAATGGTAGCAAGTCGCATAGCTCCATTAATGGTAATGTTATACATGTTAGTTGTTTTTTATATATTAACAATTAACTATTATAAAATAATACCAACAATAAATTTAATTTTTATTGATGCTTTTTCAGCAAATTCAGTTTTAGGGGGAGCTATAGGATCTATAATTTTAATAGGTGCAAGAAGAGCGTCATTTTCAAATGAAGCGGGTATTGGTACTGCACCTATAATTCACGCTTCAAGTAAAACAGTTAACCCTTTAGAGGAGGGGATGGTATCTATGATAGGTCCTTTTGTAGATACTATTATAGTTTGTACTTTGACGGCATTATGCATTTTAGTTACAGGCTCTTGGCAAAGTGATAATTATGCCGGTATACAAGTTGTATCAAAAGCTTTCAGTGATTCTTTACCTATTATTGGTCCCTATTTATTACTTGTTTGTACTCTTTCTTTTGCAATAACAACACTATTTAGTTTATCATTTTTTGGAGAAAGATGTTTAGCATATTTAGTTGGAGAGAGGTATAGTTTTATTTATAGGTATATATATATTATATTAATTCTAGTTGGTTCAACATCTTCTTTAAAGTTTGTTATAAGTTTAATTGACCTTTCATATGGTATTATGGCATTTCCAACAATGATTTCGGTTTTGCTACTTTCTTATAAAATTGATGAAAAATCACATAAATATTTTAAAACATTAAGTAATGGCAAATAATAACAAATTTTTATATTTGTAGTCCCAAAAAAATTAAAAATGAAAATAATTATTGCGGGAACAGGTGAAGTTGGATTTCACCTCTCTAAATTACTTACACAAGAATCACACGATATAGTCATTATTGATTACAGTAGGGAAGCGCTAAAAAAAGCTTCTAAAAGTTTAGATGTATCAACTGTCAAAGGTGATTGTACTTCAATAAAAACTCTAGAAACAGCTGGAATAAATAAAGCAGATTTATTAATTGCAGTAACTTCATCTCAACATATTAATATTTTATCTTGTACGATGGGTAAAAATCTTGGGGTCAAAAAGTGTATAGCAAGAATTTCAAATTCTGAATTATTACATAGAAGAGACACTTTTGATTTAAAATCAATTGGAATTGATGAAGTGATTTATCCAGAATCTTTGGGTGCTAATGAAATAAAAAATTTATTGAAAGAATCTGCAGTTACTGATACTTTTGAATTTGAAAAAGGAAAACTTCAACTTATTGGAATAAAAATAGGTGGTAATTCTGTATTGAAAGATAAGACTTTAGGTGAGTCTGCATATTTAAATCCTAATACTAACTTTACTACTGTTGCAATAGTAAGGGATATAGAAGATAAAATTAAAAATGAAACTATAATACCCAGGGCACATAATATTTTTAAAGAGAATGATCATGCCTATTTTGTTGCTGAGTCAAATGAGGGAATAGATAGAGTTCTTGCTCTCACAGGTAAAGAGCATTTAGAAATTAAAGATATTATGATATATGGTGGTTCAGAGTTAGCATATATTTCAGCTAAACATTTATCAAAAAAATATAATATAAAACTTATTTGTGAAGACAGAGAAAATTGTGAAAAGCTTGCTGATAATTTGCCAAATGTCATGGTTCTTAATGGGAATGGTACAGATGTAAATTTTTTAATGGAAGAAGATTTAGAAAATATGGATGCTTTTCTTGCACTTTCAAATGAAACAGAAAAAAATATTTTAGCTTCTCTTGCTGCTAAAGAATCAGGAGTTAAAAAAACAATTTCTCAAGTTGAGAATATAGATTATATTCCTTTAGCTCAAAATATGGGAGTTGATACCACAATAAATATTAAGTACTTAACTGCTAATTTTATATTTAAATATATAAGAGAGGGAGAGTTACTAAACCTTACTTTACTACAAGGAGTTGATGCTGAAGTTATTGAACTTGAAGTTAAAGAAGGTTCTGAAGTTGTAGGTAAAAAATTAAGAGACCTCAATTTTCCAAAAACAGGAATTATTGGTGGTGTAATAAGAAGCAATAAACCATTAATTCCAAGAGGTGATTTTATGTTTGCTGAAAAAGATAGAGTAATTATTGTAAGTAAACATGAATCTTTGCATCCTATTGAATCAATGTTCAAATGAAATTTAATTTAAAGGTAATTAGTAATATCATCGGAATTCTTTTGATGATAAATGGGTTTTTGATGTTATGTGTAATCCCTTTTAGCATATACTATAATGAAAGTTCATTTAAAGGAATATTAGTTTCATCACTTATAAATTCTGCAGCTGGTTTTTTGTTATATCACTTTTCAAAAAATAATAAAAATAAAGATTTAAAGCGAAGAGATGGATTCCTTATTGTAACCTTTAGTTGGTTAATAATGTCCTTATTCGGTATGCTTCCTTATATTATTACTGGTCAAATTCCTTCAATTACTAATGCATTTTTTGAAACAGTATCTGGTTATACTACTACTGGAGCAACAATTTTAGATAATATTGAATCACTTGATTATGGAATTTTATTTTGGAGAAGTCTAACTCAATGGATTGGTGGCATGGGAATTATTGTATTAGCTGTAGCTATTTTGCCATTTTTAGGAATTGGTGGAATGCAGTTATTTGTTGCAGAAGCACCTGGTGTGTCCTTAGATAAATTACAACCTAGAATTAAAGAGACTGCAAAAAGATTATGGATTATCTATATATCATTTAGTGTTTTATTATTTTTTATATTAATGGCGGAAGGCATGAATTTTTTTGATTCTATTAATCATGCCATGACAACATTTTCTACTGGAGGTTTTTCTACAAAAGATGCTAGTATTGGATATTTTAATTCGCCGATGATTCAGTATACAATAATTGTTTTTATGCTTATTTCTGCTACTAATTTTATCTTAATATATTTTGGTTTGCAATTAAATTTTAAAAAAATATTTAATAACGAAGAATTTAGAATTTACATTTCATTTGTTTCAATTCTTACACTTATTGTTTTTTCAAGTTTGTTATTTATTGATATTTCATCTTTTGAAGAGACGTTTAGATTTGCTTTATTTAATGTTGTAGCTATTATTACAACAACTGGATTTAGTACTGCAGATTTTACAGGATGGGGTGAGTTTTTAACTATTCTATTTTTCATATTAATGTTTTTTGGAGCATCAACAGGTTCAACTTCAGGTGGAATTAAAATTGTTAGACATGTCGTTTTATTAAAAAACAGTTATATAGAACTAAAAAAACAAATTCATCAATCTGGTGTTTTTACTTTAAGGTTTAATAATACTAGAGTTCCTAGGGATATAGTATTTAATATTCTAGCTTTCATGATGTTATATGTTATTATATTTTGTATTGGTTCAATTATTATGACACTATTAGGAGTAGACTTTATGTCTTCAATTGGAGCTGTAGCAGCGACTTTGGGTAATGTTGGTCCTGGAATTGGATCAGTTAGTCCAGGCAGTACTTATAGTAACATACCAGATCTAGGTAAATGGATATTGTCTTTACTCATGTTTATTGGTAGATTAGAACTTTTTACTTTTTTAATGATTTTAACTCCATTTTTTTGGAGAGGTAATTAAGATATGATTGAATTATTTTATATACTTTGGAATGCTGATCCAGAAATAATATCTGGATTTCCTCCTAGATGGTATGGGCTACTATTTGCATCTGGCTTTTTAGTAGGCTCAAGTATTATGACTAGAATCTACAAAGTTGATGGAAGGAATCCTGATGAAGTAGAACGCCTTACTATGTGGATGGTAGTTGCAACTTTAGTTGGCGCTAGATTAGGACATTGTTTGTTTTACGACCCTGTTTATTATTTATCTAACCCTTTAAAAATATTATATATCTGGGAAGGAGGGTTGGCTAGTCATGGTGCCGCAATATCAATAATTATTGGTTTAATAATATATTCAAGAAAAGTTAATGAATCATTTTTTTGGGTTATTGATAGGGTAGTTATTGTTGTTTGTCTAGCAGGGGCTTTTATTAGAATTGGAAATTTTATGAATTCTGAAATTCTTGGTTTGCCGACAGAATCAGAAAATGGAGTAGTATTTGCTAGAAATACAAATGATATTTTAATGTATAGGTTTGATGGAAGGGTAGAAGACATAGATTTTTTAAAACGTGATGGTGATAAAAATGAAAATGGTGTTCCAATGACTATTAGAATAAATTATAAAGAGGGGTTAGTGATAGATGAAGAATATGAAAATAATTACTATAGAAATGACATTAAAACCTTTTTGCTTGGCTATGAAAATATTAGAAATCATATATACCATGATCCTTCTAAAGACTTAGATTATAAAATTTATAAAAATGGAAATAACTACTATGCGGAAATATATACTATAGGTATACCTAGACATCCAGCACAGTTATATGAAGCCCTTTACTGTTTACTTTTATTTTTTAGTTTATTATTTCTTTGGTATAAAAGAAGAACGAAATTAAATGATGGATTAATCTTTTCAGTATTTATGATAACTCTTTGGTCTTTAAGGATGCTAGATGAGCTTTTTAAAGAAAATCAAGTTCCATGGGAATCAGACATACCAATGAATATGGGACAGTGGTTAAGTATTCCAATGATAATTATTGGTCTAGTAATATTTATAAAAACTTTTCCAGCTAAGAAAAATACTTAATTTTATTTTGATTGTGGGAAACAGCCACAAGGCCTTTCTTTAAATGAGTATTTAAACCCAACTTCTATAGAGTTGAAATCATTTAATATTCCATATTTTAAAAATACACTCAGCTTATCATTGGATACTCCAATAAATGGTTTAACTACATAAGTTTTTTTATAAATAAAACTTTCTATATCATAACCAATACCTATAAATGGAGAAAAAGAATCATCTATAAAATAATAATATAGATTAATACCAAATTGACCATTTTTATTTATATATGATGATTCGTCAGAAAAACTTTGAATATAACCCACTTCTATGGAAGCTTCAAATTTTGCACTTTGATCTAAAGTATATATTAGTTCTGCTTGTGTCCCAACTCCATAATCAAAATTATATGAATTGCTATTTCCTAATGGAAATTTGGTTAAAGCTCCTATAGATAGTCTGTAAGGTTTATAATATTTATTCTGTTTGTTCTGAGTATAACTAGTAAAGGAGATACTTAAAAGAAAGAAATATATAATTGCTTTTTTCATATTGAAATCAATCTTAATCATTATTATTATTATATTGAAATTATAATTCAAAATAAAAATTCTCATGAAAATAAATTATTCTTTTATAATATTTTTTATAACCTCTTTATTTCTATTTTCTTGTAGTCAAAAACCACAAGAACCTATAAAGTGTGATATTGTTATTTACAATGGCACGATATATGATGGTTCTGGAGACAAGCCTTATGTCGGATCGCTTGGGCTCAAGGAAGATAAAATAATATATATTGGTGAGAATACATTTTTTGATGCTGATACTATAATTGATGCAACTGGTCTTGCTATATCTCCAGGTTTTATAAATATGTTAAGTTGGGGATATGGATCTTTAATGTCAGATGGTAGATCATTAAGTGATTTGAAACAAGGAGTTACACTTGAGGTCTTTGGAGAAGGAACTTCACCGGGTCCTTTTTGGAAAGATGGTGAATATACATCTTTTGGAGGAGCAATGGAATTGCTAGAAAAAAATGGAGTTTCAACCAATATAGCTTCATTTTTAGGATCAGCAACAGTTAGAATTTTAGAGGTAGGTTATGATAATAGGGAAGCTACAGAAAATGAATTAAAGAAGATGAGAAAAATTGTGAATACATCTATGAAGGAAGGAGCAATGGGAATTGGATCATCTTTAATTTATGCTCCAGGAGATTATGCTTCTACAGAAGAACTTATTGAGTTGTGTAAGGTTGCGTCAGATAATGGAGGTATGTATATATCACATATGAGAAATGAGGATAATAAATTATTAGAAGCTCTTGAAGAATTAATTACTATATCAAAAAAAGCAAGTATTCCAGCAGAGATCTATCATCTTAAAGCTTCTAGAAAAGCAAATTGGCATTTATTAGATACACTTATTAAAAGAGTAGAAAAAGTTAGGTCAGAAGGACATAAAATTACCGCAGATATCTATACATATAATGCAAGTTCAACAGGACTGACAGGAGTTATTCCAACTTGGGTTCAAGAAGGTGGACATAGGGCTTGGATAAATAGGATGAAAGATCCTGAAGTAAGAGTAAGGCTATTATCTGATATAAGAAAAGAATTATCTGAACAACCGCCAGAAGGTATTCTTATGGTTGGGTTCAAGACCAGTGGTATGTCAAAAAAATATTTAGCAAAAACAGTTGCGGAAGCTGCTGAGATGAGAGGTCAGTCACCAGAAGAGGCAATTGTTGATATGATAATCGAAGATGATAATAGAATTCAGTGTATATACTTTAGTATGTCTGATGAAAATATTAGAAAAAAAATGCAATTACCATGGGTTTCCTTTTGTTCTGACGCAGGAACTTACAGTGATATTTCTAAAAAATTTAGAACTCACCCAAGAGCATTTGGAAGCTTTATTCGTGTACTTGGAAAATTTTCAAGAGATGAAAATTTACTTACTTTGGAGGAAGCAATTAGAAGATTAAGTGCTTTACCAGCTTCAAATCTTAAATTAAAAAATAGAGGAATGTTAAAACAGGATTATTTTGCAGACGTTGTAATTTTTGATCCTAATAAAGTTGGTGATAGAGCTACATTTGATGAGCCTTTACAGTTTGCAGTCGGCATGAACCATGTTCTTGTTAATGGAGTTCCTGTTCTTTTAGATGGAGAGCATACTAATAAATTTTCAGGAAGATTTATTAGAGGACCAGGCTATAAAGAAAATTAACTATTTCGTTTTAGGCCCCTTACCTCTATTTCTAGATGCTAAATATCTTTCTAGATGCATATTATTTAACTCATCGGAATCTCCATATTTTATTCTCATTTCTACTAACCTTTTATGCATCATAGCTTTTATGTCATCATAGTTAGGATTATTATAAACATTATTCATTTCTGAAGGATCTTCTTCAAGGTCATACATTTCCCATTCGTCAATATCATAATAGAAATGCATGAGTTTATATCTATCGGTTCGTACACCATAATGTCTTTTTACCATATGAACTGATGGGTATTCATAATAAGTATAGTATATGGCGTCTCTCCATTCAGAGGAAGTTTTATTTACAATATTTCTGAATGACTCACCTTGTAAATTTTCAGGAATATCTAAACCTGCATAATCTAAAAATGTTGGAGCAAAGTCAAGATTTTGAATTAATTCATTTACCTGAGTTCCTTTTTCAATTTCTTTTGGATATCTCATTAATATAGGTGTTCGTAAAGATTCTTCATACATAAACCTTTTATCAAACCAACCATGTTCTCCAAGATAAAATCCTTGGTCTGATGTATATACTACTATTGTATTTTCTGTTAAATTATTTTTATCTAAATAATTTAGAACTTCGCCAACACCATCATCAATAGATTGAATAGTTCTTAAGTAATCTTTTAAATATCTATTAAATTTCCAAATTCCTCTCTCTTTTTTATTAAGGTTTGCTTCTCTAAAAGCATCATTTTTTGGAGTGTAAGCAGCTAACCACTTTTCTCTTTGCTCCTCTGTAAGTCTCTCTAAATCCTTGTTAAATCTAGTCTTTTTTCCAGTGATAGGATTAGTTAACATTTTAAAATCATGACCCCATATTGCGTGACCATCAATTTTCATTTCTTGTTCTCTTGCTGCTGTTCCCATGCCTTTATAATCATCAAAGTAATTAGATGGAGGTTCAAAAGTTTTATCATCAAAAAGCGTAAGATATTTTTCTTCAGTCATCCAGTTTCTATGAGGTGCTTTTTGATGGTATAAAAGAAGAAAAGGTTTTTCTTTATTTCTTCTGTTTTTTAACCAATCTAAAGTCAGTTCAGTTGTTATCGGAGTTACGTGTCCTTCAATTCTTACTGTATCCCCATTTTCAATAAAATCTGGATTATAATAATGACCCTGTCCTGGTAATACTGCCGAGTAATTAAATCCTTGAGGAGCACCTCTTAAATGAATTTTACCTATCAATGCAGTTTCATATCCAGAGTTTTTAAGTGATTTTGCAAAATTTTCTTGATCCCAATTAAAAGGCTGAACATTGTCAACTTTACCATTTACAAAACTATGTTTACCTGTTAACATAACAGCTCTACTAGGGGCACATATTGAGTTAGTTACAAACCCTTTATTAAATATTGCTCCTTCTTTTGCTATTCTATCTATATTAGGTGTATTATTTAAGTTATATCCATATGCACTTACAGCCTGAAAAGCATGATCATCAGCCATTATAAATACAATATTTGGTGGAGATTGTTTTTTATTGCATGATAGTAGAACTATAAAAAATAATATTTTGAAAAGTGATTTATTTATCATTATTAAATATTTTATTCATCAAGATAAAAATAATATTTTTAAAGATGATTTAATCATTATTTAATTAGTCAAGAAGAGATAATAAAAAAGCGTACTCCATAGCTGTTTCCTTATATGCTTCAAATCTTCCTGATGCACCACCATGTCCTGCATCCATATTACAATACATTAGAAGAGGCTCATTATTTGTCCTCTTATCTCTAAGTCTAGCTATCCATTTTGCAGGTTCAAAGTACTGAACTTGAGAATCATGATATCCTGTAGTTATGAATATAGCTGGATAATCTTTATTTTCTACTTGGTCATAAGGAGAATAAGAAAGCATATAATCATATGAATCTTTATTATTTGGATTTCCCCACTCATCGTATTCAGATGTAGTCAAGGGTATGTCTTCATCAAGCATTGTAGTTATTACATCTACAAATGGTACAGCTGCAATGATTCCTTTAAATAATTCTGGAGCCATATTTGAGACTGCTCCCATTAGTAGGCCACCTGCACTTCCTCCCATTGCAAAAAGTTTATCTTTATTAACAAATTTTGATTCAATTAAATATTTTCCACTATCAATAAAATCCCAAAATGTATTTTTTTTATTGAACATTTTTCCATCATCATACCATTCTCTTCCTAGGTATTGACTTCCTCTTATATGTGCAATTGCATAAACAAAGCCTCTATCTAAT
>Ga0209035_10000789_pt1 | contig 12537 bp, 14 predicted proteins | sample MarorgKNORR_S2LV_6_FD_188220 | JGI IMG/M metagenome (GOLD analysis project Ga0209035, IMG submission 188220) | Marine microbial communities from the Southern Atlantic Ocean, analyzing organic carbon cycling - AAIW_A/KNORR_S2/LV (SPAdes) (version 2) | ecosystem: Environmental > Aquatic > Marine...
GATCAAGACGAGTACCAAAAAGCCGACGCCGGCTAAAACAATCCATTACCTAGTTTATTCCGTATTTTTGAATGGAAAAGCCGAATCTTTTGTTTTGATGCACTAATCATCAAATACTTAAAACTCTGTCAACCATCTAAGTGCTAGTGCGTTTTTGTTTTTTCCCTATGTTAATACTAAATTATTAGCGGCTTCGATCTAGATTGATTGAAATCCGCAACACACAACATTTAAAGGTTACCCGTTAATGTCTGTATTGAGCCGCAAAGGAATGATCACAATAAGTACTTTCATCATGGGGCTTCTGTTGCTAGCCTTGCTAGCCTATTTCAGTCCAAAGCCTCAGCGCACACCAAGGCCGCCTAAACCGCCGCTTTCAGTGCAAGTCATGACAGTTTCACCCGCCTCTCTTTCTGTGACCGTCCTCTCTCAGGGTACAGTCGCTCCCAAACGCGAAATTGATTTAGTCTCTCAGGTAGCTGGAAGGGTGATCGAGGCCGCTGATCAATTTGCTAATGGCGGGTTTTTTAAAGCCGGTGAGAAACTCGTACAGATTGAGCCAGACGACTATGAATTTTCAGTAACTCGAGCAAAGGCACAGGTAGCTAAAGCAGCTGAACAGGTGGCTCTGGAACAAGGGCGCTCACGGCAAGCCAAGCGTGAGTGGCGAGACCTTGAAGACAAGACTGCCAACGCTCTTTTTTTGCGACAGCCACAGTTAAACTCTGCTCAGGCGGGTCTAGAGTCAGCGCAAGCCAACCTCAAAAAAGCACAACTAGATCTAGCGCGCACCGGCATTAGTGCACCCTTCCGAGGGCGCATTCGTCAGACCTTTGCTGATCTTGGACAATACGTTAATCCAGGCTCACGAATTGCCAAAGTCTATAGCACCGATATCGTAGAAGTCCGCTTGCCACTGTCAGATCGAGAAGCGGCATTAGTTGATCTACCGGTGAATTTCGAAGACAACAAAACCATTAGTTATCCTAGCGTTACCCTACGCAGTAGAGTGGGTGATCAGGTTTATGAATGGCAAGGTAAGATCGTTCGAACTGACGCCTCCATTGATATAAAAAGTAGAATGACTTATGCAGTGGCAGAAGTGGAAAATCCATTTAAGTCCGATGTTACAGGTAATAGGCCTCCGTTAAATATTGGGCTTTTTGTTGAAGCTGCAATTGCTGGGAAAATCATTAAGAGCGCAGTAACGATTCCAAAAACCGCAGTCTATCGAGGTAATGAGATTCTCATCCTTAACAAAGATAATGAGGTGCATTACCAGTCGATTTCGGTCATTCAGACCAGTGCAAACAGTATCACTGCCGTTGGACTCACCCCTGGCATGCGTATTGTGTCATCCCGCATTCCTCTGGCTATAAACGGCATGAAAGTTTCTCCTAAAAACGAGTCTTTGCCCAAAACTCTTGAGCCAGTAACTGAGGAATCAGTACTTTGAATGCGTCCATTAGATGGTTTGTAAACAATCCTGTTGCCGCCAACTTACTGATGATTATAATTTTAATCGGTGGGTTTTTTGGCGCCTATGGAATTGGAAAAGAGGTTTTCCCGTCGATATCGGTCAATTATATTACCGTTAATATGCCCTACCCTGGGGCGGGTCCAAAAGAAGTCGAAGAACAAATTGTAGTGCGTATTGAAGAGGCCATTTATAACCTAGAAGGCATCAAAAGCTTGTCCTCAGAAGCCCGTAAGGGGCGCGGCTCTGTCACCGTTGAGATTGATGCCAGCTATGAAATGACAAAAATGCTCAACGACATAAAGAGTCGTGTTGATGCGGTTACCACCTTTCCTCGGGATGCCGAACGTCCCATTGTGACTGAGCTGGTAGAGCGCGAAGAGGTCATCAGAATTGCACTGTTTGGCGATGCCGAAGAGCGCGTACTAAAAGAATATGGAGAGCGTATTCGCGATGATCTTGCCGCAATGCGTAATATTGATTTTGTCGAGGTTTGGGGTGTTCGTCAGCCTCAAGTCGATATTGAATTATCTGAAATTGATATGCGCCGCTATGGGCTTTCCTTTGACGATGTCGTCAGTGCAATTCGTCGCACCTCACTTAATTTACCCGCGGGTACCATTCGCGCCGACAGTGGTGATATACAGGTTCAAACTCGTGGCCAGGCCTACTACGAAGAGGATTTTAACCGTATCGCCGTGACCAGTCGCGACGACGGGACAGAGGTTACCATCGGTGATGTGGCGTTGGTCAAAGACACTTTTGAAGAGCGCAATTCGCTGACTCGATTTAATGGTAAAACAGCTATCTTCCTAGCTGTTAGCGTGGGTGAAGATCCCGATGTAATGGCAAGCACCAAAGCGGTTAAAGATTACGTAGCAACAGGCGGTGCCTTTTTACCCGATGAGCTTCAAATGGATACCTGGCGAGACTTTTCAGTGCTGTTTGAAGATCGTCTGTCACTGCTCACTAAAAATGCTATCGGCGGCTTAATCCTCGTATTTATTATACTGATGCTATTCCTTAGTCCGCAGCTAGCAATGTGGGTGGCCGCAGGCATCGGCATTGCCTACATGGGTGCACTATGGATTTTACCCGGGGTCGGATTGACTTTAAATATGTTATCGATGTTTTCATTCCTGTTGATTTTAGGGATTATTGTTGATGATGCGATTATCGTCGGTGAGAGTATATTTCGCCACCAAGAGGAAGGATACGATAGATTTACTGCCGCACAGGCAGGGGCGCAGGCCGTATCCAAACCTGTGTTTTTGGCTGTCCTAAGCACTATGATTTTCTTCTCGCCGATTTTCTTTCTACCTGGACTATGGTCTAAGCTACTCTGGGCAATACCTGCTATCACCGTCATCGCACTTGGTTTTTCATTAATCGAATCACTATGGATTTTGCCCTCTCATCTAGCCCAGATGAAAACTGAAAAAGAGCAGACCTCAAAATTAAGTGCCCTGCACAAGGCGCGCATGTGGTGTGCTAGTGGGTTGGCGCGGGTGGGCCAAAATGTATTTCGCCCTCTACTGAAAAAAGCATTGCGCTGGCACAGCTTAACCTTAGTGCTGTTCTTTTTAGCCTTCTCCCTATCGCTAACACTCGTAGGTGCTGGCTATGTTAGACAGGTCCAAATGCCGAATGTTGCCTCAGACTTTATTCGTATGCGCTTGGAAATGCCCGACGGGTATTCTAAAGAAGCCAAGCTAGAAATTATAAAGCGCGCAGAACGAGCCTCAACGCAACTCGCTGGAGATCCTATTATTCAAGAGGTGGTTAAAACTGACCGTCTGATTGCCAATCAATTATCGTTTATGTGGGGAGATACCATTCGCCTGATGATCGAGCTCAACCCCGAGGTAAGTGGAGAAATAAATCCGAAGCTTGTGGCAGAACAATGGCAATATCATATGGGACCAGTGCCGGATGCCAAAAAGCTTGATATTGACATAACCCTGGGGCCACCCCAGTCTCGATTTTCTATTTCACTAACGGCGTCAAATACCGATCAATTGGCGGCAGCGGCACAATTTGTAAAGCAGCAACTAGAGCAGTTGCCTGGCACCAGAAACATACGTGATGATTTACATTCTGGCCGCGAGGACATCGATATTAGTTTGCTACCTCACGCAGACAGTCTTGGTGTTAGTCTTTCTCAGGTGGCCACACAGGTGCGCCAGGGCTTCTATGGCGCCGAAGCCCAGAGAGTGCCCCGCGGGCGCGATGATGTGCGAGTGATGGTGCGCTATCCAAAAGATGCTCGATCTCAGGTTGATACCCTTGAGGATATCCGCATCCGTACTCCAACTGGCGTAGAAGTACCCTTTTACTCGGTAGCAGAAGCTAGTTATGTACCGGGATACTCTAGGATTAAGCGTAAAGATAGAGAACGAAGTATTGTCATCACCGCCCTGCCTTCAACCGGAAAGCTGACCGTTAGTGAGATCGCTGACGTCATCTATGGCGATGTTGCTAAGGAAATGCGTCTGTTATTTCCTGAAGTATCGATCAAAAAAGATGGTCAAATTGAAGATCAAGAGGAATTTAACAGTGCTGCGTTGAAGCTCTTTGGCCTAGCCATTTTGTTGATTTATGCCTTAATGGCAATCGAGTTTAAATCCTATCTCAAACCACTAGGAGTCTTATCTGCAATCCCTTTCGGTATTATGGGAGCTATTTTTGGACATCTTTTGATGGGCTTAGATTTCAGCCTTCTTTCTATGGTGGGTGTACTCGCGGTATCCGGGGTAGTAGTCAATGACAATCTAGTTCTGATCGATCGAATTATTCAGCTACGAGAAGAGGGCGAAGACGTTTATACCGCCCTCATCAGAGGTAGTGTTGATCGCTTTAGGCCCATTATACTGACTTCACTGACAACGTTTATTGGACTTACCCCTATTTTGTTTGAGACCAGCGTACAGGCCCAGTTTCTTATTCCAATGGTTGCTTCGCTCGCTTTCGGGGTGTTATTTGCCACGACAGTAACACTGCTATTTGTGCCCTGCCTTTACATGGCTGGGGCCAGTCTTAAGCAAAAAATAATGGGCCATGCCTCTGACGAGAATCCTATGATTAATTAAGCCATTAATAGTATGCAGTAGTCGATGTAGTGAGTACTAAAGACGACGCAACTTCTTCGCGCTTAACCACTCCACAAAGCTGCTCGATAAGCTCCAGTGAAAAATCTATAGCCGTGCCCGGCCCCTGACTCGTCACACAGTTTCCATCTACCGCAACCCGTGATTCGCCATCTACCTCTTTGGCGAGTAAAGACTGATGAAACTGCGGGTGACAGGTGGCTGTTCTATCAGCCAATAGCCCTTTGACCCCTAACACTAAAGCCGGAGCCGCACAGATGGCGGCGAATAACTTCTCTTCAGATACTTGCTGCCGAAGTAGTTTGTCTAGGGTGTCACAGCTAGCTAGAGCTTCTGAGCCTGCCACGCCGCCTGGCAGTGCAATCAAATCCCATGATTTTTCTGAACAGTTCACAATAGTCGAATCAGCAACAATGTAAGTCCCTCGAGCCGCAGTTATTTGCAATGCCGTCTGATCCCTAACACTGGCAACGGTGACTTCCACACCAGCCCGACGCAGTAGGTCGATGATCGTTACAGCTTCTATTTCTTCAGTTCCGTCAGCGATGGGAACTAAGGCTTGCTTGCTCATTTTTCCCCTTTTTATTCAGCATATGTATGAGTTACACTGTGCCCGAAAACCATAGGTCTGTCACGGAGATAGCATGAAAACTTACGTTTTGCAGGCGCAGAATAATGACGTGCTCGACAAGGAATTACAGTGGGCGTCGGAGATTACTGCAAAGTATATTTTTAATACTCCTCATAGAGATATAGCGCTTAATCAACTGATTGAGCTTAACGCCAAAGATGTTAACCTGAGGGCTGAGGTTCTTGAGTGCGAATTGAGTCCGAACGGAGTTCCGACGCTATCCGTGGAAGCTATCAGCAAAGAACATACCGCAGCGAACATCGACCAATCCAGCGCCGCTTAAAAGGAAATAGTAATTTGTCTTTAGACGACAACCTCAAAATATTAAGAGATCCCTCCCGAGCAGATCGATTAACCGGCATTGTGCGAGGTATCGAAAAAGAGAGCCTACGTGTTGAGCCTAATGGTCGTTTAGCGCAAACCCCTCATCCAAAGGCACTTGGCTCGGCGCTCACCCATCCGAGTATTACAACAGATTTTTCTGAAGCTCTGCTTGAATTTATCACCGCCCCCTCGTCCTCAGCAGATAGTGTTTTAAATCAGTTAGAAGAAATTCACCGCATCACATACCAAGAGATTGGGGATGAGTTACTGTGGGTTAATAGCATGCCCTGTCACCTCGGATCGGATGGCAGTATTCCAGTGGGTCAATACGGCAGTTCAAATATCGGCACTATGAAGAGTGTTTATCGGCAAGGTTTAGGCAACCGCTATGGTCGACTAATGCAAACCATAGCCGGCATTCATTATAATTTTTCTGTGCCAGATTCGCTGTGGGAAGATTTAAGGAATACGGCTGGCAATCAGCAATCACTGCAAGATTTTAAGTCTGATGGTTATTTTGGTCTAATTCGTAATTTTCGCCGCTATTCGTGGTTGCTGCTTTATCTTCTGGGCGCTGCACCAGCAGTTTGTCGCAGCTTTGTCAGTAATCAGGAGCATCGATTAGCGCATTTTGGCAGTGATTCCCATAGCTTACATCAGCCCTACGCTACCTCATTACGCATGGGTGATTTGGGGTATCAAAGCAACGCTCAGAGTTCTTTAATCGTCTGTTACAACGATTTGCCTCAGTACACAAAGACACTCCGAAAGGCGTTGGAAAAGCCATATCCTGCTTACGCAAAAATTGGCACAAAAGACAAACAAGGTAATCACAAACAGTTAAATACCCACCTGCTACAAATCGAAAATGAGTTCTATAGCTCGATTAGACCTAAGCGGACCGCCAGCACTGGAGAAACGCCACTGCAAGCACTTGCTGAGCGCGGAGTAGAGTACGTTGAGGTGCGCTGTGTCGACCTCAACCCTCTATTACCCTGCGGTATTGATGTGCCAACTATGTGCTTTCTAGATACATTTCTATTGTTTTGTCTGCTGAAAGACAGCCCAAAAACCAATAACGAAGAGTATGCGCTGATTCCGCAAAATATCGACCGCACAGTCTACCGCGGTCGAGATCCAGAACTAAAGTTACTCGTGGGTGATTCTGAAATCTCTCTCAGGGAATGGGGACAGTCATTATTTGATGAAATGCGGCCAATTGCCGACCTTCTCGACAGTGCTAATCAAACTAAGGCCCATAGCGAGGTCTTTAATATTATGGAATTAAAGCTGACGGACGACAGTACCACCCCGGCCGCCGTACTTTTAGAGGAAATGAGAGCCAATAACGAAACCTATTACGCCATGGCCATGCGAAAGGCCTCTGAACATCGCGATTATTTTCAGGCTAACCCTCCATGCACAGAGACAACAACGAAATACCAAAAAATGGCTGAGGTATCTTTTCGGCACCAAGCTGAAATAGAGGCGAGCGACACACTTTCATTTGATGATTTTCTCGCTGACTATTACCGGTAATGACATAATAACCTACATAAAAGTTCAACCAACAATGGAGTGAAGTTTGGTTTATCTAAATAATAGAATAGTGAATTTTTTGGTCGCCCTTGGCTGTGGTGGTGCGCTGCTTATAGCAGTACTTTATTTCCAACAACATCTTGGGCTAGAGCCCTGCTATCTGTGTATTACTCAGCGCGTATTTGTCGCTATTGTCGGCATCATATTTTTGCTCGCGGCACTACATAATCCAGCGCAAAAAGGACAAAAGGTCTATGCGACCTTAGGTCTTATAGGTGCTATCGTTGGGGGCTATTTCTCGGCAAAGCAGCTATGGTTACAGAATATGCCGGAAGAAAATGTGCCTGCCTGTGGCCCGCCAGTAGACTACTTATTTGATGTCTTTCCGGCTTCAGAGGTAATTACTATGCTAATCCGCGGTGACGGTAACTGTGCCAAAGTTCAGTGGGAGCTTTTCGGTATCAGTATGCCGGGCTGGGTATTATTTGTTTTTGTGGTGCTGGCTGGTATAGGGCTATACCAATTATTACGCAAGGACTGAAATTAATCAGAGGACTTTCTGTCTTAGTCATCTTTCAATGGCTTGGAGAGTTAGTAGTTGCCTGGACTGGCATGATGATTCCAGGACCTCTAATGGGTATGCTAATCCTGCTAACATTTCTCACTTACCCTAGCGGTTTAACCCAGATCACTGAACCCATCAGTACTCGTCTTATTAAAAATCTCTCTCTAGTGTTTATACCTGCTTGCGTAGGCGTGTTTTTCCTTGGCCCAGCTATTAGCTTACAAATACCCTTACTGATACTTGTGGTCGTCTTAAGCACCCTGCTGGCGATCATTTTTATGGCGATGTTAATAAAAGTCATCGTAGTGGCTACAAATGATTGAATTTCTTGTCATGCAATGGCACCAGATTACAGCGACCTCCTGGCTAATAATTCTCTCAGTCATAGGTTATTGCATCGGGATGTCCGTCTACCTACGCAGTTCAGGCAAGCCATTACTTCATCCCCTAATCATAGGCACTCCATTTATTGCCGCCGTGCTGGCTCTCATGAGCGTTGATTTTGACCAGTATTACAACGCTAACGGTCTACTGAATTGGCTGTTAGGCCCAGCCACTGTAGCCCTAGCAGTACCTCTCTCAAAATATTTAAAGCAAATGTCTAAACTGTTACCGATATTAACTATTACAGTCCTTTCCGGTGGATTTGTTGCTGCTGTTTCGGCTATTTCTTTAGCTTTATGGCTGACCTCCGAACCTATAATGATGCTGTCTATCGCCGCCAAATCCGTCACCACCCCCATTGCTATGGCCATCACTCAGCAACTGGGAGGGCTAATCACACTCATTACTCCAATAGTACTTTTCACGGGAATTACTGGCATTTTAGTTGCACCCCGAGTGTTTCATGTCGTTGGATTACAAGACGAGCGCTGGCAAGGGCTGATTCTTGGTGTCACCGCTCATGCTATAGGAACTCTCAAGGCATTCGAAAAGAGCCCTCGTTGCGGTGCCTTTTCGACTATAGGAATGGGCTTAAATGGCATTTGGACGTCAGTGTTCTTAGTGCCAATGATTCAAGTATTTATGAATTAAAAGATTATCCTTTTATTAAAAAAGATGTAAAACTATGTAAACCTGAGTCGTTGAGAGAAGAATCTTATGGTTACGGAGAATCTAACGCTGCAAACGCACTGGAATAACGCCGGTGAAGTTATTGATCGTTGGCTTGAGGATCGCCGTGAACTGCTAGCCATGTACTGTGAATTAACTGAAATTACCGACTTTTCTGAAGTGGATAATCACCATAGTGAAGAATTAAAACTTTTCTGCGAAATGATCGTAGATTACGCCTCAGCGGGGCATTTCGAGATCTTTGATTATCTGAACCAAGAAGGCGCTTTATTTGAAGATCAATCCGGCCTCAAGAAAGGCAGCGAACTCATTCAAAAAATCCAACCATCAACAGAATTGATTCTTGATTTTAACGAGAAATATCTAATTACAGACGATCTGGACTCCCTTGTTATTGATCTCGCCAGCATTGGAGAGACCTTAGCTAAACGCTTTGACCAGGAAGACACTTTGATAGATGTACTTCATAGTGCTCATGTAGAGAAATTACTCACCGAACTTCAGCCTGAATAAAAATAGTTCACATAAAAAAAGCCCCGACAATCGGGGCTTTTTTTATCGCAAAAGAATCTAAGAAAATTAACTCTCTTCAGATACGTTAGCCTGGAGTAACTCAACTTCAAAAATGAGTGTTGCACTGGGTCCTATGGGTCCGGTACCGCCAGGCCCGTAAGCTAGGTCTGCAGGAATATAAAGCTCCCATTTTGATCCTTCACCCATTAACTGCAGACCCTCGGTCCAACCGGCAATCACTTGAGTTACACCGAATTGTGCGGGAACGCCACGCTTAATTGAACTATCAAATTCAGTGCCATCAAGCAGTCGCCCAGCGTAGTGAACCTCAACAGTGCTTTCCGCTGTCGGTTTTGGACCCGAACCTGCCGTTAGTACCCGATACTGAAGACCGCTGGCTGTAGTGGTAATACCTTCTTTAGCACCATTTTCGACCAAAAACTCTGCCCCTTCAATAGCGTTGGTATCGGCCTGAAGCGCAACAGCTTCCTCTTTTTCTTGCTGTATTGCTTGTTGTTTCGCAGTCATTTGTTCTTCAAAAACTTTGATGGCATCAGCAATTTCCTCATCTGTTAAGCGTGGCAATGCATCAGTCAAAGCGTCTGTTTGCCCATCAAAAAAAGCATCTTTGTCGAAACCCATATCCATACTTAGAATATTCTTACCGCTATCTAACCCCAACAAATAACTTATTTTTTGCTCTTGCGTGTCCAACGCGACTTCTTTTTTAGCCGTAGCATCACAGGCGCCTAATGCCAACAAGGCGGTAAGAGGGAGAATTTTTACTAGATTCATTTTATTTCCTTTATTAAGTATTCATCTGTTAGTGAGTGAGTAATTATTTAATTTAAGCCATTTGGAAGCCAGCATCAACTGTGTTGTTCATTTCATTCTTCATTTTCATTGGAAGCATACTACCACTAGTTGATTTTCTTAAAGATCAAATCCCAAACTCCGTGACCTAATCGCTCGCCACGCTTCTCAAATTTGGTAAGAGGTCGATAAGCGGGCCTAGCTGAATATTCTCCAAGTCCGGCACAATTTTCAAACCCGTCGGCTTCACTTAGCGTCTCCATCATCTGTTCAGCATAAGGTTGCCAGTCTGTGGCCATGTGTATTATCCCCTTGGACCGCAGTTTCTCTCTGACTTGCTGTAAAAACGAGGGTTGGACAATACGTCGCTTATTGTGCTTTTTCTTGTGCCAAGGATCAGGAAAGTACAGCTGCAAGCGATCTATACTCTCTGGGGAGAAGCATTCATCAAGTACGTCATTTGCATCAGCTAAATAGATCCGTAAATTAGTCAAACCTTCTACCCGGGCGGTATTAATAATAGTGCCAACCCCTGGGGGGTGGACCTCAATGCCGATAAAATCAGTATCAGATTCAGCGGCAGCCATTTGTAACAAAGAGTCCCCCATGCCAAACCCGATTTCCAAAATCTTGAGCCCTGTGCGGCCAAACACCTCATCGGTGTTAATAGCGCCGTCGGCTAATTTCAAGCCATAAATAGGCCAGCTGGTTTCAAATGCCTTACGCTGTCCATCAGTCATACGCCCCGCTCGTACTACATAGCTACGAATAGATTTCTTGCGATACTCTGGCCTAATGTCCATTTACTGATTCCGCTTAGCGATAAAAAATAGTAGTAGCCATCCAACGATGAAGGCGCTACCGCCGATGGGAGTGATCATGCCAAGAGCCCCTATCCGGGTAACTACCAAAAGATACAATGAACCAGAAAATATTAATATGCCAAGGGCAAAACTTATTGCAGCCCAATGACGAATTTTCGGATTTACCAACTGGTCTGGTAAACAGATAAGGCCAAAAAGCGCCAATGTGTGTAGAAACTGATAAAATACCGCTGTCTGAAAAATATCCATGTAGCGTTCAGACAAACGTCCTTCTAACCCATGCGCAGCAAATGCACCGAGCATCACGCATACTGCGCCGCTAATTCCGATAAGCCTAAGCCAAAGTATTTTATTCATAGCAATAAAAAAGCCGCACGTTTATGGAGTGCGGCTTATTGTAATAGTCTATTAAACTAAGCTTCCATTAATACGCGAACTTTCTTCATTGCGTTCTTTTCTAACTGGCGAATGCGCTCAGCAGAAACACCATATTCAGCGGCTAGCTCGTGTAAGGTAGCTTTTTTATCACTCAACCATCGGCGCTGCAGTATTGAGCGGCTGCGCTCATCAAGACTTGTTACAGCCTCGGCAAGACGAAAGTTGTTATCGCCTTCATAGTTCTCATTTTCAATTTGTTCAGCCGGGTCTGCACCCTTAGATTCCAAATATAGCGATGGCGAGTAATAGGTGCTTTCTTCGTCATCGACAGGGGCATCAAAAGTTGCATCCCTTGACGTTAATCGCATTTCCATTTCCATCACGTCTTTGACTGCAACACCAAGATCTTCAGCGACAGCTTTTGCCTCATCTCAGAAAGCCAAGTCCAGTTCTTTTTTAGCACTACGTAAATTGAAGAATAATTTGCGCTGAGATTTAGTCGTCGCAACTTTTACAATACGCCAGTTACGTAAAATAAATTCATGGATCTCTGCCTTGATCCAATGCACGGCAAAAGATACTACCCGCACTCCTTTTTCAGGATTGAACCGCCGCACTGCCTTCATTAAGCCAACATTGCCTTCTTGTATAAGATCGGCCAGAGGCAAGCCATAACCGTTGTAAGATCGCGCAATGTGCACAACGAATCTAAGGTGGGACATCACGAGCTGACGAGCGGCATCAAGGTCATCTTGATAATATAAAGCTTCGCCTAAAGCCTTCTCTTCATCGATAGTTAAGATGGGCACAGTAGCAGTACCTTGAATGTAAGCATTCAGGTTTGCACCGGGGGTCATCCATTCCATTGTTTGGAGCGCTTTACTCATAATTTTCTCTTAACATCGTCGGTCGACAATAATAACACTAATTGCTAAGTAGTTCCTAGCCCTAAAAAGCCCGTTAAATTGCCTCCAAAGCGCCTAGCAGCAGGCCTTTGGAGGGGAAGGCCTCTATTTTGGCTCTATTTTGCGCAAATGTTGCATTACCGCGATCCAAGCACCGATCAAACCGGTCATAGCACCAATGGCAAAAAGCGCCAAAACCCCAGACAAGCCAAGGCCTACAAGCTCAATTTGACTCTGATATAGACTGGCCAGAACCTCTACCGAGCGGTCAACCCATATAACGCAGCCAATAAGCATTAAGGAGGCGATGATGGCGCCAAATAGCCCTAATAGTGTCCCTGTATAAAGAAATGGTCGGCGTACATAAGCATCTGTGCCACCTACCAA
>Ga0209035_10000790_pt1 | contig 12531 bp, 10 predicted proteins | sample MarorgKNORR_S2LV_6_FD_188220 | JGI IMG/M metagenome (GOLD analysis project Ga0209035, IMG submission 188220) | Marine microbial communities from the Southern Atlantic Ocean, analyzing organic carbon cycling - AAIW_A/KNORR_S2/LV (SPAdes) (version 2) | ecosystem: Environmental > Aquatic > Marine...
TTCCCAAAGGTTATTTCAAGTACAGCATCGTGTTTATTATTTGACAAGAGTTGATTCGCAAGTTGAGCAGAATACCCGTCCATCTCACCAGAAACTGGAACACCAATATGAGAAAAACCAACTCGCCCTAAGTCCTGTATTGTTGTATAAAACCCCGGTGTAAGAACTCTAATCATTGATGTTGGTTTTATGAATTACATAAGTATTTTCAAGTACTTGTCTTTCTATCTTTTCATATTCGGCAAGTGAAATAGCGGTGAATTGTATTGCATCACCAGGTTTTGAAAAACAAGGTGACCTCTTTTCAATGTCAAAAAATGAAACAGGTGTTTTTCCAATGATATTCCACCCACCAGCACTTGTTGTGGGATAAATTCCTGTCTGAGAGCTACCAATTCCAACAGCTCCTTTCGCTACTTTTAATCTTGGAGTAGATTTTCTTTTTATGAATAGTTTTTCATTCAGTCCGCCCAAATATAAAAAGCCCGGTAAAAACCCGATAAAATAAACCTGATACGTTGAAGCAGTATGCAATCGAATAATCTCAGAAATAGGCAACGCAGTTTTCTCTGACATCTCTTGTAAATCAAGTCCAAATTCTTTCTCATAACACACAGGAATCTGCCAACTAAAATTCAGGGTGTCTTGTTTTACAAATGGTGTTGCATACACCTCCTTTAACAGGGCTATTTCTTGACAAACATCCTTTATAACGTCATTGTATTTTAGCGTCAATGAGTTGTAACTAAGAATACTGTCTGTCCTGTTTTTTTGCTGCAAAGATTGAATGGCGCGTTGAAAAGCAATAATATTCTTGCTTATTTCTGGATCAATCCTAGAAGGCCACTCAATTAAAATTGCTTGCTCACCAAAGGGTTTATATGTAAGATTGTAGTTCAATTAACGCACGTTAATATTATGGTTTTCTAATGATTTAACAAGGCTCTCTACCAATTCAACCGCATTTGAGTGGTCTCCGTGTACACAAAAAGTACTTGCTTTAATAGCGACTTCTAAACCAGATATTGTGGTTACTTTCTGATGAACTATCATGTTGTGCACATGAGTAAAAACGGCTGATTCATCAGAAATCAACGCATTTTCTTTGCTTCGAGCCACCAAGCTCAGATCATCATTATAATTCCGATCTGCAAAAGCTTCGTAAATAACAGGCACCTGTTGTTCCAATGCAACGCTTTCAATAACAGAATTATAAGGCACATATAAAAAGACATCAGGAGTAGTGTTTTTAATTGCTTTCACCAATGCTGTTGCGGTTGCTTCATCCATTGCAGAAAGATTGTACAAAGCGCCGTGCGCTTTTACATGATACAGTTCCGCACCTAAAACGGCTAGTCTTTCACACATCAAGTTCAATTGTTTTTCAATACTTTTCTGAAGCGCATCAGGAGACATCTCTAGTGTTTTTCTGCCAAAGTTGGCCGTATCAGGAAAAGAAGGATGGGCACCAATTTTTACAGCATATTGTTGTGCTAACTGTATGGTTGTATCAATACTATCAACAGTTCCTGCATGCCCACCACAAGCAATATTACAAGAAGATATGTGCGGCATTAACGCTGCTTCATTTCCTATTCCTTCACCTACATCACAATTAATATCTACAACAATCATTACATAAAATTAAGTACTTTTAAAATACTTTTCAAGCCCAAAAAGAGCGTTGCAACTACAATAACAATTCCCATTGCATTTTGAAATTTGGTATTTACAAAAGAGCCCAACAATGCTTTTTTATTCATAATCCATAACAAAAACCCAGCAACAACAGGCAGTAAAATTCCATTAGCAACTTGTGCAAACTTGATAATTTCTATTGGTTTTATTCCAATTGATGAAAATCCAACACCTAAAAACAAAATAACCATCCACACCATTCTAAACCGTTTCGATTTCAATCCGTCTTCCCAGCCCAAACAACCTTTCGCCACATAAGCGGCAGCCAATGGCGCTGTGATTGCAGAGGTGATTCCGGCAGCAAACAAACCCAATCCTAAAAAATAGACAGAAAAATTGCCGTACAATGGCGCCAAGCCTTTTGCCAAATCTGCAGCATTTGCAATCTCTTTTGAAGGTATTGCAGCAGCCGATATGATAATGGCCATAGAGACCAACCCTCCAAGGCCGATAGCAATGAAGGTGTCTTTTCTGGCGTATTTTATGTCGGTTTTTGTTTTCCACTTCTCTTTAACCAAGGCTGCGTGTAAAAACAAATTATAAGGCACAACGGTGGTACCGATCAAGCCAACAATCATCAAGATACTTTTTTCAGGAAATTTAGGAACAAACAGTCCTTTTAAGATTCCCAGTATATCTGGCTTGGTTAAAAAAGCCGTCACTAAAAATGAAAGACTCATTAGTATCACTAAGGTAATCAATACTTTTTCTAAAAATTTATAACTCCCAATATACAGCAATACAAAAGCAATTACACCGATAAGAAGACTCATCGTATGAATTGAAAACGAGCCAATATCTACAATATTATCTCCAAAAATAGTTTCCAAGCCCAACATTCCTCCACTGATATTCCCCGCTTCATACGAGGCATTTCCTACCACAATTGCAGACAGTATCAACAATGTTACCAGTTGCTTAACAAATGGGTGTTTAATTTCACTTCGGATAACTTCTGACAATCCTTTTTGAGAAATAATTCCCAAGCGAGCTGCCATTTCTTGTAGCACAATTGTTGCAATGATAGAAAGCAGCATTGCCCACAATAAATTCATTCCAAAATGAACCCCTGCTAGCGTACAGATTGTTACGGTTCCAGGACCAATAAATGCAGCCGACACCAATACTCCAGGACCAATATTTTGTAACCATTTTTTACTCATTTTTCGAAGTATTTAATGCATAAATAGCAAAGCTTCCCAACCAATGACCACCCTCATAGCTATCTGCTACAATATTGGGCAATGAATAATTGATATGTGCATTTGCAGTATTTTTTAAATGTTGATAGCTTGGCAAACCTTCTGCGATTGTATACAAATTCCAAGACCTTGAAAAATTCACACCATCAAGATGTACTAATTTCCCATCACTTCTATCAGAAACCTCTCCAAAAGGGAGTTTAAATTCAGGGTTTTTTAATTGCGGTAAAAAAGCGGATAGCCATGGTTTAAATTCGTTCGTCGGCAATATTCGTTTCATAATAGCTGCTTCCTGTAAACAAGGAGAAAGAAAATCATACCCGCTCGGCTCCCAGGTGATTGGGCAATCAGCGTCTTTTAAATAAAATTCTTTTGCACGTTTTTCTATCAACTCTTTCAAGATTACATCTCCAAGGGTATTTGCGTAATCCCATGCAAAATTAAGTCCAAAAGCAGTATTTGTATGTTCGCCAACACGAATAGGGTAGTTTAATTTTGGCAAAAAAGCAATGTATTTTTGCACAATTAAATCGGTTAAGGGCTGTAAGTTTTGTTCCAATTCTCTCGCTAATGGATCATCCCATGTATGAATTTCTTCTACCAACTTCAACAACCAAGCCCAGCCATAAGTCCGTTCATAGCTTTTATTATGCTTCTTGTGAAAATAAGCAACTTCTGTTAATATATGTTCTTTAGACATGTTGGTACGTAGCTTTTCTCTAATACCTGCTGCGTCATCAAGGGTAGGGAATTGTTTCAACAAAGACACCAAGCTCCAATGCCCATGTACGGAAGAATGCCAATCAAAACAACCATAAAACGCAGGATGTAAAGATTTTGGTGTTTGTAAATCTTCGGCACCACCAATAGTCTGACTTAATTTATTTGGATATTCTATATGTACACAATCTAGCGGTAAAGTGACTAAGAAATTTGCTTCTTTAATCGTTAGTTTTGGTGCAACTACTGGTGTTGATTGAACGACTTCTTGTGTGTCTTTTGATAAATTACATGCTACTAAAAAAGCAAAAAGAAAGACCAGAGATACTTGTTTCATAAATAGCGAATTATTTTAGCTATAAATGTAGAAAAAAGATTTCATAAAAAAGCAGTTCGTTGTATTTTACAGCAAAAAGAAATCCCTTTTTACAGATGTAAAAAGGGATTTTATCTATTTGAAATTAATTTCTCTTAGTATATTTTCTTATCCATCTAATGATTAGGTAAAAGAAACAAGCCAAAGCTGCTATATTAATGAGCTGCCAAACTAGAACCTTCCAATTAAAAGAATCCATATAAAAGAGATTAAATGATTGGGCCACCGTTCATAATTTCATCGTTTGCATAGGACGAGAACTGTGCGAAATTCTTTTTAAATGACTTTGCTAATGCTGTTGCTTTGGCATCGTACGCGTCTTTGTTAGACCAAGTGTCTTTTGGATTCAACACCTCATCTGGCACATTGTTACAGGTTGTTGGCATTGCCAACCCAAAGATTGGGTGCTCTACAAAAGAAACGTCGTCTAAACGCCCTTCTAAAGCTTCTGTAATCATAGCACGTGTATGCTTTAACTTCATTCTGCTACCAACACCGTAAGGACCTCCAGTCCATCCTGTATTTACCAACCAAACATTTACGTCTGCTGCTTGCATTTTTTCACTCAACATCTCTGCATATTTTGTAGGATGCAAAGGCATAAATGGCGCTCCAAAACACGCTGAAAAGCTTGGTAAAGGTTCGTTTACTCCGGCTTCTGTACCTGCTACTTTTGCTGTGTATCCAGAAATAAAGTGGTAGGCTGCTTGCCCTGGTGTTAATTTAGAAATTGGAGGCAATACACCAAAAGCGTCTGCCGTTAAGAAAAAGATATTCTTTGGGTTTTTCCCAATAGAACTCTTTTGAATATTGTCTATGTGATAAATAGGATAACTTACACGGGTGTTTTGTGTAATGCTGGTATCTTCAAAATCTACAGAACCGTCTTTTTTGAAAACAACGTTTTCTAAAATAGCGCCTTTTTTAATCGCTTTAAAAATGTCTGGTTCTTTTTCTTCTGTTAAATCAATTACTTTGGCATAACAACCTCCTTCAAAATTAAAGACGGTATTGTCATTGGTCCAACCATGCTCATCATCTCCAATCAATTTTCTTGCAGGATCTGCAGACAAGGTTGTTTTTCCTGTTCCAGACAATCCAAAGAAAATAGCCGTATCATCGTCTTCACCTACATTGGCAGAACAGTGCATTGGCAAGGTGTCTTTGAATACGGGTAAGATAAAGTTTAAGGCAGAGAAAATTCCTTTCTTAATTTCTCCTGTATACCCAGTACCACCAATTAAAGCAATTTTCTTTTCGAAGTTTAAAATCGCAAAATTATGTTGTCTGGTTCCGTCTACAGCAGGGTCTGCCATAAATCCTGGAGCGTTTATAACGGTCCATTCCGGTGTAAATGTTTTTAACTCTTCCGCTGTTGGGCGTAAAAACATATTGTATGCAAACATGTTACTCCACGGATACTCATTTACTACGCGAATGTTTAGTTTGTACTTTTCATCTGCACACACATAACTATCTCTTGCGAAAATTTCTTTTCCAGAAAGATAGTCGGTTACTTTTGCATAGAGCTTGTCAAATGCATCAGACTCAAAAGGAAGGTTGATATCTCCCCACCATACTTTGTCTGCTGTAATACGATCTTTTACAATAAAACGATCCATTGGTGAACGCCCTGTAAATTCTCCTGTATTAATTGCTAAAGCTCCCGAAGCCGCTTCAGCTCCTTGGTTTTTCTCAATAGTAATTGCATGCAATTGGTCTGCTGTTAAATTAGCATGTACCGTTGCATTTGTAATTCCTAAATTGTCTAGCGAAATCGATTTCGAATCAAGATTTACCATGTTTCTTTTTTAAGTTGTGTTGTTGTTGTTTGTTTGAAATAAAAGAACAAAAATACTATTTATTTGCTCATTTACTTGCTCTACTGTTTTTTTTATCAACTATTTATTGTTCATTTCTTTTAGAGAAATACCAAGCCATTTGAAGCCAAGCAGCCAAAAGAAACACCCCGCCTAAAGGGGTTAAAAACCAAATGAATTTTGCGGGAATTCCAGCGAGTGATATGGCATAAATAGATCCTGAAAAAAAGAAAATACCACTCAAAAACAGCGCGCTAAGGCGTGTTTTTTGCTGTCTAGAAAAAGGTGTGTAACTCTGTATAAAAAGCAATACCAATACGTGTAAAAATTGATAGCGTACTGCCGTTTCAAAACTGCGCAATGCTGCAGAAGACAATTGATCTTGCAGTGCATGTGCCCCAAAAGCCCCTAACAGTACTGAGAGAAAGCCTAACAAGGCAATTGTAATTTTAATAGTCTTCATTTTTCTTATTCTTTTTCATGCCAAAAGTACATAAAAAAAGTGCTTTACAAGTACCGTACTTATAAAACACTTTGTAAAAAAAATCGACTACAACTAAAAGGCTGCACGAATTCCCAAACCAAAAGCCTCTCTAACTTGAAAGCCATTTGAATTTGCATTGTCATCATAAATTGCTTGAAAAACAATGTTTGCAGAAATGTACTTATTCGCAACCAATACAAGATTCATCGTATAATCAATGTCGATGTTTTTAGGTGCTTCTAAATAATTCGTATAGAGTCCCAAAAGGTTTTCCATCGTTACATTTTTCATCAAGTTGATTTTGTAATATGCTTTTACAGAAGCACCGAGTTCAAAACGAACTGTCTTGTTTGCTTTTACACCAAAATACCCTCCGGCTGCATCAAAAGCATCGGGGTCCTCTGTTGCCGTATAGCGCCCATTCACCAAAGTAGTTTTAGAAGCAAAAGGGGCAATATTTATATGTGTGTTTTCCGATTTTTTCCAAAGAGCACCAAGTCCAAACTGAATATATGCCGGGGAGAAAAAATGACTTCTTCCATCTCCAGACATACTCATTTGAGTCTTTAAATTTGCGTAGGAAGAGTAGTACCAAAACTCCGAAGATCGCTTACCAACCAAGGAGTTCATCTCCAATCTGTCGTTGTTTTTTACAAAAGAATCGGTGCCATTTATTTTACTCACACCATAATCTGCAATCACTTTATTGTCCCAGATATATGCGCCTTTTTGGTAATTGAAATTGTAATTCACTAGCACATTTGCATTCATGTTTCCAATCCCTCCGCCAGTCCATTCCTTATTAAATGCAGACTGATTAAACGTTACAGACACCAAGCCTGTTTTTTTCCAATACGAAGTATCTACAGCAACTGCTGTTGTAGTTTGTGCAACTGCATTCCCTGCCAAGAGTATAAAAACAGCTACAAAAAATTTCTTTTTCATGTTTCCTTATTTTTTATTTCACCATTCTTAGAATAGAAAAACAACAGAGGCAAAGGTGCTAAATTGAATTGATAAAAGTTCCTTATTTTTATACAGTTTTAGCACAATAGTATTGCGCTGCTTAAAATCTAAAAAATTACGCGTATGCTTTCCTTAAAAAAATCGGCCTATTCATGTTGATAGCAATGGATATCAGATTTCTTTTTTTATATTTTTCGCTATTTTTTTCTCTTGAAAATCGTACCTTCGCTTGCGATACTATTTTACAGTTAAAAAGATTTACGTATCTTTTTTAACTTTCAAAGCAAACGCACACAACCCCATGAGAAATATTTTAATTATTGGAGCAGGAAGATCTTGTTCATCCCTTATAAAATACTTATTAGAGAAAGCGACTGAAGAAAAGCTACACCTTATTGTAGGCGATATTTCTTTAAAAAACGCACAGCAAATTGTTGGAAACCATCCCAATGCAAGCGCTATTTCTTTAGATATCATGGATGCTACGCAGCGTAGCAATGCGATTCAAAATTCCGACATTGTTATTTCTATGTTACCTGCTCGTTTTCATATTGAAGCTGCAAAAGACTGTATTGCCTACGGTAAACACATGGTTACCGCCTCGTATATTTCCGAAGAAATGCAAGCCTTAGATACTGCAGCAAAAGAAAAAGGACTGGTCTTTATGAATGAAATTGGTTTAGACCCAGGTATTGACCACATGAGTGCCATGCAGGTAATTGATAAAATTAAAGAAAGTGGGGCAGAAATGCTTTTGTTTGAATCTTTTTGCGGCGGATTGGTTGCTCCTGAAAGTGACGACAACCTATGGAACTATAAATTTACTTGGAACCCTAGAAACGTTGTCTTAGCAGGCCAAGGAGGTGCTGCCATGTTTATTCAAGAAAACACGTACAAATACATACCGTATCATAAATTATTCCGTCGTACCGAATTTTTACAAATTAATGGGCACGGAAAATTTGAAGCCTACGCCAATAGAGATTCTTTGGGATACAGAAGCGTGTATGGTTTAGAAAACATTCCAACCATGTATCGAGGAACGATTCGTAAAGTTGGATTCTCTAGAGCTTGGAACATTTTTGTACAATTGGGAATGACAGATGATTCTTACACGATCGAAAACTCAGCAGACTTGAGTTACCACGATTTTACCAATCTTTTTCTCGCGTACAGCCCTACAGATTCAGTGGCTATAAAAATGCGCTCGTATTTAAAAATTGACCAAGACGATGTGATGTGGGAGAAATTATTGGAGCTAGACCTTTTTAGTACCACAAAAAAAATAGGACTTCAAAATGCCACGCCTGCACAAGCCTTACAAAAAATATTGTCAGACTGTTGGACATTAGCGCCCACAGACAAAGACATGATTGTAATGCACCATAAATTTGGGTACCAAGACAGTGAAGGAAAAAAACAATTGGAAAGCAGCATGGTAATTAATGGAGACGACCAAACATACACGGCCATGGCAAAAACTGTTGGACTTCCTGTAGCAATGGCAGCACTAAAAATACTAAACAAAGAAATTACAAGCCCCGGAGTACAGCTACCAATTCGCAAAGAAGTATACGAACCTATTTTAAAAGAATTGGAAAACTACGGCATTGTGTTTGTCGAAAAAAAAGTGCCGTATTTGGGTTACAATCCTGAAAACGTACGAGGATAAGCAAGACAATTTTCTCGAAATTTACTACATCTTTAAATAGAAGTCTTTTGTTAACGCACGGTACTCTTCTGTGTATTGGTGGCGTGCCTTTTCTATGGCTAAATGAGTGTTTTCTACCTCTTTTTTCTGAAACGAAAACGCGAGTAAGCTCCTAACAACAGGACTACTCTCTGTACCTCTTACGCTTGTTAACCTACACAGAAACAACCCTTGTTCTTGCGCTAAACTCACAAAGCTCTCTTGCTCTTTAAAGGGAATAATTACTGAAAACATTCCGGTGGGACTTAAAATTTTTGCAACCCCTTTTAACAGTTCTTCAAAAGAAAGTGCACTGGTAAATCGCGCGGTGTTTCTTGCCACATCTTCCGTCTCAAACTGATCTGTATAAAATGGCGGGTTCGAGACAATGGCATCGTATTGCATTGAATCCTCAGCCATTTCGGTGGCAAAATCTTGAAAAGAAGTATGGTAACAGAACAAGCGGTCTCCCCAATCGGAAGCTTCAAAATTAGTCACAGCTTGCGCATACGCTCCTGCTTCTAGCTCAACGGCATCAATGGTTTGTGCATCGCAACGCTGTGCCAATTGCAAAGCAATAACACCCGTGCCAGCCCCAATATCTAACAACGAATCTGGAAAATCGTCTAGGCAAGTCCATGCCCCTAAAAGCACCGCATCTGTGCCTATTTTCATCGCAGAAGCGTCTTGTTGTACCGTAAACTCTTTAAAACGAAATGGTTTCATATTACAAATTATACCTCATACTAAATACCGCATACCTTGGTTGTATCACATAGGCAGAAGTGCTGCTATACAAAATACTGGAAGCATTTTGGTACAGCGCTTTTGTGTTTAACAAGTTGGTTACTCCTATTTTATACTCCCACTTGCTCTCTTCTTTCTGATAAGTAATGTCTGCGTCTAAAAAGCTGTAATTGTTAATGGTAGTCTCTTCTTCTTTAAAATTATTATACGTGTATTTAGAGGTAAACGTAAAGTGTTTTAAAAACAGGGCGTCAAAATTCACAAACGGACTGTGTGTTGTAAATGTTGTTGTCGTTCCACGTTAGTCTGATTTGTTGATAGAAACGTTATAGCCAATATCAAAATTAGGAGCCGTTCTAAAGGTAGAGCTCACTTTGGTACGAAATGACTGATTAAAGGACTTCGATTCAATGTTTTCTGCCTCGCCACTTGTTGGCGACACAAAGACACTGTTTGAGCTGGTACTACTTACATTTCCTCCAAGGGTAAACTTGAATTTACGTATACTTTTATGAATGTTTACATTGGCAGAAAAGGTTTCATCTGGAAAAGCAGAATTTACAGAGGTAGACACCTGATCTACACCCGTAAAGAGCGTGCTTCCTTTTACTGAATTGATGCGCTTGTTGTAATTTAAAAAGGCAAACACATTGGTATAGGTAAACAGGTTGAAACTAAAATAACTCATGCGTAAGTTATGAGACAGCCCGCTTTCTAAATCTCTATTTCCAGAATACAATTGGTTGTAGTTGTTAAACACGTAGTTTTCTGCCAGTTTATGAACGTCGGTAAAACTCACTTGCATGTTGTAATTCAAGCGAATGGATTCCGATTTCTTCAAACTAATTTTTACAGAAGCATCTGGTAAATACGCGTAGAAATCATCGATAACTGAATTCCCTAATTGCGTGTTTTTTGAAGCATATCTATGCGCAGATAACCCTTGGTTGAAAGTGAAAATTCCGGTAATAAACTTGTAATGCACTCCTGCATAGAAATCTTGAAAAGAAAAATCAACTTTATTTGCTGTCTGAAACGAGACAACAGGTGTTGTAACGCCCGATAAGGTTTCGAAAACATTGGAATCAAACTGCTGATTGCTTACAATCGCTCCAGTGGTGATGTTGATATTGCTTTTTGCATTGAGCACATAATAGTAATCCAACTTTGCATCAAATTTATTTGTTTTCACATGCTTGTCTTGAGACACATCGTACGGGTCTGCTGCTGGGTTTGCAAGACCTAATGTATTGGCAAACGACAGTTGACTTAACCTTGCATTGTAAAACGGATCTTCGTCTTGCCAAAGGTGCTGTGCTTCAAAAGCAAAAATATGTTGGTCGCTTAGCGTATAATAGTAGTTTAAATTCTGATTGATAGAAAACGGGTTTTGTTTTTTCATCTCTGCAACAGGTACTAACGTTGTTGTACCGTCTGCATAGGTTCTTAAAGAGCTCAACGATTGCATTTCTGTTTGATCGGAGAATTTCCCAAACACATCGTAATCCAATTGATTGTTTGTGTCGGGTTTGTAGCTAGAACTCAACTTAAACAAGGCCAATTTACTGTCTTGATTTGCTGTTTCCTGTGTTTCTTCTGATGTAATTCCGGCTGGATTTTCCGTATTAAAATACTGCAAGCTGCTATTTTCTTCAATCGTTGTATCGGTACCAGAATAGATAGCAAAACCACTAATGTCCCATGTTTTTTTAGGAGAATAACTAAAATTAGCCGCCGCAAAACGGGTGTCAATTTCCTTTGCCTTGTTGTTTTTCATGGTTAAAAAACCAATGTCGTTTGAGGCTAAATTAAAACTAGTGCCACTATTGTGAAGTGATTTAAATCCGCCCGAAAACTTAAAATAATCGCGGCGTGTAAAAGGCATCTCTCCAATATTATTGGCGTCTGTAATTACATTAATACTGTATTTCGGACTGTAATAAAACAATTTTGGATGCGCTATAAAACGATTGTCTAAGCCCGCTCCAGCAGTTACTTCTCCAAACCAAAAACTCTTTTTTCCTTCTTTTAATTTGATGTTGATCACCACATTGTCTTCATTGTCTGTAACACCTCCTAGTTGGCGCACTTCGCTGTGGTTTTTTAAAACTTCTATTTTATCTATGGCACTGGCAGGAATGTTCTTAACCGCAATTTTAGAATCGCCGTCAAAAAAATCTTTCCCTTCTACCATTACTTTTTTAACGGTCTTTCCTTCTACTTCAATCTCCCCATCGGAATTCACTTCTACCCCAGGTAATTTTTTAAGCACATCGCCTAGTTTTTTTTCGGTACCACTTGTAAAAGAATCTGCATTGTACACAATGGTGTCTCCTTTAATGGTCACGGGCATTTTATAGGTAATATTTACCTCATCTAATGCGTTTCCTTCCTGAAGCGTTATGTTTTTTAACAGCGCTACCTCTGCCGTACGAACGGTAAGATCTAGCGGCTGTAAACCCACATAACTTATTTTAAGTGTGTAGTTTGTGTTTTTAGAAAGGTGCAATTTATAGTAACCCGTTTCATTGGTAAATGTATAGGTGTCTAGCTTATTGGTTTGCGTATTTATGGCAATTACATTCGCCATTTCTAAAGGATTTCCAATACTGTCCTTCACTGTTCCTGTAACCGTTATTTGCGCACTTACAACTCCGGAAACTACCAGAAACAGTGCCACTATACTCTTTTTCATATCCTATTTTTTATTGCTTAAAAATGACCACGTCCTTTACCACCTCTGCGGTTTTGAAATCTTTCGCGCATTTCTTCCCTTTTCTTTTTTACAATTGTGTTGTACTTTTTTCTAGAAACCTCTTTCCCTTTTG
>Ga0209035_10000793_pt1 | contig 12496 bp, 11 predicted proteins | sample MarorgKNORR_S2LV_6_FD_188220 | JGI IMG/M metagenome (GOLD analysis project Ga0209035, IMG submission 188220) | Marine microbial communities from the Southern Atlantic Ocean, analyzing organic carbon cycling - AAIW_A/KNORR_S2/LV (SPAdes) (version 2) | ecosystem: Environmental > Aquatic > Marine...
ATAAAGTTCGCGAGCCACTGCTTTGGGCTTGACGTTCTCGTCGCCCACCCACGGATGGTGCCGGCGGAACACGTCAAACGTGCCGTAGAGGAATTCCTTTAGCGGGCGGGGTGGCTCAACCAAGGCGAGACGTTCCATGCGCTCCTCGTAGTCGACACCTTCCATCGTGAGTCGGGCCACTAGTTCTGACCGAAGCCGGTCGACCTGCGCGGCGATGATCACGCCTGGATTCTCGAGCACTGACTCGATCACGGACAGTACGTCGAGGGCTTGGATTCGGGCGGTGGCCTCTGGGTCAGTGGACTGCGGGGTCTCATTCTGGTCGGGTGTGTCGCCTCTTTCGGGTGACAAACTAGGTCGGTCAGACAACTCAGGAATTACCTCAAGGGCGAAAAGCGCAAGTGGCTGGTGGAGGGCGAAGCTGTCTTGAAGGTCAACGCCGACTGATACATGGCGTCCCTGATCGTCAGGCTCTCCAAGTTCTTGGATAACTCCGGCATCGCGGAGTGATCTGTAGATTCCGATAGCTCGTTTCACGTGTTGACGCTGGCGGTCACGGGGTTCGTGATTATTGACTAGTAGATGCTTCAGGCCCTTTCGCCCGTCACCCGGTCGGGCTAGCACGTTGAGCACCATCTGGTGAGTTACGTCGAAACTTGAGGTCAATGGCTCAGGTGTGCCATCAATCAACTTCTGGAATAGGTCTGCGTTCCAGTGGGCATAGCCGCGTTCGGGCGGTTTCTTTTTCACCAACTTCTTTTTCTTGCTGGGTTCAGCCACTACCTTGGCCTCGGCCCTTTGGTTCTCAATCCAGTGCACCGGCGCCTGGACCCACACGTGTCCCTCGTCGTCGTAGCCCCTGCGTCCTGCTCGGCCAGCGATTTGGGCGAACTCTCGGGTGCCAAGCAGTCGCGTAGATATGCCGTCGTACTTGCACAACTGGGTGAAGAGCACAGTTCGAATGGGCACATTGACGCCTACCCCCAGGGTGTCGGTGCCGCAGATGAGTTTGAGTAGGCCAGCTTGGGCCAGCTTTTCTACGAGTAGGCGGTAACGCGGAAGCATCCCTGCGTGGTGCAGGCCAATGCCGTGGCCGATAAACCTTTTCAGGTCCTTACCAATCGGCGTGTCAAATCGAAATCCCCCAACTTCGTCGCGAACTCTTGCCTTTTCGTCTTTAGTGAGGACGTCAAGACTGCAGAGGTCTTGGGCCTTCTCCGAGGCTGCTTTTTGTGTGAAGTGGACGATGTAGACCGGTGCTCGATCAGTATCGACCAGTTCGGAGATCGATTCGTGGAGGGGGGTCTGTCGGTACTCGAAGGTCAGCGGCACCGGTCGAACTGTCCCAGCGACCGTTACTGCTGGCCGCCCGGTGCGCCGGGTCAGGTCTTCAGTGAAACGACCTGTGGGGCCGAGAGTGGCTGACATGAGCAGGAATTGGGTGTGGGGAAGCTCCAGCAGGGGGACCTGCCAGGCCCAACCTCGCTGTCGGTCACCGTAGAAGTGGAACTCGTCAGACACCACTAGGCCGAAATGACAGTTTGCTCCTTCGCGGAGGGCCCGGTGGGCCAGAATCTCTGCAGTGGCACAGATGATTGGTGCTTCGGGGTTGACTGAGGCGTCGCCGGTGACCATCCCGACGTTTGCAGGGCCAAAGTCGCGAGCCAGGGCAAAGAACTTCTCACTTACTAAGGCCTTGATAGGGGCGGTGTAGATGCTTCGTTCGCCGCGTGCAAATGCCGCAGCATGGGCGGCCGTAGCCACTAGGGACTTCCCCGAGCCCGTTGGAGTGGCCAGAATTACGTGAGCACCGGCCAATAACTCAAGGATGGCTTCCTCCTGAGTGTCGTATAGGTCGAGATTTCGTTCGGCGACCCAGTCCACGAATAGGTCCAGGAGTAGGTCGGGGTCAGTTCCCAGCGGGATCCGGTCGGCCAACGTGGCGGCGGCTGCCGTCATTGAATCCGTCATGGTGGGTTACTGATACCGAACTCGTAAGCCAATAGTTCGTAGGAGCGGACCCTCGCCTCGTGGTCGTGGCAGATAGAGACCACCATTAGTTCATCAGCGCCAGTGTCTCCGATCATCTTCCGGAGGCGACTACTCACCTGATCTGGTGTGCCCGCGGGTATTGACCGACGGCCCGGTTGGATGGTCAAGCGTGTCGCTGTTGATTGGTTGGCTGGGGGCGATCCGACAGACGTGGGCGCCGGTATTGGTCCCTTCAGTCCGGATACCCGCCAAGCTTGGACAGCAGACACCATTGCTTCGGCCTCCTCTTCAGTCTCGGCACAAATTGCGCTGGTGCAGAGGAGCACCTTGGGTTCCGAGCATCGGGCCGACGGTCGGAACTGGCGCCGGTAGGCGTCGACAATTGGTGCGCCGTCGACCTGAGCGATGAAATCAGCCCATCCCAGCGGCAGGCCGAAGTGGGCGGCGTACGCAGCGGAGTCGGCGCTGGAGGCCAGCAACCACACTTCGGGCAGTTCGTCAGGTCTAGGTGTGGCCCGAACACCTTGGATCGGACTATCTGCGGGCAGCGTGTCGTCGACCAAGTGGACCAGTTCCTCCACTTGGTTGGGATAGTGATCTAAGGGTGTTCGGGAGCCGCCTCGAGCCAGAGCAGTGGCGGTTAGGTGGTCCGAGCCTGGTGCCCTGCCAACACCAAGGTCAATGCGCCCTGGGTGAAGAGAGGCCAGTACACAAAATGCCTCAGCGACCTTCAGCGGCGCGTAGTGGGTGAGCATCACCCCGCCTGAGCCAACTCGAATGCGATCGGTGGCCCCCGCGATAGAGCCGATCAGTGCCTCCGGACTGGAACCAGCCAGGCCGGTCATGCCGTGATGTTCGGCCACCCAGTACCGGTGGTAACCCATGGCTTCTGTCCGGCGGGCCAGATCGAGACTGTTGCGGAGCGCGTCGCCGGGCGTTGAACCTTCAGGAACTGGGGACTGATCCAGTACTGATAGATGGGTCATGGTGTGGTTGGCCGGTTGTGGTCAGGCACGGGTCGAATGAGTGCCGTTCGTTCAGCTTTCACCACCGGATGAAGGGCACAACCTGGGAGGTGGTCGTTGACCATACCCATGGCTTGCATCAGGGCGTAGATCGTGGTCGGCCCCACGAAGGACCAACCGCGACGCTTTAGATCTTGGCTAAGTGCGGTGGAATCTCTCGTTGAGGTAGGAACGTCGTTTGTTTCAATGTCTCGACTTTCGGGTTCAAATGCCCAGAGGTAGGCAGCGAGTGAACCGAATTCCTCGATAGCTTCTAGGGCTCGCGCTGCGTTATTGATAGTTGACTCAATCTTTCCTCGATGGCGAACTATGCCAGTGTCGGCCATACACCGGTTGATATCGGCCTTGGTGTAGCGGGACACGGTCGCTGGGTCGAAGTGAGAGAAAGCAAGTCGGAAGTTATCTCGCTTACGAAGGATCGTTAACCACGACAAGCCAGCTTGGAATCCTTCGAGACAAACTTTCTCAAACAGCCCAACATCGTCGACTACGGGTCGACCCCACTCGTGATCGTGGTAGGCGCAGTAATCATTATGGGCTCCGGGCCACCAACAGCGAACGACGCCATCAGCGCCGGCTATCAAATGTTTACTCATGATCAGTTTCTACTGGCATTGAGATTCAGGTGTTGGACCGATTCTGTTTCCGCTTTCGTCATGCATTGGGGACGACAGTACGCTCAGGTTGTTCCTATCGAACCTCTGGAGGCATTTCGTGATCATTATCGCTGGTTCCATATCAATTAACCCAGAACGAGTTGACACCATTCTTGAAGGCATTGTGCCGTTGATGCAGGCCACGAGTTCCGAGGAAGGTTGCATCGATTACGTTCTGAGCGCAGATCCAGTTGAGATCGGGAAAATCCGCATTTTCGAAAAGTGGGCCTCCGAGGAAGCCCTTGCAGCGCACGGTACTGCTCCTCATATGGGTGAGTTCCAGCAGGTTCTTAAGACGGTTGGCGTGACCGGGATGTCGGTCCAGCGGTTCGATAACGCAGAAGAGTCCAAACTTTTTTAACCGGTTTTCGTCAGCAGGACTGATGCTGGCAGTTGCGACAGTTCGTAGGCCCTAAGCATTGGGTCCGTTGCTGCCTTGGGGCCTGGGTGCCGGAGTTTTGGACAGGTGCTTCGACCGTGGTGGAAGGATAAGGATGAGCTACCAACAGGCTTGCTCAGCCAGGGAGTATCCGGAGTTTGAGGCATCGACTAGACGTTCGGCGTTGACGTCATAATCAGAGACTGGACGTGGTTGATATCCGTGAAGGTGTAGCGAATCCCGCACCGACGTATCTAGGGCAGCCACGGCCTCGCTGATAGCGGTGTTCAGTAAATCGCGCAGACCGTCGTTGGACCGTCCGGTGATTAGTGGGACTCCGGGGGTCGGATCAGTCCACGTCAATATCCGTAGGTTTTGAGTTGCTGGTTCGTGGTCGAGACCGAGACGCCACGAGACCACGTCGATAGATGCCAAGTCGACTCTTCTCTCCGCCACCAACCGTATCGATTGCCGGTGCGCCCCTGACTCGATCACTTCAGAAAAAAACTGGCCGTTGATGGCTAGGGGCGCCACGGTGGTCGCTAATGCCCCATTCCTGATTGCGAATCGCTCTCATTAAACGCCACCCGTCGACCTCGGAAGGCGGCTAGGTCGAGAGATGGGTCGTCAGTTCGACATACCAGAACTGATCGATAGTCTCCAGGGTCGCATCCGGGAACTGCGTAGTCCAGCGATCCGAGCACCGTTACTTTCCTGGCGAGGGCTTGGACGACTGGCAGCCCGCAGGCCTGAGCGAGAAGCAGATCTGGGTGCGTCCAAAGATCCGTCAAGGTCTGGTGGCCGGTGGGGCGCCAAACCGATGCTGGTGTTTCCACTCCAGCCAACTGGATCCTGTTAGCAATCGCCAACCAAAGAGCATTGATCGCGCCAGTTACCTCAGGCCAGTCATACATGGGCAGACCAGCCACTCCGACGGTCACCCCTGTACCTCCAACAGCAACTCCGGCCTATTTGAACTGGCTTCCATGGCTATGGACCGCAATGCGTTGTTGGTGATGTTTGTTCCGCAATGGACTGGGGGGCGAACCCGTCTAGTCAGGTTGCCAGTCTGAGAAATGAGGTAGAGGTATAAGTGAGGTCGTTACCTCAAAAACGAGTTTTGTTGTCCCGGGGTTTGTGCAATGCAACCAAGAGATGGAAGTAAACGGGGAATTAGAGCGTGCAGAGAACTGGTGAAGTTTCATTCGGTTCTGCTATTTCTTAGGTGTACGTTTATTGGTCATGGACTCTTCACTAGTAAAAGGCTTTGCAGACATTATCGATATGGGGGCTGACGCCCTCGGTGATCGTGACATGCTGATCATGGGCGACGAGCGCTTGACCTGGAACGACATGCAGGCGCGAGCAGGTCAGGTGGCTAACGCCCTGGCCGCTGAAGGCATTGGCACTCAGGACCGCGTAGCGTTTATTGATAAGAACTCGGTCGAGTACTTCGAGTTGGCGTTCGGTGCCGCCTACCGAAATGCGGTGACGGTGGCAGTGAACTGGCGACTTGCACCTCCAGAGATGGCCTACATAGTCAATGACTCTCAGGCCACGGTCCTAGTAATTCACGAGGAGTTCGCCGAGCAGTTGACAACGTTCGAAGACGAGCTCGAGCATGTTAAACGCATTGTGGTTATCGGTGCACCCGGCAATCACGTATCGTTCGGCGACTGGCGTGACGCTCACGGTTCGCACTGCGAAAAAATTGCTAACGGTGACGAGGATGTGTGTTCTCAACTTTACACCTCAGGTACTACTGGCCTACCTAAGGGTGCCCAGACCACCAACGCAAACTTCCAGGCTTTGTTTGCCACTGTCGACTGGGATATGGATGAGGCCAGCCGGAACCTCTGCGTCATGCCCCTGTTTCACATCGCAGGGAGTGGTTGGGCCTTGTTTGGCATGGCTAACGGGGCGACGACGGTCATGATGCGTGAGTTTGATCCGGTGGCTGGTCTACAAATTGTCGAGTCTGAGGCAACCACCCACGCCATCTTCGTGCCGGCCATCCTTCAGTTTTTTCTGATGGTTCCGAGCGACGGGATTGACTTATCGTCGATGCAGTACATCGCTTACGGAGCCTCGCCAATCACCGAGGACGTACTTGTGAAGTCCATGGAGCAGTTCGGTTGCAAGTACTTTCAGGTGTATGGCATGACTGAGACCACGGGTGCCGGCACCACCTTGCCGCCCGAGGACCATGGGAGCGGCGCCGACCCGAAGCTTTTGCGCTCGGCCGGCAAACCCATCCGGGGCATGGAGATGAAGATTATCGATGCTGATACCGGCGAGGAGTTGCCCGACGGGGAGGTGGGTGAGGTCTGGATGCGTCATGGCGGGAACATGAAGGGTTACTGGAACATGCCCGAGGAGACTGCGAAGGCTATGCCGGGCGACGGCTGGCTGCGTTCCGGTGACGCTGCATACATGGAGGACGGCTACCTCTACATTTATGACCGGGTAAAGGACATGATCATCTCGGGTGGTGAGAACGTCTATCCGGCCGAGATTGAGAATGCACTCATGGGCCACGCGGGAATTGCTGACGTGGCGGTTATCGGTGTGCCTGACGAGCGGTGGGGTGAGGTAGGCAAGGCGCTGGTCATCCCGGTGGCTGATTCTGGTGTGACCGCTGACGAGATCATGGCTCATGCCCGTGAGCGTCTCGCCGGTTTCAAGTGCCCCAAGACTGTCGACTTCGTGGAAACTATTCCCCGGAACGCGTCCGGCAAGATCCTCAAGCGGGAGTTGCGCGACCCCTTCTGGGAGGGCCACGACCGCCGGGTCGGCTGACTGGATCCGGATAACTGGGGCCCGCTTGGTGTGAGTTGCTGGCGTCCACCTAGGGTCGCCGTTCATGGACATCAGACTGGACGGCAAGGTCGCCATCGTCACCGGTGGCTCACGTGGAATTGGTCGAGGTATCGCCTCTGCTATGGCATCGGCGGGGGCCAAGGTGATGATTACCAGCCGCAAGGAGGAGTCGTGCGCTGCGACCGTCGAGGAACTACGAGACGAGACCGGGGGTGATCTTGCCTACGTGGCTGGACACGTTGGCAAGATCGAGGACATGGAACGCGTGCTGGATGCCACCTTGGAGGCTTTCGGGGCCATCGACGTACTCGTCAACAATGCAGCTACCAACCCATACGCCGGGCCAGTAATCGACATCGACGTGCCTCGATGGGAAAAGACATTCGCTACCAACCTCACTACACCACTGGTCTGGACTCAGGCTTGCTGGAACCGATGGATGAAGGAGCACGGTGGTGCAGTAGTAAATATCTCGTCGGTAGGGGCTTACGCCACTAATCCAATTCTCGGCGTATACGACATCACCAAGCGAGCTCTTATTCATCTAACTGAGCAACTAGCCGCTGAGATCGGACCAACAGTTCGAGTTAACGCGGTATGCCCAGGCCTGATCCGTACTGATTTTGCTCGTGCCTTATGGGAGGGTGGTCGTGGGGACGCTATTGCCGCAACGCTGCCAATGAAGCGCCTTGGTGAAGCAACTGACATCGCCAATACTGCATTGTTTTTGGCATCAGATGCCGCTTCTTGGATGACGGGACATGCTGTCTTGGTTGATGGAGGTCAACTAATCAGCGTTGACGGAGTTCAGCTGTAGGAAAATCCTGAGTATTTGACTGTGATCTTTCAAAGTCCACTAACTGCGGTTTGGTCGTAGTTCTCGGTCATTTGCTGATGAGTGGCCTTTGTTTAGGAGACCTCGTTGGTTCTCGTTGAGATTCAGAGGACTTCCTGATCGGTTATTCAGACTTCCAGTTGTGCTGCCACAGTTTGTGCAGCGTCGATGAACTCCTCAACCATGTCCAGCACTACCTGACCAGCACCGCGCGTGCGGTTCATGGTGCCGACCACCTGGCCGACGAAGTAGGTCGCGAGATCCTCGGCACCTGATCCTTCTTTGTGGGCAGCCCGGTTAATCCGATCTACGGCAGCTCCGGTGAGCATGGGTTGTAGCGGCATCCCTAGTGGATCAGGTGTGTCTTCACGGTCCCATTCATCGGTCCAAGCGGTGCGCAGCATCCGGGCGTGCTTACCGGTCATGGAGCGGGATCTAATTGTGTCACCAGAGCCAGCGGCCAGCATTTTGCGCTTTACCACTGGATGAGTCTCAGCCTCTTCGGTAGTGAGCCAAACCGATCCACACCACACGCCAGCAGCTCCGAGAGCTATGGCTGCGGCCATTTGGCGGCCACGACCAATGCCCCCAGCACCGAGAACAGGAACCGGCGCGACGGCATCAACGACCTCTGGCAACAGCACCATGGAACCGATATGACCGGTATGGCCACCACCTTCTGTGCCCTGCGCGATTATCGCGTCAACTCCCGCAGCCACATGCCTTTCGGCATGGACCTTTGTGCCAGCTAAGGCAGCCACTTTCACGCCGGCTTCATGGCATCGGCTGATCATCTCAGCAGGAGGAGACCCAAGGGCGTTGGCAACTAGGGCTGGGTGGTAGCTCAGGGCTATATCGAGTTGGCCCATCGCCCGATTGGCCGAGAATGGGGCATCGCCGGGACGTTCAGCCCAGCCAGAGCCAGCATCTGAGTCCTCAGGTACGCCATAACGATGTAATAACTCGTTTACGAAATCTTGGTGAGCACCAGGAATTGTAGATAACAGATCTTTGACCTGAAGGCCGCCTTCGTCGGAACCGGCATATCGGGCGGGGACTATCAAGTCCACGCCATAAGGACGGACACCGATTTCTTCCTTGATCCATGCCAAGTCAATCTCGAGTTGTTTGTCACTCAGTCCCACGGCACCCAGAACACCAAGTCCACCGGCTTTAGACACTGCAGCGACCACGTCACGGCAGTGTGAGAAGGCCATGATTGGAAATTCAATGTTGAACATTTCGGTGATTGGCGTCTGCATTGGGTTCTCCCAGCGGCGGTTGATTTGGGTGGGGTTTAGAGGGTCACGATCCCTCGTTTATCTAGTTCACAGATGCTGCCAACGATGTCGTAGGCAAGCAACCTTTGCAGAGTGCCATGCTTGGCAGTCTTACCCCAGACTCGGGCGCCGGTATCGGTTAAAGCGGCAACGAGAGCGTCGACAGGTAGTCCGTCACGATCATGACGGACGGTGTAACCGTCGACTATGGCCTGACCGGCATAGTCGGGGTTTGGAGTTCGGATGGTTTGATTAGCCACCGCAGGCGCACAGTTGAATGATTGGTAACGGTTGGAAGGGGGAGTGTTGGAATAGATGCCAAAAGCGTGTTTGCCAAGGTAGCCGCCGTTGGCGTAGAGCAGGCCTATCCCAGGGGTGCTACGGAGCCGGTTGACCAGTGCCGCTAGCGATTGGCCGACTGAGTTGGAATGTGGGGCGCCGGCGAAAGTCAGCCCACCGTTGGCGGTCAGCGGCCTAGTTTCAGTTGCCGGATCTAGGCCGAGTTCAGAGGCGCAGACCTGAACTGAAGAGGGAAAGCAGGCATATAAATCGAGATGGTCGATGTCGTCGATGTCTAGGCCAACAAGGTCGAGGGCCTGGTTTCCAGCAGTCCTGATTGCAGGTGAACGGTGCAAGTAAAATCTAACGCTGGGTGAAGATGGATCGTCAGCGCGGGTGCTGGCCAGTGGAAATATCCAACCATCACGGTGAATGCCTAGAGCCTCGGCTTGAGCTACCGAGGTAAGCAGGATGGCGCTGGCCTGATCAACGTTGTTGTTGGCCATCATCGCTTTTGTGTAAGGGGCTGCGACCATTCGGTTGTTGGCTGACGGGACGGTGATGGCTTCAGAGTCCATCGGTATCCGCTTCGCTGCGTGGGGATTGGTTACAGCTACCGCGTTAAAACTTTCCCAGAGTCTCCCAATTCGGATGCGATGGGCCTCGACGGTCTCGCCATGGTCATGTCGAATTGCTGTCTCCACAATCGAGTAGAAAATGCCGGGCTCTACGAGGCCTCGTTTCTCCTCATGTGGTGTCGCCATCTCGAGATCACCCTCATAGCGGATGGCGGGGGCCATATCGACAACTCTGTCCTGTCGCACTTCTACGCCAAGGCGTCGAGCTCGCCGTCGTGATCGGAATACCTCGCCACCGACCATTAGGGCCGAGTCAACGTGGCCGTTGCTGATACGGCCTGCTAAGTGGTCAAGTAGGCGTTGGGGGGAGGTGCCGGACAATCCGGTGAGCAGCGTGGTCGCATCTTTTGCCCCAAGTATGTCAGCTACTCGTCTACCCGGGTCAGGGTGACTCCAGAGCCCACCGACCACAGCCACCATGTCGACGCATGCGGCTGCGGCTCCTCTACCGGCATCCAAACTCGCCGATCTGCAGGCGTCAACCATGAGTTCCAGAGCGGTTCGGGCCGTGGTGGGATCGTTGATTCGATCAGTAACTTGTGCAACCCCGACAATCACTGGCGTCCGGGGGTCCAATGGCATGCTCTCCATCATCGTCGCCAGCTGTGGTAGGTGCCTTACCGGCGTGGAGGACTATTTTTCGCACCGTTCCGTTGAAAAAAGATGTTTACAAATTAAGTTAGGTGAGCCTCACACTTGACGGCCTACACTCTTGTTGCATGTCCCCGTCGGCCTTTGACCTAGTCACCGGGAGTGCAGGTTTTATTGGGTCAACACTCGTCGATCATCTATTGGCGGCTGGTCGCACCGTGGTAGGTGTCGACTCTTTGACACCGACATACGACCCGTTGGTAAAGCTTCGAAATCTTGGTGCGGCTTCGGTCCACGAGGAATTCACCTTCCAGACCGATGACCTGGCCAACATGTCAGTTGCGCCTCTGCTCGACGGAGTTGACACCGTTTACCACCTTGCCGGTCAGCCTGGAGTTCAGACCTCGTGGGGAAGTGGGTTCACTGAACACCTAGATCGTAATGTGCTGGTGACACAGCGCCTTCTCGAGGCTGCATTAGAGGCTCAGGTGAGACGAGTTGTGTTGGCCTCAAGTTCTTCGGTGTATGGGACTGTTGAAGGGCCGACTACTGAGGATGATCCAGTCCGTCCACTTAGTCCCTACGGGGTCACCAAGTTGGCGGCTGAGCACTTAGCAGCCGTTTACGCCGAACGTGGTCTCGACGTTGTTGCTTTGCGTTTATTTACTGTCTACGGGCCTCGTCAGCGTCCGGATATGGCCATGCATCGCATGATTGCATCAGCCCTAGATGGCGTCAGGTTTCCCCTGCGGGGCAACGGTAGTCAGCGGCGGTCGTTCACGTATGTAGGTGATGTGGTGGACGCTGTGGCCCGGGTGGGAGCCGCATCTCAAATCAATGAGTTGGTCCTCAACGTGGGGTCGACGGTGACTACTGCTCTGATCGACGTGTTGGATGAGGTGGGGAGGCTGGTTGGACGGGCTGTACCGATTGAGCAGCATGAGCGCCCACCGGGTGATCCCGACCTCACCCATGCTGTCGTTGACCGTCTGCGGGCCGCCGTAGATTGGGAACCCTCTACGACCATGGTTCAGGGGCTTGCCGCTCAGGTTCTCCACCAACGGAGTCTTCAGGTTGTATCTAATCAGTCAGAGAATCAGATCACCCCGACTGACTACAGCATTTCTGTCGGGTAACGTCTAACTGTGATGTATACGGCCCCTGAGTACCATCCGGCGTTTGAAGAGTACTGTGAGACCATTTTTGAACTAGCCGAAGATGACGTTGCCGTCATCCAAGCGCGGATTGCTGAGCGTCTCGAAGTGTCGCGACCAGCGGTCTCGGAAATGGTGAGACGAATGGAGAGTCAAGGCTTGGTTTCCGCCGAGGATGGCGTGATATCCCTGACTGATGATGGACTCCGGTTGGCGAGTCAGGTAGTTCGTCGTCATCGCGTGGCGGAGTGCTTCCTCACTGAGATTCTGGGGCTTTCCTGGACTGAGGCGCACCATGAGGCTGGTAAGTGGGAGCACATCATCTCGGGCTCGGTCGAGAAAGCAATGATGCGGGTTCTGGACGACCCAACAACTTGTCCACACGGAAACCCAATACCAGGTGCTGGTTATGAGGCGCCTGAAAACTCGGCTGTTCTCAGTGATCTGTCGCTTGGCGTGGAGTTTACTATCGAGCGGATTCCTGAGGAACTGGAGTTTAGAGATGGCCTCTTGGAGTTCCTTGAAGGTGCTGAAATCAAGCCGGGAAATCGGGGTCGTGTAACAGCTAGTTCACCTGATGGGACCACGACCATCGAAATCGGCGGAGACATTGTCGGCGTAGGAACCTTTGCCGCCGCTCGCATCCTTGTCGATCTGGACTGACTTGGGAGCGGCCGGGCGATAGTTCGTTTTGCTTCTGCATGCGGACCAGCCAATTACGCCTAGTAGGAATATCGCCCAACCGGCTGCCCACCAAAGGTCAGTTGTGGAGCCCCGATGAAGGTCGGGTAGGAGTTGGGAGAACCAGCGGTAACCGACCCACTTGGTCTCGGTAATATCCACTGCT
>Ga0209035_10000794_pt1 | contig 12495 bp, 16 predicted proteins | sample MarorgKNORR_S2LV_6_FD_188220 | JGI IMG/M metagenome (GOLD analysis project Ga0209035, IMG submission 188220) | Marine microbial communities from the Southern Atlantic Ocean, analyzing organic carbon cycling - AAIW_A/KNORR_S2/LV (SPAdes) (version 2) | ecosystem: Environmental > Aquatic > Marine...
ACCTTTGTTAGTAACCATTCTAGGAGTTTGAGCAAAATATCTACTGTAGTAATCATCAGTTTCAACAACATCAGTTGCAATATCCTTAGATTTAGAATCTACTCCGATCTCTTTTAACATACTGCTAAATTTTTCAGGCCATGTTTGCTGGATAAAAGTATCAGATTCGCTATCATGCATAAAATATCTCAGAATATCCCACAAATAAAGATATCAAGAAAAAAATCCTAGAGATCAATCCAAATAAATATGCAAAATGTTTTTATTTTTTTAACTTGAAATTCCAAGGTAAAACTGCATTAATTACAGGTAGTGGAACAGGAATTGGTAAAGCCATAGCAACTAAATTTGTTGAAAATGGTGCAAGTGTAATTATTCTAGGTAGAAGAAGAGAACCTTTAGAGGAAGCATCAAAAGATCTTGAACAAATTATTTCAGAAAAAAATAGCGGAGCATCAGTTAAAATTTTTGCAGGTGTGGATGTTGCAAACGAATCAGCAATGAATACAATGTTTGATACAATAAAAAATGATAATGTCAATATAGATTACATGATTAACAATGCAGGGGTTTCAGGTCCAGTAACATGTTTTCCTAATGCACCATTAGATGAATTCAAAAGTACAATTGGAATTCACCTTACAGGTACATTCTGGGGTTCAGTTCAAGCACTCAAAGTTATGAAAGAGGGAGGAAAAATTATTACAATTTCAACATTTTTCACAGAAGAAAGACCATTAGAGCAAAGACCATATAGATTTAGAAGTCCATATACTGCAGCTCAAGGAGCAAAAAATAGATTAGCAGAATTAATGTCATGGGAACTAACAGACAAAGGAATTATTTCAATTGCAACAAATCCAGGACCAGTTCATTCAGATAGAATTTACAAAACAGTATATCCAAAAGCAGCAGCAGAATTTATGAGAGTTAGTGGATTTGAAGATCTTAATCCAACAGAAGTAGATACAGCAAATAAAGAATTACTTCCACTATTAGGCGAAGATAATTCAGTTATCAAAGAAGGAATTTCAAATGCAGCTACAAAATTAGCAAATGGAAAAGATGTTGCAAAATTAACTGAGACATTAACTAACTTATTGAATAAAATACAAACAATTGCAGAAAAAGTTCAAAACAATACATCACATATGATTGCAAATAAAGAATTCTTAGCTCAAGGGCAAGTGGCAGAAACAGTTCTAAATTTGTGTGATGATGAAATTGCAAAAATTGTTAACGGTAAAGTAATGCCAGGAGATAGAGTATTTTATCCAGTTAAACCACATATTGGAACTACAACTCCAGGGGTTCATCAACCAGATTTTACTGGAAAGGCAGTTGTGCTTACAATTGATGCAACAGACAAAACAGATGCAGAACGTGTAGAATTTTTAGCACAACATATTGAAAAGAATGGAGGAAAAGTAGCATGTTTCATATCACAAACAACTCCAACTGATCTTCAAGAATACATCAGCAGTAAATTTCACTCACATGTGGTTGATATTAAAAATCCTGAAGAAGTTCAAAGATGGTTAAACACAGCACAAACAAACATTGGAGAAATTTTAGGAGTAATACACATTACAGGAAAATTACCAGAAATTGAAAAATTAACTGAATTAACTAGATCAGCATGGGAAGAATTAACTGAAAAATTCATATCAACACCTGCAACAGTTGCACAAAGAGCACTAGAACAATTTGTACCAGGTGGCAAAGAAGATCCACGTCTGTATAAAGATGCAAAAGGTGCAATCATGATCATTGGTCCAGATTTACCAATAGGAAGAAAAGTTACAGGCACACAAAGAGCTCAAGTAGAAGTTTTCAGAGGAGCATTAAGACCATTTACAACAACAGTTAATCAAGAACTAAGTGATGTACTAAAATCAAAAATCAGAATGTTTACAATTTTCCCAGGTTCAGTAACAGGATCAGAGCCAAATAATCAAAGAATAGCCGAAGCATTTAACTTCCTAGTTACAGAAAATGCACTTTCATCTGCAGAAGTAGTATTCTGTGTTGATGAAACAAGATAAGGATGAAAATATTTACAGAATTAAAAAAGAATCTACATAATAAATAAGAAGATAAAACTAAGGAGCCAACTAGTCTCCTCAGCCATTAGATCAAAAGATCTAACGAACAATATATTTCAAAAAATTAGTATAAAAATACAATTAATTTTTTGTGGCTAAAAAATGAAAGAAAAAGAACCATTACTTAAAGAATCAAAAAATAGTTTTACAGCTGTAATTAAAAGTACAACAGAGATAAGAATTTTCAAATTTCTCTCTTTTACACTTAAAGATAATTTTGCACCAATCAATCCACCAAAAAAAGAACCAATTGCTAAAAATCCAGATTGAAGAAAATCAGGATGTCCCAAAATACTATGAACTATTATGCCAGATAGGGATGCAAATAATAAAATTAATTGTGAAGTAGGTGCAGCCCTCTTCATAGACATTCCCATTCCAACGACCATCAAAGGTACAAAAATAATCCCTCCACCAATTCCAAAAAATGAAGAAATAATTCCTGCAAAAAAGCTAGCTCCAATTATAAAAATAATTAATTGTTTTGAAATTGTTTTTTCTCTAGATTCAATCTGTTTGTTTAAAAATATGTAAACAGAAGATGCAATCAAAACAAATCCAAATAAAATTTTAAAAATATCTGGAGCAACATCAGTAGAAATTATTGCGCCCAAAATGGTACCAGGAATTGCAAGTAATCCAAGTTTTAACCCCAAAGAATATTCAATTCTTTTTTGTTTGGAATAAGAAATCGTAGATGCAACAGAGTTACTGAATGCTGCAAAAAGACTATTACTTGCTGCAACAGTTGGAGGAAAACCCAAAAATGTTAAAACTGGAACAATAATAATTCCACCACCAAGACCAAGCATAGAACCCAATATACCAGCTACAAATCCCAAAGGAATCAACCATAATTGATCAATCATTGTAATCTCCAATCAAATAATTTTATCATATATAATTAGACTACTTTAGAACAATTAAAGTCCACAAATAAGAGTCATTTTTAGAAGTAATTTCAAGAATTAATGTTTCATCACTCAATCCAGTAATTGTTGATTTTAGAGGGATAGTTTGAGAAGATTCAGCATATTTTATTTTAGCAGCATCTATCCAGGCAGTAACAGATTCAAAACCTCCAGGTTGTTTTTCATTCCAACAATCACACACCAAATTTTCAATCATAGTTTCAAAAATAATTTCAATCTCATTAGATTTTGAATCTAAAAGTGGAGATGATTCAACTAGTGCAATAGCCATTATTGGATTATCAGGAGTTCCACCCATACTGATATTTCCAAGGGATCTTCCATTTGGACCCTGAATAGCAGTGGTAGTACAATAATTAATACTAGATAAAATATTATCTTGAATTGCACAGTAATTTCCAATAGTATGATCTGTGATAGGACTAGGAATGGACATGAAAATATCATGTTCAGATAGAGATAGTTTTATTTTTTCAACATCATAAAAAGTAAAACCAGATTGATAGAGATTTTCTGAAGAAGGCATAGATGAATTTTCAGGAATTAAAAAAATAGCAATAGCAGATATTATTATAACAATAATTGGAACGAGGATTTTTTTATTCATAAATAATTTAGAAATAGATTACAAAATAAGGTTTTGCAATTTTAGATAGAGATTATTTCCAAAATAGAATCTTTTGTAATATTATTTTGTTCAACAAACCCAGATGTAACTTCAAGAATATATGTTGCTTCACCATCAGGTACAAAACTTGGACATCCTGCAGCAATTTCAACTGGTATTACACATGGGGGAACATTTGTTTTAATATGGACTACATTACCATCGTTATCAAACCAAATCATATCTAATTCAAATTGCATATTTAGCATCCATAAAGAATACAAACCCTGTTCTGGAAATACAAAAAGCATTCCTTGATCTAATGGCAATTGATCTTGAAACATCAATCCACGAACACGACTTGAGTCAGTATCAGCAATTTGTATTTCAAGAATGGCATTATCAACTTTAATCATTCCTCGAGGAAATTCAACTTGTTCTAATTTAATGTCACTTGGCAAAGTAAGTAATCCAACAGAACCAATAATTACAGCAGCAATAAAAATAGGAATTAGTGCCTGAGCCCTAGTAGTCATAAATTTGTTTAAAGAAGTCCTTTTAAAAAATGAATATGTTAAGTTACAGAATTTCTAAAATCACTAATTGAAGAAATAGTATTCTTGGTTTGATGACCAACATCGTGTAATGTACTACTATTGTATTTTTTATCCAAATATCTACCAGCAACTATCATAGGACCTCCAATTGCACATGTAACACCAGTAGGTTCAGGTATCCATAACATCAAAAATCCAATTTTTTGTAATTTTTTACCTGGTGCAGGTGCTTTTTGAAGTGCACCTAAAGATCTAGCAGTGGTAGAACCATCCATTTTTGCAATATCAGAGTAAAGATTGGCTCTACGTTTAGCAGAATCAGAGAATTTTTGTAATTTTGCGAGTCGTGCCTTTAGGGGATCTATCATTCTAACATAAATTGGGAAAAAAATAGTTAAGATTCAAAGATCAACAATGGTCACCCTCAAGTCAACAAAGAGTAACTAAGATGAGCCTAACAGACACTCAATTATAGGAGATTTAATGTACATACAAAGAATACATGAAACCAAAAAAGTCAAAAAGATTAGAATCAATTAAGGCAGCACATAAGGTAGAAAAAACACGTTCGAGTTCCAGAATGGAGGATTACCTAGAAATCATTGCAGAGTTAGTAGAACTCAAAGGATATGCCACGACACTAGACATTTCAAGATACATGAATGTAAGTGCTCCAAGTGTAACTAAGATGTTACAAAGATTAGATGAAGGTAAATTTTTAGAATATGAAAAATATCATGGAATCAATCTAACAAAAAAAGGAATACAGGTTGCAGAAGGAATTAGACAAAATCATGGAATATTGTTAGAATTTTTTGAAATTTTAGGAGTAGGGTATGATACTGCAAATCAAGATACAGAAGGAATTGAGCATCATCTTAATCCAAAAACAATTAAACAATTAAGAAAATTTATAACTTTTCTAAAAGCAAATCCAAAAATTATTGATAATTTTAAAAATCTTTAAGAAATAATCGAATATCATTCTGAGAATTAGTGGCATTTAACAAATTTCTTCCAATATCAGAACGTTTTAGAATTTTTATTTGTCCTTTTTTACCAATTTTTACGGATGCAAAAAATTTATCATTTGTGTAAATATCAACATGCATAGATGTGTATCCCCTATCAACAGTAAGAAGTAAAGCAGTTTTGGATTCTGAAAAACTAAAAGGAAGGTCATGTGAAGTTAAAGATAATAATTCTGAATCCTTAGCAACAATATCAATATGGACTTTAAGGAATTTTTCAATTTCATTAATGTTAATTCCTCCTCTTCCAATAATTGATGCAATACAATCCTCATTTACAATTACTTTAACACGATTTTCAGATAAAATTTCAACTAGTGCATTAGAATCATATTTTTCAAAATAATCTTTAATTTTATCCTCAGCTAATTTTTCAATACCTACTTTTTCTCCACGTTTTGTTACAGGTACAATCACATTTTCTTCGCCAAAAGTGTAAATTTCATGCTCTAAAACATTATCCTCAAAGTTCCGTATCTCAATTACAGGTCTAGCTAAATCAGATTCAGTCATACCTGTAGGGACTTTCACTTTTAATTCTAAATCATATACTTTCTCAATATCACCATTATGGACAAACACCACAGTATCCAAAACATTAGGAATTATTCCAAGTTCAATTTTGCCAATAAAACGTTGAATTGCATCCAAAGGTGAATTAGCATGAATTACACCAACCATACCAACTCCAGTTAATCTCAAATCAGAAAAAGTTGTAAAATCTTCTCTTCGTCTCACTTCATCAAAAATAGTATAATCAGGACGAACTAGTAATAGAATATCAGCAGTGTTATCAAAACTTCCATCTAATTTACTATATTGTGTAATTCCTGCATCAACTTGTAAATCACGGGGAGATTCAAATGTTTTAACAATTTTATCCTGATCATGATAGAAATTTGCCAAGCCAGAAGCCAACGTACTTTTTCCAGAACCAGGAGCACCAGAGATCAGAATTCCTTCAGCCCTGTCAGTCAAACGTTTCATTAATGCTTCAGAAATAGTATAATCATCAAGAGATAATTTTACAGTTGGATGTACAATTGTTATTTCATATGATTCAGAAAAGGGAGGATAAGTAATTGCTATACGATAATCATTGTGCTGAATAACAGATGCCCCAGTTTTAGAAATTTCAATAGTACTAGAATCAGAAATATTCGTGGCAGATAATATTTGAGAAGAAATCATGTTCAAGTAATCTTTAGAAAGAAGATCTTCACCAATTTTTGTTAATACAAAGTCTCCAGGTTTTCCTCTTTTTGCAAGAGGGTATTGATTTTCTTTAAGGTGAATACTCATTGTATTGTTATCAAAAAATTTTAAAAATTCAAGTGTTTCATGTATAATTTTAGGTTTTAAAAATACTGTTTGTACATCTTCAGCTTGTGCAACTAAATGTTGAACGTTATCAGAAGTGTAAAGTGTAGCATTATTTTGTTTTGCAATATCAATAATTAAAGCATCAATTCTTCCACTTGCAGCAAATCTAATATCATCGGTGGAAGGATGAGAACCTTTTAAAATAATTTTTAACCCAAACTCATCAGATAATTTGTTAAGTTTTTGAATTTGCTCTAATCCAATAAATCCCTGTTGCTTATGATTGGAAGCTTGAGATTGTAATTCATCAAATACAGCTTGAGGAATTATGATATCAGAATTTCTAACAGATCCAGATTCAATTTGATCAGCAAGATAGCCATTAATTATAACACTAGTATCAGCAACAATCACAGAATTCATAAAATTTAATCAGTACCTCAGTATAAAAAATATCCAACAGATTCTAGTTAAAGAAAGCAAACATTATAGATGAAAATGGCTCACACTCATTAAAAAATTGGAATAAAAATAGTGTAGATATGCAACAAGAAGTAACAAAAAATAATGAATTTTATCAAAATTGTACACAATATTTTGAATTTTTGAGAAAAAAGAGTACAGTAGACTATGATTTTGAAGACGAATACTACTTTACCATGCCTGCCATATCCAGTCATCAATAGTACAACAATTGTAATCAAATAGTGTTGATTTAGAGAAAAAGAATGGAAAAAATATCAGAAGAAGAAAGAAAAATGAGAATAGATTTTATCAAGAATTTGATAAGAGATAATAAAACAGATCTCACAAGATTAGAAAAAGAACTTCAAGAATTGTTAGATTTAGATCCTCTCAAATAGGATTTGTAAAATATGGAACAAGAATTACAGGATCTTACAGAAAAAATAATAAAATATGCAGATAAGTCAGGAGTTCAATATTGTGATGCAAGAGCAGAACAACAAGTAAAAAAATCAATATTGATAGAAAATGGGGAAATTGAACATATTAGAAATAGTGAAGATAAAGGGATAGGAGTCAGATTAATTAAAAATGGATCATGGAGTTTTTGTTCAATAACTAATCCAAATTCATTTGGCGAAATAAAAGAAATTTTAGATAATACAATAAAAAATTCAGATTATACATTTTCAAATAAAAAAAATAGAATTAATTTACATAATAATCCAATAAATAAAAAACAAATTAATTTTCCAGTTTTAAAGAAACCAGGAATTGATGAATTAACAACAATAGGTTTAGAATGTAATAAAATAATCAAAGAGACATCAAAAATAATTAAATCAGTTACAAATCCATACTATACAATTAATTCAAAATATTTTACAAATACTGAAGGGTCAGAAATTTTACAAAATTTTACAGATGTGGTTATAGAAATGGTTGCTACAGCACATGAATCAGGTCTAACACAATCAGTAAATATTACAGAAGGTGGTAGAGGAGGATTGGAATTAATTAAAAATAAAGCTCAACAAAGTGCAAAAGATATTGCAAAAAAAGCATCTGAATTACTTTATGCAAAACAGGTAAAAGAAGAAACAACAACAGTAGTAATGAATCCAGATTTTGTTTCATTACTTACACATGAGATACTAGGGCATCCATCAGAAGCAGATAGAGTATTAGGAAAAGAAATGGCATGGGCAGGAGGAGCATGGTGGAAAGGAAAAATAGGTGAAAAAATAGGATCAGAAAATCTTAATGTTTTTGATGATCCAACAATCAAAGAAAGTTTAGGTTGGTATTACTTTGATGATGAAGGAGTTGAAACTAAAAAAACAAATCTAATAGAAAAAGGAGTTTTAAAAAACCACATGCAAAATAGAGAGACATCAGAAGTCTTCAAAACACAGCCTACAGGAAATATGAGAGCAACAAATTATCGATACATGCCGCTAATTCGTATGGCGTGTACATGTATTGGAAATGGAGATCAAAACGTAGATGAAATGATCAAAAATGTAAAAAATGGCTATTATATTTCAAATATGAAAATTCCATCAATTGACATGAAACGATATAATTGGAGCATATCCTGTCAATATGCACAAAAAATTGAAAATGGAGAAATTACAGATTTACAAAGAGACGTAATTGTTATGGGAACAGCACCAGAATTTTTTAATTCAATTGATGCATGTGGAAATGATTTTACAGTAAGACCAATAACTAATTGTGGTAAAGGAGATCCAATGCAATCAATGATTATGGGTAATGGAGGACCAACAATCAGAGGAACTGCAACAGTAAAAAGTGTAAATTAACATGGAACAAGAATTAAAAAAAATTAAGAAACAAGTAACACAGTGTACAAAATGTGAACTTAGTAAAACAAGAAATAATTCAGTTCCAGGTAAAGGAAATTTCAAATCAGATGTAATTTTTGTAGGAGAAGCACCTGGAAAAAATGAAGATATGAAAGGAGAACCATTCATAGGAATTGCAGGGAAAAAATTATCAATTGCACTTGAAAATGCAGGGATTACTCGAGATGATGTATACATAACAAATATTGTCAAATGTAGACCTCCAAAAAATAGAGTTCCAACAACAAATGAAAGAGACACCTGTCAAAATTATCTTAAAAAAGAAATAGAAATAATTAAACCAAAAATAATTTGTATTTTGGGCAATACAGCATTTAATTCATTATTAGATGGAAAAGAAATTATAAAATTTAGAGGAAAAATAGTTAGAAAAAACAATCAACTATATTTTTTAACCATTCATCCAGCTGCAACAATTTACAATCAAAAATTAATTAGTGTATTAAAAAAAGATATGAAAAAATTATTGAAAGTAATAAAAGAATTAAAAAACAACAAGAAAGTTAAGATAGATATTGAGTATACTTCCTAAAGAATTCTATCAAAGAGATACAGTAATTGTTGCAAAAGATCTCTTAGGGAAAAAATTAGTTAGAAAAATAGGCAACTATGAAATGTCAGGGATAATCATTGAAACAGAGGCATATAGGCACAAAGATGATCCAGCAAGTCACGCATTTCGAAAAATTACAGATAGAAACAAGGTGATGTTTGGAGAAGTAGGAATAGCATATGTGTATTTTACATATGGTATGCATTATTGTTTCAATGTGGTAGCAAAAAAATCAAAAATACCTGCAGGGGCAGTACTGATTCGTGGAATTAATCCAGAGAAAGGAATTAAAAAAATGGAGAAAAATAGAAATATTAAAAATTTGAAAAATTTAACAAACGGTCCTGCAAAACTTACACAAGCTTTAGAAATTACAAAGGAACAATACGGAGTAGATTTAACAAAAAAATCAAAAATATACATTGAGGATGGATTGTATGTTAAAAAAATTAAAAAATCAACCAGAGTAGGGATAAAAAATGGAAAAGAAATGTTGTGGAATTTTAAATTATAAAATATAAAAATTATTTTTTAATATTTTTATCAACATCTTCATCATCATCAGCATTATCATCAGAATTTTCATCCAATGTCCAAGGTGCAAATTTAACCATAATTCTTTGCCAATCTAATTTTAAAACTAAAATAATTACACCAGTCATTGCTGCAGCAAAAATTAAAATTCCAATATAAACAGGAGTAGCATCATCAACATTTTCTAAAAATGGTTCAATGAATGACAATCCAACGTAATGAGAAATAAAGACAATGATATAACTAAGAACAAGTTTTCCAGCAAGGGTTGCAGCAAAAAATCGTTTTGGATTATATTTTGCAAGTCCTAAAGGTATGAAAATTATATCATCAGGCATTGGTGTGGCAGCAGCAAAAAATGCAGCAGCAGCACCATATTTTTTAACTAATCTCTCAAAAGGTCGCATTCTTTTTCTAGTTTTACTATTCATAATTTTACGACCACTAAAACTTACAAAAAATATAATTTGTTTTGCAACTGTAGCACTAACAGCTGATAAAATTGCTAGTAAATGTAAATCATATTCAGAACCAACGGACATCGTGGCAAGTAGCAAAAATCCAGGCAGAGGCACAAAAGGGATAAGAGAGCCAATGAAATTAACTAAAATCAGAATAAGATAACCATCATCTGGAGCAAATGGGAAAATATCAGTTAACTCCATTAATCAAATGAATTTTATGCAATATTTAATCAAAACGAACAATTTTGAATCAAAGTGAATAATAAACATAGTAAAAATGGGTATTCATGAGTTATGAATTATTTATGGAATATTATCAGCAGATGCAAGAAATTCTAGCTAATAACATATTTCAAGAGTATGGAATAATTGGTCTATTTTTAAATTCATTATTAGCAGCTACAGCAATACCATTACCAACAGAAATTTTAACGTCAGCGTTATTGATAGGAGGTGAAAATATTTTTCTTGTGGCAATTGTATTAATTGTAGGATCTGTGATAGGTGGAATTTTAAATTACTTCATAGGATTAGGAGGAAATAAATTATTTAAAAAAATGAAGAAAAAATCAGACATAGTGAAACATGAAAAAAAACACAATAGATTATTAGATAAATTTGGATGGAGTGCAATATTTTTTGCAGCATGGATTCCAATAATTGGAGATCTAATTTTAATTTCAGCAGGAGTTAAAAAAATGGAATTTAGAAAATTTATAATTTTTATGGTATCAGGTAAAATAATTAAAACAATTATTGTAGTAATAGGATTAGGAACAATATTTTAAAAAAAATCAGTAAATTAAATTAAAAATAGATAGTAGTTAACGACAGGATTAAAATACAATCAAAATTAAATAAAATGTATGGCAGGAAAGAATTTTAAATTAATTTGTAAAGAGATAGGTTCTATCAGTCCATTTATCAGATTTGTAGGAGTAATAGGTGAAAGGGGAGAGTTATTGGCATACACACGAAGATCAGATTTAACACCACTATTAGATGAAAAAAATACTCAGTATCAATTTTCACATATTGCTATGAATTCAGATCTAGAAGCATTTTTTGATAAAAATTTGGGCGAAGTAGAATTTGTCTGGGAAGAACGAAAGAAAGTACAAACAATATCATTTGCAATAAAGAAAGCAAGAGTCTGGGCCTCAATAGATAAAAAAGCCATTAGATCTGAAATGCTAAGAATAATAGATTCATGCCTACCAGTTGTCAAAAAGTATTCAGAAAATTAGAAATATCTTGAAATGCCCTTATTGTGAAATAAATTTAGATTCACTTAGCATGACAGATGGATTAAAACATATTTTAGAACATAAAAAAGAAAATCAAAATTAAAGTATTGAAAGAAAAAATTGTAAAATATGGAAAATATTAAAAAATTAATTGATGAAATCAATTCAAGAAAACCTAAAAATTATGAACAAATGAAAATAGACGATATAAGTAAAGAACTTCATAGTGTGATGGAATTTGAACAAAACATATTAGAAAAAATAAATACATTTGAAAATGATCATCAAGATTTAGATTTAATAAAATATACAAAAATGATTTGTAGAAATATAATAGAAAGAGAAACTATCTTAATTCAAGATGCATATCTAAAAAAAATTGATTCAGAATATCTAAATTCAAAATAATTATTTCTCGTCATCATAAAGCCAACATCTAACATACCCAGTATCAGTTTTAAATTTTGGTGGAAGTTTTTTACATTTCTCAATAGCTAACGGGCATCTATCAATAAATCTACACTCAGATGGAGCATCAAGTAAACTTGGAGGAGTTCCAGAAATATATTTAGGAGTACCGCCTTTTAGTGTTGGAATAGATTCCAAAAGTCCTTGAGTGTAAGGATGTTTTGGATTTTTATAAATTTCTTGAGAAGAACCGAATTCAACCATTTGTCCACCATACATAATTCCAATTTTATCTGCTATTTCAGATAAAACTGCTAAATCATGAGTAATTAGCATAAAAGACATACCATCTTTTTTTAATTTTTTTAATAAATTGATAA
>Ga0209035_10000796_pt1 | contig 12484 bp, 16 predicted proteins | sample MarorgKNORR_S2LV_6_FD_188220 | JGI IMG/M metagenome (GOLD analysis project Ga0209035, IMG submission 188220) | Marine microbial communities from the Southern Atlantic Ocean, analyzing organic carbon cycling - AAIW_A/KNORR_S2/LV (SPAdes) (version 2) | ecosystem: Environmental > Aquatic > Marine...
ACAGGTGGGTCTGGAGCTAATCCTTTTCTTTTTCTAATATCAGCAACAGCGGATGCCAACATAGATTTTGGAACTTCGGTCCATTCCTTAAACGAGGTATTCCATGTTGCACGTCCTGCAGTCTGACCTCTCATTGCTTCAGACAATGTAAAAGTTTCAGAAGCAGGTATTTCACCAATGATAATACTAGATGCACCCTTTTGTTGCATATCTAGAACTTTGCCACGTTTACCTGAAAGTATTGTTGCCACATTTCCAACCAAATCAGTCGGTACGCGAACTTCAATTGCTAATGTTGGTTCTAAAACAGCAGTACCTGCAGTAAGTAATGAGCCCATACATGCTCTACGAGATGCAGGTCCTAATTGAGATAAACCTCTGTGTGCAGTATCTTCATGGGGAACAAAGTGAGTAAAGATAAACTTGCAATCTCTCATTTGTTCCTTACAAAGAGGACCTTCTTTCATCACATCATCAAATCCTGAATTAATAGAATCTGTTGATTCATTAACAAATTGAACACCTTTGGTTCCGTTAATCAAAACATTTCCGCGGGAATCCCATCTCATAACTCTTTTAATTGTATCAGTATCCCAACCAACACCCTTTAACAAATCAGAAACAACTTTCTTGTCTTTCATATCACTGATTTCACCAGTTCTTAACATGTGGGCAATTTCAGGCTCTAATGGCTCTACTTTCATGAAAATTTTATTGTGTCTATTTGGAGATTTTGCCATGACAGCGTCACAACCACCTTTCACAGTTTCTCTATAGTTAATCAAAGGTTCAGATGTAATAATGTCACATTTTGCATCTTGTATTCTGTGAGTGGCAACATCCAAGTGCAATACACCCATACCGGCAACAATTGTCTCACCACTCTCTTCGTCAATTTTTACAACGAGGTTTGGATCTTCAATAGTTAGTTGTCTTAAAATATCTACAAGTTTAGGTAAATCCTTAGGATGTTTTGGCTCAATTGCAATCTGAACGACAGGTTCTGAGACATATTTTACACCTTCAAACATTGGAATATCTTTTATTGAAGAAAGGGTATTTCCAGCTCTACATTCAGTTAATCCCAACAAAGCAGGGATGTTTCCAGCACCGAGTTCTCCAACTTGTTCTCTTTGGTTACCCATAAAGAAATTAACAGATTGAACTCGACCTTCTCTTTTTTCATCTATAATGTGAAGAGTTTGTCCATCTTTGATAGTTCCAGAAAATAATCTTCCGATAGCAACAGGTCCTGCTGCAGGATCTAACACCATGTTTACAACCATCATGATTGTTGGGCCGTCATCGTCACCAGCAAGTAAAGCCTTGCCAACATCAGATTCTAAATCACCTTTCCAAATTTGTGGAATTCTGTATTTGATAGCATCTTGTGGTGCAGGATGGTGTTTTACAACCATTCCAAGAACTGCGTCAGCCAATGGTGCTTTTTCTATAAGTTCTGGAAGTTTTTCAACAGTGTATGCATCAATTACATCTTTAAAATTAATTCCTCGCTCTTTCATTAAATCAGCATTAATTGCCCACTTGTCTTTTGCAGACCCAAATGTTACACTTGAATCCTGAATAGAAACTTTCCATTTTTCTTTGTATTCTGGTTCAGCGTATGTGTCAACTAATTGATTAAAAGTAGAAACAACTTCAGCCAACTGTGCTTGCATTTTTTCAGGAGTTAATCTTAGTTCTTTGATTAATCTGTCTACTTTGTTGATAAATAAAACAGGTCTCACTCTTTCTTCAAGTGCCATTCTAGTTACAGTTTCAGTTTGAGTCATGATACCTTCAACTGCATCACATACAACTACAGCACCATCAATTGCCCTAAGACTTCGAATTACTCTTCCACTAAAATCGACGTGTCCAGGGGTGTCAATCATATTAATTACATATTCTTCATCTTTTTGAGCAAAAAGCAGAGTTACGTTAGCTTGATAAATTGTAATTCCTCGTTCTTGCTCTTCTTTATCAAAGTCCATTGCAAGTGCTTTTCCAGCAGCGGATGGTGCGATAATTCCAGAATTAGCTAAAAGACTATCACTCATGGTTGTCTTTCCGTGATCAACGTGTGCGATAACACCAAAATTTCTAATATTTTTTTTATTTTTAATAATTTTCATAACTTCGTTAGTTGACTTGAATTTTGCCATAATGCGAAAATCAGGTGAGCATTATATAATGTGTGTGATTTCTAGTCGTAAAATTACATAATTAATTTTTAAACATTTGACAGATATTATTTTAAAATAAAATAGATGATACAATATCAAAAAATGATCGATCTTATGGAATTTTGTGACAGGTCATGATTTTGATTTTTATTACGATTGTTTAGTGGAGAAGTATGGAAATTTCCGTAGGTCACACGCCAGATTCTGATGACGCATTCATGTTTTATGGAATGTTTACAGGGAAAGTACCATCACCAGAATTTACTGTAAATCACGTAATTGAAGACATAGAGAAACTAAACCTAAAAGCAACTGATCCAGAATTGGACGTTACAGCAGTTTCGGTCCATGCTTGTGCATACATTCCAGGTTACACAATTTTGAGAAGTGGCGGAAGTTTTGGAATTAATTACGGTCCAATAGTTACAGCAAAAAAACAGATGACAATTGAAGAATTAAAAAAATGCAAAATAGCAATTCCAGGTAAAATGACATCAGCATTTTTGTTACTACAATTAATGATCGGAAAGTTTGATTATGTTGAAATGAATTTTAGTGATATTCCAAAAGCTGTGGAATCAGGAGAAGTGGATGTCGGTTTAGTAATACATGAAACTCAATTATCATATGAACAAGAAGGAAATGTCAAAATTTTAGATGTAGGTGAATGGTGGGATAAAACAACAAATGGATTACCAGTGCCGTTAGGAATTAACGTAATGAAGACAGATTTGGGCATGGAGACGATTGTTAAGTTTGATAAATATTTACAATCATCAATTGAATTTGGAATAAATAATTTTGATGATGCGTTAGAATATGCAATGCAGTATTCTAGAGGGAAAGAAAGAGGATTAATTGAAAAATTTGTAAAAATGTATGTAAATCCTGTTACAGTAAACATGGGAGAACCAGGAGAACAAGCAATTAGAAAATTATTTGAAATGGCAAAAGAAAAAGGATTGGTTCCAGATTTTGAAATCAGCATAGCCACCAAGTAATTATAGAACTTAAAAAATAATCATACCATGTCAGATAGTCTTGATGGAGATGGAATAGGTGGAGCAGTTTTAGAAATTTTAACAGGAAATGCATTTAGATTACTGGTAAGTCATACCAGAAAAGACAATGTTGGAGATTATGGAAAAACTGAAAAAATAATCATGGGATTAATTAAAGATTCAGAAGAAGGACAGAAACCAGAACAAACTAGAGAAGACTTAGAACGAGCATTAAAAGGGAAATTTGTTACATGTAAAGTTCAACATAGAGATACAAAAACAGATGCGCTTGTCTGTAACGTATTTGTTCAAAGACCACCAGAAGATTCAGTTTAGTTTTTAAAATAATTTAAAAGTTATTTTTTTTCATTTTTTTCTTTCCACGTCTTCAAAAAAATATGGTGTTGTTCACCAATCGACGTTAAATTATAACCAACTTCACCTTCTTTTTTTATTATAGGTGTGGCAATTCCATTTTTAATCATGATCTTTAATGTAGGATTATTTTTAAACGGGTATCCAGGATTCTTGTTTAGAATTTTAAAATAGTCTTTACCTTTTGTAGTTAATCTAAAAACAATATTTTGTCTATCTTTAGAATCTACAATAGGCTCTAAAATCCAATCATTGACAAAATCGCCTAGAACTAACTCATTATTGGATTCCAAATTAATTTCTTCCATATAACTAAAAAAACTATCCAGTATATGAAATTTGAATAAAGATATTTACTTTAAAAAATGCAGATAATTGCTGATGATTATATCAACGGGTTCTATCTGATTTCCTCAAATGTGATGAAAGATACCGCCGAAAAGATGAAGCCTTTTTAATATTAATAAAAAGAATTTAAAAAAATAGACTGTAGGTTATCTTCAAATATATTAGTTCAAAAAGAAATTAGATAGTAGACATGACAGAAGATGTATGTGATTTTTGTAAAGGCGTGGGCTCAAGTTCAACAAACGTTTGTGTGTATTGTAATGGTACAGGGGAATGGAATCAGGCTGCCCAAGCATATGTGAAAAATCATATTTGTCAATGCATTGTATTAGATAGAAAATTTTGTCCAGTATGTAACAAACCGTGTCATCATGATACAAGTCTAAATCCAAAACAAACAATCGATTCAGGTCATGGAGGAATGTCAATGCCTGAAATGACAATGTGATGAAATAAAGAGTAAAAATAAGAAAAACATTACAAAAAATATCAAATTAATTCAAAAAATTGATAAAATTTTACAATAGTTTAATTACAACATGAATTGATGAAATTTAGAAAATATGTCATACAATAGAGAAGATAGAGAAATGTTTGATGCAAAATGCGGGGACTGTGGAACGGATTGTCAAGTACCATTCCAACCAAAACAAGACAGACCTGTATACTGCAGAGAATGCTTCCAAAAACATAAACCAGAGCCACGAGAAGGTGGTAGATTTGGTGGAAGATCAAATGATAGAGGTTCTAGATTTGGTAACAGAGACGAAAGACCACGAGAAATGTTTGACGCAAAATGCGGAGACTGTGGAAACGATTGTCAAGTACCATTTAGACCAAAGGAAGACAGACCTGTATACTGCAGAGAATGCTTCCAAAATCACAGATAACATAAACAAATTGTTTTGAGAAAAACACTCGGAAATTTGTAACTTTTATTAGATTCACTATTTACAAACTCACGCAAATTTTAATTGAAAAATAGTTAGAAAATCATAAAAATAAATTCCCTAATATGTGATGAAATTTACTTAATTTCAACGATGGTACTGGTAAATAAAAAAATGTTAGTAGGAGGAATGCTAATGATAATTGTAGGACTAGTACTTACAATAAGCATCAATGCCGCAATACCAGTAGGCCAAGCAGGAATGACAGAAGAGGAAGTAATTGATTTACTAATAGCAGAACAGGAAAATGAAGATTACAATACGCTTGCAGGTATTTTGTTTGGACTAGGATTTTTACTTGTATTGATTAGTTTTGGTGCAAGAAAAAAGAAAGGCAAACCAACAAAGCAAGTAGAAAAAAAAGCGGAATGATTAAAACATTTTAATCTTAAATTATTCTAAAAACTATAATGATTCAAGCAGAAATCAGCATATACCCAATGGCAACAAGAACCAATAGTGTAAGTTTTTACATTGCAAAAGCAATTGAGTCAATTAAAAAGATAGAGGGTTTAAGATACGAAATTAATTCCATGGGAACTATTTTGGAATCAGATAACATCGATACAATCAACAAAGCAACAAAAGAGATGATCGAAACAGTTCATAATTTAGGAATAACCAGAACAGAAATAATAATAAAAATAGACTCAAGAAAAGACAAACAAGTACTAATGGAAGAAAAGGTGGAATCGATTAAAAAGCAAATAGATTAAAATTTCTTTAAAGTTCCAAAATGAGTATTTCTTTGAGCAGGTGCACGTCCAATTTCTTTTACCATGGTAGCTAATTCTTCAACAGATGAGGTTGTAGGTTTTCCAGCTGCGCGATAAATCTCTTCACCAAATGCAGTTCCAACTAAATCACTTCCACCATTAGATAGTGCAACTTGAGCTAATTTCTTACCATATGCAACCCAATATACAGAAATATTGTTTAGTGTGTTTGCAAGCATCAACCTAGACAAAGCAGTTATTCTTAAATCATAAACTGAAGAGCACTCATTGTTCACCAAATGATCTTTCTCTAATTGAGTATTATCTAAACTGAATTTTAAAGGAATTAAAGTTATGAACCCATTTGTCTTTTTTTGTAGTTCACGAATTTTTATCAAATGATCAACTATGTGTTCAGGTTTTTCAATATGGCCATACAGCATAGTGACATTGCTTTTAATGTCCATGTTGTGTGCTTCTTCAATAACATCAAGCCATTGTTGACCAGTACATTTACCTCGTACAATTTTTCCACGAACATCAGGATGAAATAATTCTGCCCCTCCACCAGGCATAGAATCCAATCCAGCATCTTTTAATCTAGATAAAATTTCTTTGGTAGAATTTTTTGTAAGTTTGGATAGGAAGAAAATTTCAGCAGCAGTTAATGCTTTAATATTTAATTCAGGGTGACTTTTTTTAATGGTTCTCATCATATCTTCGTAGTATTCCAAGGGAAGTTTTGGATGAAATCCTCCAACAATGTGAACTTCAGTAGCGCCCATTTGTTTTGCAATTCCAACTCGCTGTTCGATTTCTTTAGGAGTTAAGGTGTATGCATCCTCTTCATCGCCTTTTCTATAGAAAGCACACATTTGGCAGCTAGCAGCACAGACATTTGTATAATTCATGTAATATGATGCTGCAAATGTTACGGTATCGCCAACTAGTTTTTTTCGCGTAGAGTCAGCAACTGCCCCAAGTAAATGTAAGTTATCATAATCCATTAATTCTAAACCATCTTTGTAAGATAATTCTTCACCAGCAAGAGCACGATCTAAGGCTTGAGAGTCGCCAACAAGTTGTTCTAACATATTCCTAGTCCTAATTATTAGGATATATTCCTTGTACTCTTAAGAAATAAGTAACCATTCAGATACAGAGTATTATGGTACTACCATTAGTAGACGAACATAAACCAAAATGTTACTTGTGTCATGAGGGTTTTGAAGATATTGAAAAACTAAGAGAACATCAAAATACGAAACATAAGGAGTTCCTTGAATCTAATGAAAAAACAACCACGAGAGAGCCTGCACCGGGCGATGTTACAGTATTTTAGATATTTTTTTCTTGTGTTGATTTTAAAAGTTCTAGGGCAGTGTCCCGAGATATTTGTGCAAGATGATAATGTTTGTCAATAGATAATGCATTTTTAAAATAATCTATCGCTTCAGCTAATTGACCCAGTTCAGCTAAAGAGAGGCCTTTGTATGCAAGAGCCATAGGATGTTTTTTGTCAATTTCCAGAGCCGTGTCATAACAGCCTATAGCATCAGAGTATTTTCCATCTAAATGAAAAGCAGAACCTTTGTTAATTAAGGCATCAAGATTATTGGAAGATATGCTCAGCGCTTTATCATATGAGTGAATAGCAGATTTTATTCGACCCAAATTTTGTAAAGTAGTGCCTCTATCTATTAGAGCATGAATATTTTTTGAATCTTCTTTTAGTATTAGATTATAAAATAATAGAGCCTCTGAAAAATTTTCATCGTCAATGCAATCATTGGCTTGTAAAAATAATTCATCGATTTGGCTATTCAATACAAAAGGTGAGATTTTGTCAATAATATAGTGATCCTCAGAGCCTGTTTCTTTTTTTGTTAAAGAAATTAATTCAGACATAGTAACGATACAGCGTATTTTTTATTAAAGCCTAAGTGATTTCATTATAACCTGACAAAAAAATTAGTGTTTAATTATAAAGTAGACATGAAAATAATAAAAAAATAAAAAATACAATATTATCAATTTTGGTTAATTATGACATAGTGCTAGTCATGAAATATCTATCTGCCTTTCTGTAAAACATCTTCTGAAAACTTCATGTCAGTTTCAATCCAATTTTTAATTTGTTGTTTTGTGATATATGCAGATTCATCAATGCAACCATCGGTAGATTCCAATGTACCGCCAAGATTTTCAATAAAATCTACTAATTCTTTTGAACATTTTTTACAAAATGATATGCCACCACCCCCAGTATATTGAACCACTGTGATGAATAGACTTGAGTCAGTATTGGAATTACAGTGACCACATTTTATTGGATCATGGTAAATTGGTTGTGGGTAAATGCCTTTGTTGCCAATTAGACAACTTAGACAATATCGTACTTTCCAATCATCATCAAGGTTAAAAAAATAATCTGCGTTCTCTTTTTCACAATCTCCGCATCTACTATTGCCATTGATGAGAAATGGTTCTTTAGAATACCTTGTAGGTGTAAACAAGGGTTTTTTGACCATGTGGAATGGTCGGGAATTGAAGTTTTAAAAGATAATGATATTTTGCACTGTTTCTAGGCGTGAAAATTTATGAGAACAACCTGTCTATCTCAAACAAAATTAGAATAGTAATTTCATGTTTGTTCCATGTACTTTGTGTAAGAAGATCATGCCGTTCAATGAAAGGAGAGTTAGAAACCAACATGATCATCGTAGGAAATATGTTTGACACGTTGTTCATTTAATTCGATTAGAGAATTTCTTCTAATGAAAAAAATAGACTTGCCTAAAATCTAAAGTAATTTCAGAACTGCAAGAAAGATTACACTTGAAAGAACAAAATAAAAGAACGGGCATAAGTACTATCGAGCTGTACTGTAGTCATGAAATGTACTCTATGCAAGACAGAAATTGAAGCAGAACATCATATTAGAAATGACAATGTGTATCATGAGTCCTGTGCAGCAATTTATGATAATGGTGAAACTGATGATCCTTTCACCCTCACAAATTAGATGAAAAATCCATTGTTGAAAGAGATTTTAGTTTACGTTACGTATTTTCTCGAATCATGAATTAATAAGACGAGGTAATAATATACCAAAAAAGATTGAATAAAAGATAAAATTTTACCTTTTACTCTATGAGCAATCACTACAGTGAGGATCAACACATACAGGATTATGTTTGCCATCTCTTGTAGGATGTTCAGTATCTCTTCTTCTTTCTGTTCTAGTCATGCATATCATAGAACATTATAATTAAAAAAGATGTTTCTAAAGCATAAGCATACTAGGATGCAAATTTATCTCGAGGATCAATTTTTAGTGAATTATTAAAACACTCCATAGATTCACCATATCGACCTAAACTTCTAAGAGCGGTTCCTTTGTAATTCCAAAGATCAGGATTACCTGGATTCAATAAAAGTGCCTGCTCAAAAAAACTAAGTGCCTTATCAAAATCACCAGATTCTAAGAAAAGAATGCCTTTCGATACAAGTTCGTCAGTATCAACCATAATCTTCATAATTTTTATTTCTATTAAATTAAAGGTTAAAAAATAAAAATTTGATGAAATTAAACAAATTTACAAGCATTTAACAAAAATTTAAATAATTTTTCGTCAATATACTGTATGACTTTAGATAGTTTAGACAAGAAAATTCTTAAGAATTTAACAGTCGATGCAAGACAATCTGCAAGACAATTAGCGTTGAAATTAGAAGTTTCAACAGTTACAATACTATCAAGAATTAAAAAATTGGAAAAAGAGGGAATAGTTTTAGGATATACAGCCATAATAAATCATGAAAAAATAGGATATTCTCTAACAGCTGTTATTGAAATCATAGCTAAAAATGATAAAATTGTAGATATTGATGAGGAGATATCAAAATTTGAAAATGTTTGTGGCGTGTATGATGTTACAGGGACTACAGACACCATAATAATAGCAAAATTCAAAGAAAGAAACGAATTAAGCACGTTTGTAAAGGGTTTAGCAGGAATAGCAAATGTGGAAAATACAATAACTCACGTAGTTCTAAATACTGCAAAAGAAAATTTTAGATTGACATAGGAAAAATAAAATGAACGGATTTAAAATTTTTGTAAGTTTTCTAATAGTATTTGGAATAGTGCAAACATCATATGCTCAAACAAACGAATTAGTGGTTTCAGATGAAGAAAAAATAATTTTATTTACAGGGTTTTCAATTGTAGTTATCGGAATATTTCTATTTTTAGCAAGAGATGTAATTTTAAGGAGAAAGACATCGTATGATAAAAAAGAACATGAATCAAAAAAAGATAGAACTTATGAAAAATATCATTCAGATTGGGGAGATGATTATGAGGAGATTGGTAAACGAGGGAATAGTGAAGAAGAAAGTGAATTCAGAGAAGCTATAACAAATAATAATTTACCAAATTATTATGATGTCCTAGGGGTAGAAACTAATGCAACGGCAGAAGAAATAAAGAAAAATTTTAGAGAACTAGCAAAGAAAACACATCCAGATAAAACAAAAGAGGATTCTGAGGAAGAAATGATAAAAATCAACAAGGCATACGAGGTTTTATCAGACAACATATCAAAAGAAAGATATGATAAATATCTAAATAAAGATTAAACTAATTTTAGTTCTACAATAATCATGCTAAGTTCAATTGAGTTTGGGGTTTGTACACTGTTTGTTAAATTAGTAAAAATATCAATAGGCACAATTTTTTCATTATATTCAATTTCACTAGAAATTTTTAATTCACCAAATTCAGTATTAGGGCCAAGCATTTTTTTGGTAAGTAACGGGACAACAGTGAGATCATCAATCGCACCCTTCATTTTGTATGCGAATTTTTCTGAAAAATAAACACCGCCGCGAGTTGTAGGTTCATTGACAGGTATAGACGAATTTACAATAGAAACATCCATCAGTGGAAAAACCCTATCGTTAACAAGAATAGAAAATTTTGGAGAATGATCTGAAGAATATTGCATAAGATTTTCAAGCAAACTTGAATCCACAGACATTAAAAAAAGAATAAAAAGTAATTGTATTGAATCTTGTGATCAAAAATACGCAGATTTAGACATCGTAGTAGTTTATCCCCCCCATAGACCTAGATCATATTTAAAAACCCAATTTGTGATCAAAAAATAATGCAAGAATTTGCAAATGCTCATTCAATGAGAAATAAAATTCTCAGTTTAATGACACAGAATGGATTAGAAGATGATTGTTATTTAGAAATGCTAGATTATACTATTGACTTATTTGAAAGTCAAGGTTTGGGGACAGAATATTATGGGTATCACAACATCAACCATGAATTGGAAGTGACATATGTATCACTTTTAGCCATAAATCAAGAAAAAATTCAACTCACTGAAGAGGATAAAAAATATCTGTATGTTGCAGCCTTGTTTCATGACTTTGATCCACAAAAAAATGTAGATAAACCACATGAAGAAAGTGTTTTAAAATTTATTTCGACAGATAAAAAATTACAACAATCATTAAGTTTTGCTAAAATAGATTTAGAAATAGTCAAGGTATTGATTTTACGTACAACATACCCATGGAGTGGAGAAATAAAGAAAAACGCAGAGTTTGAAATCAAAAAATGTTTTGAGAAATCAGAGATAGCAAAAAACAATCAGCAAACTCAAAAACACATAATGGAACTTGGGAGGTATCTATCAGTAGTAGATAGAATTAGCGGTTACCTATTAGGGGATTTTACGAAGGCCATGGAAATGGCAAAAATGAATGCACATGCACTTGCATGGAGACCTTCAATAATTGTAAGAACGTCTGTAGCATATTTTGAAGAATTGTTGAATAAAGAAACATTGATGCTAAAAGCAATTCTTAAAGAATTGCCAAAGGATATGAGAAAAAATTTCTTTGACACAATTTTGTCTTTTATGCGAATCAGAGAGCAAGAGGTAAGTATTCAGGCAAATTATTCATATGAAAATCTTAAATTAATTCCAACAATAGAAAACCAATCAATACAGGAGGATACAGAGTTTGCACAAACATTGTACGACATATTTTTAGAATTACCGAAACCGTTACAATTTGGAAAAGAAAATTTTAAAGAATCAATAAAAAATCCAGAAACAATAATCAACACACTCAGATTAAATAATAACAAAGGAGAGATTGTCGGATTTGCCAAAGGAGGTCCACTTGAAACATACCAATTGCGCGAAGAGATAAGAGATGAAAATTATGGTTTGAAAAATACGGTATTTTTAGAACCATTAGCCTTGAAAATGGGGTATTGGGGACTGCGAGGCGGTAGTGAAATGAGACACATGTTCATAATGCAGGCACATTCTATGAAATACAAATTCATGACAAGTTTTGCACTACGAGATGTAATCAGAGCAAGAATAGACAAAGAAGAAGCAGAGTTTGTTCAAGTGTTTGATCCTGAAAGATGGGATTATTATCGAGTGAGACTCTAAGATAGTAATAAAAAATTAAAATCCGGTACGAAAAAAATAGTTACGGAACATAAAAAATAAGATCAGATGTTTGCCTATTAGTAAAAAAAGTTCGACAAGATCTGGCTAATAGAACAAAGAGCCTAGTTGAGTCATGACAATAGGATATTGTGTGAAGTGTAGAGACAAACGAGAAATCGGTAGTCCAGCACCATACACCATGAAAAATGGAAAACCTGCAATCAAAGGCACATGCCCTGCATGCAGTACAGCCATTTTTAGAATTGGTAGAGGATAAAATTTTTAACGTAAAATTTATCTCGGCCAATCATTAGCAAGGCCATGCCATAGCGAAAGCAATGGCGATGGATCTTTTTCTATTTCTTGAGTAATTCTATTTTTTAATACAAAAGTAAAATTTTCCAAAGCGTCAGATCC
>Ga0209035_10000797_pt1 | contig 12477 bp, 8 predicted proteins | sample MarorgKNORR_S2LV_6_FD_188220 | JGI IMG/M metagenome (GOLD analysis project Ga0209035, IMG submission 188220) | Marine microbial communities from the Southern Atlantic Ocean, analyzing organic carbon cycling - AAIW_A/KNORR_S2/LV (SPAdes) (version 2) | ecosystem: Environmental > Aquatic > Marine >...
TCTATTTCTGTGCTAGAGACATCTCCATTAGCTGCCAAATCTGGTGATCGCACAAAGTCGATAACAGCAGATCTCTCGATTTGACTGAGACTATCGAAAGACGGCATTCGCCCCCTTCCCTCAAGGATGACTCTGGCTAGGTCGCCAGTAGACATGCGTTCTACTATACCCACAAGACTAGGAGCAATATCAGTTCCTTCGCCATTCTGGCCGTGACATGCACCACAATTTTCTGAGTACACACTACGATTACTAAATCCTACAGGTATCTCATAGAGGCGAATAATGCCTCCAATCTCTTGTCCGTTTAAAATCAATTTGTGACCATTGGGATTATAAGCTGAACCGCCCCATTCAGCTCCTCCATCATAAGACGGATAAAACAAAACTCCATCAGTAGTAGGAGGAGCCCAAGGAGTTTGATCTAGCGGCGCCACAACTTCAGTAACATAATTGATAGCTTCTTGATTTCGGGTTGTTATCTCAAAAGTTTGACGCGTAAAAGCAACTGAAGATACCGGTTGCGTCGGGGAAGCGTTTTCTCTCGGGAGAATACTTGCGGGCACATCGACTTCATAAATATCATAAAGTGGCTCTCCAGTATCTCTATTAAATAGGAATAGATGACCTGACTTAGTCGTTACAGCTACAGCGTCAATCAACAAACCATTACGCTCAAGTTGAACAAGAGTTGGAGGCGCGGGAATGTCGCGATCCCATAGATCATGTCTAACAGTTTGATAATGCCAACGATAATCTCCGGTACGAACATCTAAGGCAATAAGTGAGTTTGCGAATAAGTTATCACCGGTGCGTGAGGCGCCATAAAAATCTGGTGTTGCTGAACCTGTTGGCACAAAGAGCATCCCTCTCTCCTCATCTAATGCCATTCCCGTCCAGTTATTAGCACCGCCGGACAAAGTTAGAGACCCCTCTTCCCAGGTCTCCGAGCCCAAACCTCCCGCCAACGGGAGGCTATTAAATTGCCAAATTTCATCACCGGTACGAACATCGAAAGCACGAATTACGCCGGCATGAGAACTAGCACTCTCACTAGTTGAAAATCCAAGAACTAGCATATCCTCGAAAACAATACCCGGCACACTAGTGAATAACGGTCCTACTTTCTCTGCCGGGGTAAGGTCTAATCTGCCATTGTTGGCAAAGCTCGATATTGGTTGGCCAGTATTAGCATCGAGAACAATGAGTTCTCTGCCTGCCGCATAAATTAACCGGCGATCGTCTCCATCTTGCCACCACATCAATCCTCTTTGGGGCGCGCCACTACCTCCATCGTCATAGCGCCAGATCTCTTCGCCAGTTATCGCATTAAGTGCAAAGGCATTTAGTTTCGGAGACAGGCCATAAAGTATTCCATCTACAATCAGTGGACTGGTATACATGCTCGATCCGCCCTCACGAAGTTCACCGGAATCATAAGACCAGGCCAGCTCTAACTGAGAAACATTTTCTCGGGTAATTTCTGTCAGTTCAGAATAGTGAGTGCGGGCGGAATCACCTAGATAAGTGTCCCAATTCGTTGTTCCAGCGTTTTGCTCTTCAGTTGTCTCTCCTGTTGTCGCTGGAGAACAGCCATAGATAATGAACAGAGGAAAAAGGAGGAAGAACTTCTTCATTTTCAGGTCCTAGTATGAATAGTCTACTCTGTAAGACTGCCACAGTTACCGGCTCGTCGTCTAGAATCAGCTACGAACCCCCCAGCGAAAGTTAACTCTAGCTCCAGAAAGCGATAATAACGCCTTCGATTGAAAAATTAGGTAAACTTAAGCTCAAATGTACGAGATATTAGAGGCAAAGAAAAAATGTTCAGGCTCAGGACACTGCAATTAAAGCAATTCAGCATTTCTATTTGCATATTGGGTTTTCTCGCAGCCTGCGGTGATGCTGCTGATACTGCTAACTCTGCAATGGAGACCGAACAAAAAAGGCTCCAGACGACTGTGGCTCCCCTTGTTGCAACAACATCTTCAACCACCCCACTAAGTCCGTCAACCACTACGGAAACTAGCGATGAGGACTCATTCGAATATGAAGCCGATCGCTTTGCCGATATCCGCATTCTTCGATATCAGGTGCCAGGTTTTAAAGATTTAACTGAGCAGCAACAAGAATTGCTGTTTTACCTTTCAGAAGCAGCACTGTCTGGCCGAGACATCATGTGGGACCAGAACTACAAACACAACTTACGCATCCGTCGCACCATAGAAGAAGTTATTAAACATTATCGTGGCGATAGAGATAGAGAAGAGTTTGGTCACTTTATGACTTATGCCAAACAAATGTGGTTCGCTAATGGCATTCATCATCATTACTCCGGCGCAAAATTTACGCCTCTATATGATGAAGCCTATTTCGCTGAATTGATTACTGCTACTGCTACCTTCGCAAGTTACCCGTTACGTAACGATCAAACTATCGTACAACTGATTGATGAATTGACACCCATCATATTCGACCCAACAATTGACCCGAAGAAAGTAAATACTGCGGCGGGAGTCGACAAGGTTGTTACTTCAGCAGTTAATTTCTATGAAGGAGTGACTGAGCAGGAAGTCATAGATTTTTATGCCAGCAAATCAGTCCCAGGAGACACTACACCAATTTCCTATGGTCTTAACTCAAAACTGACGAAAATCGACGGTAAAGTAACTGAGCAGGTTTGGAAAGTTGGCGGTATGTACGGGCCTGCTTTAGAGCGAATAATCTATTGGTTAGAAAAAGCAATAACAGTTGCTGAAAATGAAAAGCAAAAAGAAGTTTTTACTCTATTAATTAAATATTATCGCAGTGGCGATCTCAAAGATTTCGATGATTACAATATTGCCTGGGTTCAAGATACTGAATCTAGAATTGATATGATCAATGGCTTCATCGAAGTCTACAACGACCCATTGGGATATCGTGGATCGTTCGAGTCAGTCATCTCTTTCCGTGACGATGAAGCCAGTGAAAGAATAGCCGCCATTGGTGAGCGCGCCCAATGGTTTGAAGATAACTCCCCTATTATCAGCGCTCACAAAAAAGCAGATGTAACCGGAATCGATGGTAAGGTGATTACTGTGGTCATGGAGTCCGGCGACGCATCTCCGGCGACTCCTATTGGAATCAATCTTCCAAATTCTAGTTGGATCCGAGCCGAGCACGGGTCTAAGTCTGTAAGCCTTTCTAATATTGTAGGTGCCTATAGTGCGTCTCCGAGCAAGGCGCTAGAAGAGTTTGCCTACACACCTGAGGAAATCGTTCGTACTCGAACCCATGCAGAACAGGCAGGGGATCTGCACACAGATATGCATGAAGTTATTGGACATGCATCTGGCCAGATTAACCCAGGTGTAGGCACTACTAGGGAGACTCTTAAACAGTATGCAAGCACCCTGGAAGAAGCGCGGGCAGACCTAGTGGCCTTGTATTACGTACTTGACCCCATGCTAATCGAGATTGGCGTGATGGATAGTCTCGATGTAGGTCGTTCCGAATATGACTCCTATATAAGAAGCGGTGCCATGACTCAGCTTTACCGAATTCAACCAGGAGAGTTAATTGAAGAAGCGCACATGCGGAACCGTCAACTTGTGGCGATGTGGTCCTATGAAAAAGGCCTTGACGAAAATGTCATCGAAAAAATTGTTCGCGATGGAAAGACCTATTTCGTTGTAAATGACTATGAGAAGCTAAGAGTAATTTTCGGCAATCTCTTAAGAGAGATTCAGCGTATTAAATCTGAAGGGGATTTTGATGCCGCACAAGCCTTAGTGGAGAATTATGGCACTCAAGTCGATGAAGAGCTCCATGCAGAAGTCCTAGAGCGTTATTCGACTCTTGGCGTTGCGCCTTATTCAGGGTTTATCAATCCTCGAATTTGGGTAAGTAACCGTGACGTGAACATCGACTATCCAAATGATTTCGTTGGGCAGATGCTCGAGTACGCAAACAGATATTCGAACCTTCCAACAGATAACTAAGTGCACGTAAAAATCATCGAGAAGAACTAAAGGATTAGTAATGAGTTTGATCGCGCGGCAAATATCTTAAAAGCAACATCTTCGGATATTGCCGGTCTTAGCCTAACACCCTGACACTTACGCTATCTCCCTCTGATTAGCGGAGATGATATCCACCAAAAAATTATAAAATTCACTGTCCTTAGTTCTGTTTTTCGAGCTTAGTGACTATTCGAAAACTTATTTAGCTATGTATTCTTTTTTCTAAAACAAAAAGCTTTCCCAAGAAAACCACAAGGAAGTAATAAAAATGTTTAACATCCTTAACGGCATTCGCGTCATCGATATCACAACTGTTGTGTTAGGTCCGTTCGCTACACAAATCCTCGGGGATTTCGGCGCAGAAATTATTAAAGTTGAAAACCTGAATGGCGATATGATGCGCACAGTTCGTCCAGGAAAGTCTGATGAGATGGGTGCTGGCTTTATAAACTGCAATCGTAATAAAGATTCTATCGCCATTGATCTAAAAACTGAGCAAGGCAGAGAAGTTCTTTATCGACTAGTCAAAACAGCTGATGTCGTGGTTCACAATATGCGCAATAAGACGGCAGTGAATTTGGGAATTGGCTACGAAGACATTAAAGAGCTAAACCCAGAGATTGTATATTGCAGCGCACAAGGATTTGGAGAGCAGGGGCCAAGTGCTGATGTGCCTGCCTATGATGACATCATTCAAGCAGCAAGCGGCTTAGCCTACTTAAATGCCGATGAAGGCGGAAGCCCTCGTTACCTGCCGACTATCGTTGCAGACAAAGTATCAGGGTTTCAATTAGCAATTGCTGTTCTAGGTGGAATTGTTAATAAGCTCAGAACCGCAAAGGGTTGCTTCATTGAATCCCCAATGTTCGAAGGCCTTGTTGCTTTCTTGATGGCAGAGCAGCTAGCAGGTCAAAGTTACGTTCCCACGACTGGTGGAACGGGTTATGATCGCCTGACTGCTCCCTATAGACGACCCTACCCAACAGCCGATGGCTACATCGCAATTCTTCCTTACAGCACAAAAAACTGGATTGAGTTTTTTACCTTGGTCGGACGGCCAGAATTAGCGAAATTGGAAATCGTTACCAATACGATCAAGCGTAATGAAAACATAAATATGCTTTACGAAAAACTCAACGAGATTGCACCAGGAAAAACCACTGATGAATGGTGTGAGCTACTCCGCTCTGCCAACATACCTCACACCAGAGTAAATCAATTGAATGATTTATTGGAAAATGAACATTTACAGAAGGTAAAACTGTTCGAGGAATACCAGCACCCAAGTGAAGGGCCTATGCGACAAGTAAGATCTCATTATTCAGTAACTGGTGTAGAAAAAAGCGCAGATAAGCCTGCTCAATTAATAGGCCAATCAACAGAAGATATTCTCATTAACCTTGGACTCAATAGTGAAGAGATTCAGCAGTTGGCTGCCGCAGGTATAATCAACAAATAAGCTGTAAAATTTATCGATGTTGTTAAGTGCAGCTTATTGAAGTTCTTCACAAGTAACTTCACATTCCCCTTGCGCGGATGAAAAATAGATAGAATCGCCACTAATGCTGATCGACATATCCATAGTTCGCTCTAATAATTTGGCAAGAGCTTGAATTCCTTTCCAATTAAATCGAGTCACCGAAGCACTGAATGACTTAAAAGTTTCTTGATTCTGATTCCACCAGGTATCAGATTTACTGTTGAAACAATAAACTTTTACTGCTTTTGCGATAGTGCTAGCTTTCTTAATTCTATCACTGGCCGGCTCACCAACGTCAATCCAAGACAATAGAGTCCCATCTAAGCTATGAGCCCAAATATCTGGCTCTTCAACTGAACTGAGCCCTTTAGCAAATGACAGAGCTTCATCAGCGTTAAGACAAAAAGCCAGAACTCTCGCCATCATTCGCTCAGCTGTCTCAGAAGGATGTTGCGCTAGGGTCAGATTGTAAGTTTCGTACTGATCTGTGTTTAAATTCGACAATGAGATGTGACATTTATATATTATGGGCTTTATCGCCAAAACGATTTCCTTTTGATGAGATACATAACATTGCAGAATTATTTCGTGGCAAACCTTAATTAAAAATCTCGTCAAGAATACAGTATTCTTCGCAATATTCGATAGCTTCTAATGCCCCCACCAAATATCTGCTATGATGCGCGCCCAACTGACTCAGGCCCAAACTAAAGCAATGAGCTCTTCTCCCTCTACATCCTTCAAATCACTCCCTTTACGGCTCGAGCTTCAAACAAACATAGCGACCCTTGCTTATGATTCGATGACCCCGGTTCAGGCTCAGTCGCTGCCTCACTTACTTACCGGCAAAGATGTAATCGCCCAAGCAAAAACCGGTAGTGGCAAAACAGCAGCTTTTGCAATTAGTTTACTAAATAAATTGGAGGTGCAGTCCTATCGTACTCAAGTGCTAGTGCTGTGCCCAACGAGAGAATTAGCTGAACAAGTCGCTGCAGAGATTCGCCGTCTGGCAAGTACAATTCCAAACGTTAAGCTACTTACTCTATGTGGTGGCAAGCCTATGGGGCCGCAACTCGCCTCTCTACGCCGAGATCCACACATCGTAGTGGGAACCCCTGGCAGAATTCTAAAACATCTTGAGAAAGAAACATTGAGTCTCGATTCTGTGAAGACTCTGGTGTTGGACGAAGCTGATCGCATGTTGGACATGGGCTTCCATGACGATATTATGAAAATAATCGACAAAACCCCCAGCTCAAGACAATCGTTATTATTCTCAGCAACTTACTCAGAAAGTATCAAAAAAATTAGTAAGAGCGTCCAAAGTAACCCCGTCGATATTCGAGTCGAAGACAGTTTCAAATGTACAGATGTCGACGAAGTCTTCATTTTGGTTAAAAACCACGAACGGACTGAAACTCTATTTAAAGTTATTGCTCACTATAGCCCGGAATCAAGCATCGTTTTTTGTAACACGAAGCAACAATGCCAGGAGCTGGAAAAAGAGCTTAAGGGCAAAGATTTACATGCGCTGGCCTTACATGGCGACTTAGAGCAATTTGATCGAGATCAAGTCCTCGCTCAGTTTTCCGGCAAGGCCAGCTCCATTCTAATAGCCACTGACGTTGCAGCGCGCGGCCTCGATATAAAAGAATTAACGGCTGTTATTAACTTTGAATTAAGTCGAGATCCAGAGGTCTACATTCATCGCATAGGTCGAACAGCCCGTGCAGGAAGGAAGGGCTTGGCAGTGAGTCTTTTCACAACAATGGATAAGCGGCAATTAAAAGCCATCCAAGAATATCAAGGTACTGCAGCAGTGACTACGGTGGAGAAAACGAACTTAGATGTACCAACAGATTTCAAACTCTATCCACCGATGGTCACGCTGTTTGTAAACTCAGGGCGCAAGGCAAAGTTAAGAGCTGGAGATTTGCTTGGTGCATTGACCGCGAGTGGAGAAATTCACGGCGACCAAATAGGCAAAATTACTTTATTTGACAAAATTGCGTACGTCGCCGTCCAGCAACAGATAGCCAAAAAAGCATTGGCTATTCTTACCGACGGCAAGATAAAAGGCAGGAAGATCCGAGTCCGTCGTCTGCTCTAGCACTGAAAGTTCTAGTAATAATAGTGACGAGAAAAAACCTTACTCATTTAATTCTCCAGTGTGTCGTGTATTGTCTATACTAACATTTGTTTCTAGAGCAAATGACCTAAGTTTTTATTTCTACAGCTGCAGCGACTGCCAAGGCATTTTTAGTCGCCTGTTCTATTGATTCCGCTCTTGCTAACCCCACGCCCATTCTGCGTTTACCAACGACTTCCGGTTTCCCAAATAAACGAATCGAAGTATCGGGCTGAGCCAGTGCAGCTTGGAGATTACCAAATTCAGATTCTGTTGAGTTGCCTTCCACCAGGATAACGGCCGAGGCAGAGGGACCATGAAAATGAATATTGGGAATGCTCAATCCTAATATTGCTCTTGCGTGCAAGGCGAATTCAGATAAATCCTGAGAAATCAAAGTAACCATGCCGGTATCGTGGGGACGCGGAGAGACTTCACTGAAATAGACATCATCACCTTTAATAAATAACTCAACACCGAAAATACCTCGGCCGCCCAAGGCATCAGTTACCCGCTTGGCTATGTCCCGAGATTTTCGCAAGGCGACACTGCTCATAGCTTGAGGCTGCCATGATTCACGGTAGTCACCATCCTCTTGTCGATGTCCAATAGGTTCACAGAAGCTCACACCGTCAACATGTCGAACGGTCAACAGAGTAATTTCATAATCAAAATCAACAAAGCCTTCGACTATAACCTTACCCGCGCCGGCGCGGCCTCCAGCCTGGGCATACTCCCAAGAACTTTCAACATCAACTTCACTCTTAACAGTACTTTGACCTTTACCGGAAGAACTCATGATCGGCTTAATCACGCAAGGAATGCCAACTTCTTTAATTGCATCCAGGTATTCTTCTTTAGTCTCAGCAAACTTAAAAAATGATGTTGCAATATCTAACTCTTCTGCAGCCAAACGACGTATTCCTTCTCGATTCATTGTTAAGCTTGCTGCTCGCGCTGTTGGAATAACCGTATGGCCTTCATTTTCCAATTCAATCAAGGTATCGGTTGCAATAGCTTCAATTTCGGGAACAATATAATCCGGCTTTTCTTCTTCAATTATTTTCCGCAAGGCATCGCCGTCCAACATCGAGAAGGCATAACTCCGATCAGCTACTTGCATAGCGGGAGCATTCTCATAACGATCACAGGCGATGACCTCTACACCTAGACGCTGTAGCTCGATTACCACTTCCTTGCCTAACTCACCAGAGCCCAGCATTAACACTCTAGTAGCTGTCGATGAGAATGGTGTGCCGATCTTGGACATAAAGTCTTCCTTGGATTCAAATAATGAATTGTAAATTTTTGAACGAAGTGACACTAATAAGCTTTTTATCTGTTAGATTTTTAACTTATTAGTGTCCTGAGTTTTATTCAGAGCGTTAAGCGAGGGTCGATCAGTACGGGTATCCTTGCAACCTTGGCTGACCAGGGAACCAATCTGGGACTTGTGCCCAGTTATCACGATTCGGCATTTGAATCTGCGGTAAGCTCACCTCATCAAGCACCATTAAGTCGTCCTCGATAACATCGTTTAAGAAGAATAGATAAGCTGTTATCGAATAGACTTCATCAGGAGTAAGTGTGCCTTCTTGACCAAGCGGCATGCCTCGATTGATGAAATCCCACACTGTGGTAGCAAAAGGTGAACGAATTGGTAGCACTCGCCCGTATTGCCAGGGGTCATCAACTTCTCCCACGTCTCTTTTTATTAATCTAGGTGCAAGGCCGCCTGCTCCCGTAGTGCCATGGCAACCTGCACAGCCTTTCGAAAGATAGAGTTCTGATCCTTGGTTTGCTGTGCCGCTGCCCACAGGCAATTCCTCACCAGTGGGGCTAATAGCAATATCCCAGGCTTCGATCTCACCAGCAGTCGGCGTTCTACCTAAGCCGAAAGTGGGCGACTGCGCATTCGCAGAGACGCCCAGGAACATTAATAACGGAAGAAACTTAAGCAATCGCATTGTGAATACTGCCATCGCTATCGACCCTCCAAGGCTGAATCGAATTATCCTGACCTCTTACACGAGGCGGTTGATCTGGCGGCTGATTCCAAAATTCAGCGACTTGCGCTCGTGATGGCTGTACCTGGCCGATTTCATCTATGCAGCGTGACTGTAATTCACAGGCCGAACCATCCCAATCCCATTCAAAGGTGAATCTGGTATGTGCCATAGGCTGCGCAGTGCCACGAAGCTTGGCATCTGTCCAAGTAAGCCCACCATCGGTAGTGACTTCGACCTTATCGACTCGACCACCTCCTGACCAAGCCAAGCCACTCACTTCATAGAAGCCCTTACCGGGCAATTGCTGACCACCAGAAGGATGGGTGATCACAGATTTTGGTCCTATTTGATAACCTAGAGCTGCATTAGCAGGATCTTGAGTAAGATGACCATAGTCGTTGTAAGTCATATAGTAACGATCTACAACCTTAATTCGTCGCAGCCATTTCACGTTGAAGATTCCCTCAAAACCGGGAGCGAGCATTCGTAATGGAAAACCTTGCTGCGGGCGCACGTCTTCGCCATTCATTCCATAGCAAATCAGCACATCGTCCATGGCTTTAGTCATGGGTATACTGGATGCCCCTTTCACTTCCTCAACACCTTCAGCAACGATCCAATCTGCATCATCTTGCACGCCTGCTTCTTCAAGCAAGGTAGATAGAAGCACCCCGGTCCACTCGGCGTTACTAGTCATACCGTGGGTTTCCTGCACAGTAGTGTGGCGGCGATTCGATCGGTTGCCGGCGCATTCAATGAAATGCATACGAGTCACAGAAGGTAGTCGCTTAATTTCTTCCATCGTGAAGACCAGAGGCCGTTCCACCATGCCATGGATCATCAACCGATGCTCCGCTGGATTGATATCTGGAACATAGGAGCCACGAGTCGTGCCCATATAGTGCAGTGACGAAGGCGTAACCACACCGACCGAGTCCTGTAGCGGAGTCGCGATATGAAAATCGAGACCGAAGGTATCAGGAGATGCGCGACCACCGTGGGGTATGCGCTCAGAAGTAACGAAGCGGGAACGATCGCCGTAGCCCACTAGCTCGTCGGTACCCAGAATGTTTGCCGGTACCGGCGCAACTGCTTGGCCTAGCGCAGGTTCAACCGTTCCTAAGGTCAGACCACCAGCTACAGCGGCACTGCGTTTTAAAAATTCTCGTCGATCTGTTTTTTTGGAATCCATGGTCTTCTCCTTATCAGATGAAGCCTATTAGGTGAGATAGCCTGAAAATCGGTTTTTGTGTTCCAAAATTATATGCCAAGGAAGGCCAAACCAAAAGCACTTTGAAGCCTCTTAGACGCCCTATTCTACTATCAAATAACTGGACAAAGGCCCTATGGGAGAGATACCTTTCGTTTGTCTTGAACACCTAACAAAAACATTTAATACTAATAATAAGCCCTATCCATCTAGACAGTGCATACCTTGCACGGGAGTAAGATATGATAAGAAAGCCCCTATTTACCCTGATACTGGTCGCAGCCCTCGCTATTTTAGCCAAGCCAACAACGGTATTAGCCCAAGCCATGGAGTCGATTATACCGTTCAAAGTCGGAACATTTGCGATTAATGACGTACCCACAGTTGGTCTGGTCTTACAGAACGACGAGCTAATAGTTGACCTTGCAGGCGCTAACCGCGCCATGGAATTGTTGCCACAGTACAGCGCGGTGAATATCCCCGCAGATATGCTCGGGCTCATCTCACAGTATGAGTATGGTCTAAAATTCCGAGTTTATGAGGTCGTAAACTGGTTGGTGGCCCAGGATCTGCTAAGTGGCAGTGATCGACGCAGCTTCGTACACCCTGTGAATTCCGTAGATATCATGGCTCCCATTCAATATCCGAGCAAAATCATGAACGCTGCGGTGAATTTCTATACCCACGCTTGCGAAGGATGTAACGATGATGAGCAAGCGGCTCGAACTCGCGAACGGCAAGTGAACCGAGGCGTTCCCTACTTGTTTTTGAAACCTACTCGAGGAGCCGTTGTTGGCGATGGTGACGATATCATCATGCCTTATGGTCGTGATCGCATAGAGTGGGAAGTTGAGATGGCTATCGTTTTTGGCCGCACAGGCAAATATATCTCTGCCGACCGCGCCTATGATCACGTATTCGGTTACATGGTCGCGATGGATATTTCTGACCGCGGTGGGCGCCCACCTGGTGGCTATGGCTCCGGTTCAGACTGGTTTGTCGGCAAAGGCCACGATACTTTTGCGCCTCAAGGTCCTTGGATCGTCCCTAAAGAATTCTATGGTGATCCCATGGAGCGACTACATCAGACTTTGGTCATTGATGGTGTCACAGTTCAGGAAGCCCGAGCTGGCGACATGATCCACAATATCCCTGAGCTCATTGAATACGCGTCTTCTCTTATCACTGTCTTCCCTGGCGATGTCATGCAGAGTGGTACTTCAGGAGGGACGGGTGCCGGCCGTGTTGAGCGCGCATCAGGATCTGGATATCTCATCGACGGCGAGACTATCAGTGCCAATATCGAAGGGATCGGCACACTGACCCATACAGTCAGAATTGAAACTAGCATTCCAAACGACCTGTCTGGCTCTCAACTACCACCAGTTAGCTCATATAGAAACTAACTGTTCGTAGCAAACGCTGACAACGCATTAAAGGGCGTCGACCGAGTTTAACCGATCGATGCCCTTTTTCTTTGCCTAGGTATTTCTACTGAAGATTCACCGCTCGCTTCAAAACCCAAATTTCCCACGTCTCACAATTCAGGAAATTCTTCACTAACAGCGAATCGTCGATATCCTTCGGCCATCAACCGAGCACATTCATTCGGAGTCGATCCGCCGTTGAAAAAACCCTCACAAGCC
>Ga0209035_10000798_pt1 | contig 12476 bp, 9 predicted proteins | sample MarorgKNORR_S2LV_6_FD_188220 | JGI IMG/M metagenome (GOLD analysis project Ga0209035, IMG submission 188220) | Marine microbial communities from the Southern Atlantic Ocean, analyzing organic carbon cycling - AAIW_A/KNORR_S2/LV (SPAdes) (version 2) | ecosystem: Environmental > Aquatic > Marine >...
TTGGTTCCAAAAAGAAAAAGAAGTGAGATTGAATATTGATTTACCTGATCCAGAATTTATGCAACCTTATGTCTTGGATCTATTGCGATCGACTGCAGAATCTCAAAACGCATATCAGGCAGCATTTATGTATCCTTCCCGAGAGCGAATCCAAGAAATTAATACCCCCACCTTTCTGCTCAACTACGCAGGAGATCCAATTGCAGAGCACCCAAGGCGATTAAAAAAACTATCAAAAAGTGTAACAATTGAACTATTGCCAGACACTCCTTCATTGGAAGACAGAGCAAAAGAAATCTTTAAACAATTTTCCAATGAGTTTAATGGTCCTGTGAATCAGGAAGATAGCACTATGAATAATGGTAGGAAGAATTTTGTCCAGACTTCAAAAGGGCCATTATTTTATTATTGCGATGGTGGGGAAACAGATGAAATTATGCTGGTTTTGCATGATTTCTCTCAATCTTCAAAAAGCATGATTCATTTGAGTGACAGATTTAACCCAAAGTATCGAAAAATCTTCATTGATCTTCCAGGCCATGGCGAGACTGGTCTCACTCATCTTACTAATTATTCACCTCAATCTATAATGCAAATGATTGTTGAAGCTTTAAAGGTACTTGAAGTAAAAAATATAGAGATCGCCTCATTAGGCGTATCAAGTTCAATTGCACTCTTATTGAGTCAGCATACAGATTTGAATGTTAAAAGATTATTGTTGATAGATCCTTGGTGTCTCAACAAAGAAGAACGAGAAGATTTTTCAGAGCATTATGCACCTGATTTATCTCCCTCTGTTTTTGGAGAACATTTATTAAAGGCCTGGTATTTTATTCGTGATAGTGAATTATTTTTTCCATGGCATCAGGCAAAAGAATCTAATGCCTTAGAAAAAGAACCTGATATTGATCCAAGTATAGTCCATGAAAGAACAGTCGATGCCTTAAAATCTGGCGAAGCATTGAAGTTAGTCGCAAAGGATCTTATCGGATATGATATTCAACCCGATCTAGCAAATATCAAAACAGAAATTACAATTTTTAGTTGGGACGGCAATGGGAAAGAGAACTATGCTAAGAAGATGAACCTATTGTTAGAGAATTCTAGGATAGAGTTTTTGTCTGATAAGCAATCTATGTGGTCCATTGATTAATAGGAGAAAATAAGGAATGAGTGAAGACAGAGAAGATGTTATTAAGGTGCTTAAAGCTGCTATAGGTGACAATCATGTGCTGATTGATGATCATTCACTCGAATTTTATTCGATGGACGTTTACCGATCTTTTGAAATCCCAATAGCAATTGTTCAACCAGGGAATATTGATGAGCTTCAAGAAACAGTCAGAATAGCTTCAGGTTTGGGAGTTTCAATTGTGACCAGAGGAGGGGGTGCTTCTTATACCGATGCCTATCTTCCAACAGACCCAAACTCCATTATTATTGATACCTCTAGATTGAATAAGATTGTGGAAATCAATGAAGAAGATATGTTTATCACTGTGGAGCCAGGCGTCACTTGGGCTGAAATGTCAGCAGCTTTGGCTGAGAAGAACCTAAGAACACCATTCTGGGGTCCATTTTCTGGGTTGAAAGCAACCATTGGTGGATCAACATCACAAAATAGTGTGAGTATGGGATCGGGTATTTATGGCGGTTCTCCAGAATCTATTTTATGTTATGAAGTTGTTTTGGCCAATGGTCAAATGATCAAAACTGGATCATCATCAATGGAGAATAGCTCTCACTTTTTTAGAAACTATGGTCCCGATTTAACAGGTATATTCTCTGGAGATGCAGGGGCATTAGGAGTCAAAGCTAAAATAACCATGAGATTGATTAAGTTACCATCACACACTCTTACTTGTTCTTTTGGGTTTAAGAATTATAACTCTATGAGTCAGGGAATGGCAGCTGTCGCTCGTGAACAGTCAATATCAAGTAATTGGGGCTTGGATCCAAAATTACAACGTGGCCAATTGGGTAAAGTAACATTTATGGATTCAATCAGGGCAGCTTTTGCAGTATTGAAAACAGCTAGGAATCCTCTTGAAGCAATTATTCAATTGATAAAAATGGCATTAGCAGGAAAGAGATTTTTAACTGGATTTGATTATTCAGCACATTTTGTTGCTGAAGGTTACAGTACAGCTGAAGTTAAAAGCAAGCTGGCTCAAACCAGAAAAGTAGTCAGTCCTTTTGGAACAGAGATTGCTAATACGATTCCAACTGTTATGGGTGCAATGCCTTTTATGCCTTTGTATCCAATTTTGGGACCGCAAGGCGAGCGTTGGGTCCCCATGCATGGCTTATTACCATTTTCTAAAATGCAAAAAATGCATGATCGTATAGAAGAACTCTATGCAGAAAAGAAAGAGGCGATGGAAGAACATTCAGTTGAAGCAGGGACTATGTTTGTAACCTACTCTACGCATGCTTTTTTATATGAAGTTGCTCTATATTGGAAAGACGATCGATCGATTTATCATAAAACTTATTTGGATCAAGACTATTTGGACACCTTACCAATTCATGATGCAAATCCAGAGGGAAGAGCCTTGATTGCTGAACTGAAAACTAGAGTACAAGAAATCTATTCAAATCTAGGTGCTGTTCATTTTCAGGTTGGAAAGAGTTACCCATATCAGAATGGAAGACAAGCCGAGGCTGCTAAAGCCTTGCAAGACATTAAAAAATCTTTAGACCCTAATAATATTATGAATCCAGGAGCACTTGGTTTGTGAATTTAAAGGTGAAAGTTGCACTCAAATTAAAGTTGATAATTCCTATTGGTCTAATTTTTTTTATTTCAAGTTGTACTCAATATGGCGATCAAATAAATCATTCTGTTCAAGGAGAAAGAATAGGTGTTTTAGTAGTTTCTCATGGGGGTTTTGAAACATTTGGTGAAAAAGAAACTTGGGAATCAACCATGCAGATTTTTTCATACGATCAGAATAGTCCGGTCTACAAACAAATAATATGGAATCCAGAATATTGGCCTCAAATTCTTAAAGCAGGGAATGCACCTAAAGAACTAGGTAAATATTCTTTTGAATTTAAACGTATTGGTGGTGTTGACCCTTACCCTGAATCAAAAAGAATTCTTACAGAGCAATTAGCTTTGTCACTCCAAAATAAAGAAAAAAGTATGGGGGTGGATTTTATTGTGGATAAGATGACTTGGATCAGTCCTGATATATATGAATTAGTGAATCCAAGAAATCTCTATCATTCAAAGATTGGTAATGATGTAAGGCTTAATTATTGTGGTGCAGGTGATCCATCATGGCATGATTGTGAAGTGGATCGTTATGATATTGATGGCCCTGTTGAAAGACTACTAAAGCTGGATGTTGATCGAATAATTATGATTGACTTGACTACAGCAGGCGCAAGATTTTCAAAAACATTCGATGTTTATATTGAAGCAAAGAAAATTATTGAGAAATTTAATACAACAAATAAAGCTTCTATTTCACTAGAATGGGTAAACGATCCCAATGAACTTATGTTGAAATCTTTTCCTACAGAGCCTAAGAATTGGACTCGATCATTGGGGGAGCCCATTTCAAATCCTATGGTTAACTATAAGAAGAACCCCAACCCTGTGATCAGTGATACTCGTTTGGCTGACTTTCATATCAAAGGGATTGAGTTAGAACTCAGCAGTGAAGTATCAATTATGAATACTGGTGTATTGATGATCAATCATGGAATTCTTTCATTCAATGAAGTCTTTGATCCAAAAATAAATGACACCTTGATTTTAAATAAAAATATTAAAAAGCAATTGCTCAAAAAATACCCTGAAATGAAATCAGAAAATATATTAGGCGGCTGGTTTGGAGATATGGTTAACAATGAAAAGATAAAAGTAGGGGGATCCACTTTCTCATCTATCGAGAGATCAAGGGAAATGAGAGGTGAAAATCTTGGTTATAATATTCTTTACGATTCAAATAATGAGAGACCAGAGGGAGATTGGGGATATCGATATTGGGAAGCATTGGATCAATTAAGAAAAAATGGTGTGGATCATATCGTTATTGTCTTTCCACAAATTATGGAAAATTCAGTTTTGAACTTAGTTGAAGTCCCCAATCAAATTGCTAAAGAAATTGGTTACATGAATTGGATTAAAATCAATGTATTGGATTTTAAAACCTATCCTCAAATTGGTCACCCATTTGCAGACTATTGGGGTGTTTGGGTTAATCCTGATTGCAAGAGTATGCAAGATCCTACAGTAACAGTAGCTTGCTGCTTTGAAATGGGAGGGTGTAACAATGATCAGCCTTACCCTCCTATGCGACAAACAGCATTGGATAAAAAAAGAAATGATCTGGACCCTTCATTGGCTTTTGATGTTTCACATTATGGACACTTGGGGTACGATCCAAGCATAGGATCCCCAAGTCAAACAGAACCAACTCAGTCACAATACAATGGGACTTGGTCTATGTGGAGAGTCGAAGAGGATCATCAATTAGTGGCAGAATTTCTTGCAGACAAAGTCATTCAACATATAGAATCAAGATAAATATAAGGAGAGGGGAGGTATGTCAGAAAAAATTCTAAGGCGTGATTTTTTATTAGGACTGGGTGCAGCAACTTTATTGGCAAGCAATCAATCATCAGGAGCCATGAATGGTAATATTCCTCAAAACGTACCTGATTTAAGGCTACCACTCAATAATTTAATTAACTTAATGAGAATGCAATCTAATATAGGAGAGATTGATCAAACCCCATGGCATTACAATGGGACCCTTTATGCTCAAAAAGGCTCAGAACAACCAATACCAATGATTAATATTGAAGGCATGGAGAGCTATAAGGTGATTTCAAAAGAAGATGGTTCCTATGAAATTCTTGGAAATATGCTAACTTTTTTTAGAGATATCGATTCCAATGAAATGATTCGAGAATATGAAAATCCATTTACTGGGAAAGTAAATCAAGTTCTACCCAATATTAGAAAAGCCAGTTTAGGTAGAGGGTTGAATATATCTACAATGGGAGCAAGGCCCACTTCTTTCATTGATCAGATGCCTGATAAACCTCTTATTTTAGATTGGACTTTTGGCCCCAAAACAGTATGGATGCACAATCAAACTTCATACCCACCTGGATTATCAGAGCCTAGGTTGCAGCGATTAACAATGTTTGCACCATTGGATGAGTTTTTAGATCAAAGTGTTACTTCACTTTCTAGCTTATTCACAGCCACTGTTCTTATGCCATGGTTGCCATGGATGGATATGAGTGATGTTGAGGGACATACTTTGTGGCATGCATCAGGTGTGAAATTAGATACCATAGATCAACTACCGAGTGATTATTACTCAAGAATGATGAATGAGCATTCTGAGCTTTCATTTTTTAATCTAAATGAGGACAGTGGACCTGTGGAATATGAATAGTTAAGTAACAGAATTATTGATATAATTGATGTCTAATATTTAATAATTAAGTAGTTCTTTTATCATGATAGCTTCTACTAAAAAATTAGTGATTCTTGTATTCATAATTTGTATGGGCTGTGATCAAAAAATTGATACAACCAGCAATCAAGAAACACTAAAATTATTTTCAAACTCTAAATCTGAAATATCTCTTAATGTTGGGGATCCTGAAAGAGGTAGAAAGCTTTATTTTCAATGCAGAGCCTGTCATTCACTTAAACAAAATGAATCTCATAAGATAGGACCTAATCTCTTTGGAGTTTTTAATTCTAAGGCAGGAACAAGGGATGGTTTTATTTATTCAACAGCACTAATGAATTCAAATCTTATATGGGATATTGATAACCTTGATCATTGGTTAGAAAAACCATATGAATTGGTGCCAGGGAATCAAATGATTTTTTCTGGAATGAAAAATAAAAATGACCGAGATGACTTATTGGCTTATCTTTATAAAGAAACAGCTGAATAAAAGAAATTATGAATTTTAATAAAACGGTAACTTAATCATACAAATGAGGTAAAAAATGGGTAATGATACTTTCTTAGGAATGCTTGCAGAGTCACCATTCTCTGGTTTACAAGAGCATATGAAAATTGGCAATAAAACCACCAAAGAACTTCAAAAATTTATAAAAGCGGTTTCAAAGAATGATTGGAAAGCTGCTAGAGAATACAGAAAAGAAATTGTTTCATTGGAAAATCAAGCTGATGATATAAAGAATAATATTCGTAACAATCTTCCTAAATCACTTTTCATGAGTGTTTCAAGACAAGATCTTCTGGACTTGGTTTTCACTATGGATGGAATACCCAATGCCGCGAAAGATATTTCAGGCGTTATGATTGGTCGTCAAATGATGATTCCAGAAGAAATTAAACAAGGATTTATTAACTGCACTAATGCTGCCATTAAAGCTGCTAATCAAGCTTCCAATGCAGTTAAAAAGGTAGATCAAATGCAAAGGAGCGGTTTTAGTTCATCCGATGCATCTTTGCTTGAAGACATTGTTGCAGACTTGGAGCATATTGAAAAAGAGAATGATGAATTGGAAATAGCCTTGAGGTCAGAATTTTTTAAAGTAGAGAAAGAATACCCACCTGTGGACGTAATGTTCTTATATGATGTGATTAATAAGATTGGTTCGCTTGCTGATATTTCTCAAACGGTTGGGCATGTATTAATAAGATTGGTATCTAAATAGTTATAAGGAATGAGAAATGATTGATGTTATAGCAGAATATGGTCAAGTTTTACTAATTATAGGCTGTTTTTGTGGTTTCTTTATGGCCTGGGGCATTGGAGCAAATGATGTTGCAAATGCAATGGGTACATCGGTTGGTGCAAGGGCATTAACATTGGGACAAGCTGTATTAATTGCTTGTATCTTTGAATTTGCAGGCGCCTATCTTGCTGGTGGTGAGGTAACCTCTACCATAAGAAAAGGCATCATTGATTCAGGCGCTATAAGTCAAACCCCAGAGCTTTTAGTTTTTGGCATGATTGCATCTTTATTGGCAGCTGGCATATGGCTCTTGATTGCTTCATATTTTGGTTGGCCAGTTTCAACGACTCACTCTATTGTTGGTGCGATAGTTGGATTTGCAGCTGTTGGTATTGGTTTCGATGTTGTGCAATGGCCAAAAGTAGCATCCATCGTTGCTAGTTGGGTGGTGTCACCAATTATGGCAGGAACGATATCTTTTCTCTTGTTTACTAGTGTTAAAAAGTTAATTCTACAAACAGAAGATCCTTTTATGAGTGCTAAGAAGTATGTACCAATGTACATGTTCCTTGCAGGTTTTGTTGTGTCTATGGTTACATTCCTGAAAGGGCTTAAGCATGTTGGCTTGAGCCTCTCAACTTCACAAAGTATTGCCTGGTCTCTTGTTTTTGCACTTATTATTTCTTTAATGGGGACACTCTTATTGCAAAAAATTGATGATACTAAAAAAGAAAAAAATGGAGCAATGTTTGATGGTGTTGAGCGAATATTTGCGGTACTAATGATTTTCACTGCCTGTGCAATGGCCTTTGCTCATGGATCCAATGATGTAGCCAATGCAATTGGTCCATTAGCAGCTATATTCTCTGTGATAGACAGTGGTGGAGAAGTTGCTGCTAAATCAATAGTTCCAGCATGGATCTTAATGATTGGAGCTACTGGTATTGTTTTGGGTTTGGGCATGTTGGGATACAGAGTCATGATGACCGTTGGAAGATCGATTACTGAACTTACTCCGAGCAGGGGTTTTGCAGCTGAATTAGCTGCTGCTGGAACTGTTGTCATAGCTTCAGGCACTGGCCTACCAATTTCAACTACTCATACACTGGTTGGAGCAGTTCTAGGTGTTGGTTTAGCTCGAGGAATAGGCGCTATTAATTTAGGTGTAGTGGGGAAAATTATTCTGTCATGGATTGTGACATTACCGGTAGGTGCTGGACTTTCAATTCTTTTCTTCTTCGCTCTGAAAGGGTTTTTTGGATAGTAAGTAAATAATCATTTAGAACATATCTTATGGGTAGATATATGAAACAATTCTTAGTTACTGCAATCACAACTCTCTTCTTTTTCAATCTTTCTGCAGAACAAAACACAGTTGAGGTGAATTATGATTTTCGTTATCGTTATGAATATACTGATGACGAGAGTAAAGCGGCTACACGAAGGCGAAACAGGATTAGAGCTAGGCTCGGTGTGGAGTATAAGCCAAGTGATAAACTAAAAATAAAAATTAGGCTTGCCACTGCAGAGGAAAAATCAACGTCTGCTAATCAAACACTTGGTCATGATTTTTCTTTAAGCGATATTGGCATGGATCAGTTTTATTTTGATTATGCTATTGATCAAAATTCAAAATTAGTTTTTGGAAAACAACCAAATCCATTTTTTAAATCAAATAAAAGTCAGGTTATCTTTGATAATGACTTCAATCCTGAAGGTATGGTTTATCAATTTAGAAAAGGTATGTACTTTTCAACATTAGGCATTTTTTCTTATGATAAGAAACCATCTGAATCAGTATCCATTGATGGATTTCAAATTGGATTGTCTAACTCTTTTAGTGATGCAACCTCTTTTAAGTTAGCTCTTGCACAATATAAATTCGATAAAATTAAGGGTAGACCAGCTTCAGAGATAACTTGGAATGGTAAGATTTTTGGAAATCCAGCAGATGCTAATGGTAACTATTTAAATAATTTTAATGTCACTAATATTTCTGCAGAAATAAAAACAACAATTGGCACCCAATCAATTCCTTCTTTGTTTTTTATAGATATTCTTAACAACAAAGATGCAAAGGATCATGAGAGAGGATTTCAAGCTGGCATTAAACTTAACTTTAATAAACTTTGGAAAGTGACTTATTTATACAAAGACGTTGAGAAGAATGCAGTTTTTGGGGCCTTAGTGGATTCTACTTTTGGCGGCGGGGGATCTGGTCATAAGGGTCATCAAATGACTATTAGCTACCCTTTATCAAAAAAATTAACTTTCGACTTCACTTGGTTTGATAATAAAAAGAAGATGGAATTTGATTATCAAAAAGCTTTATTAGATTTTAAGTATAAGCTTTAATTTTTTCAGTCGGTTAAGCCCCATCCACCGTCCGTATAACCTTTAGGAAGCCCTGAATCAATAGTGAATCCATATAATTCTTCGTTTGGAAGTGCTTTTTTTACCATTCGATTTACTGCAAGCAGGGCTTCAATATCTATACCTGTATTTATACCCATTGCATCCAGCATGAAGACTAGATCTTCTGTAACAATATTACCACTGGCACCCGGTGCAAATGGACAACCTCCAATTCCTCCTAGAGAAGAATCTAATGTAGTGATACCTTCCTCGAGTGCTGCAAGTGCATTGGCCAGTCCCAATCCTCGAGTATTATGCAAGTGAACACTTGTGAGATTTTCATTGCCAACTTCTTTTTTAAGCAATCGAATGAGTCTTTTGATTTGTGCAGGATTAGCATAGCCAGTTGTGTCCGATAGACCAACTTCATTGCATCCCAACTCCATCATTTTTACACCCAAACTGAGTACAGCTTTTTCCGAGACCTTGCCTTCAAGGGTGCATCCAAAAGCTGTTGAAAGATTACCCTCAAATTCAGGTCTGTCATTCTCATCTAAGGTTTTTATGTATTGACTAATAGTTTTAACTTCTTCTAGAACTTGACTGTGATTTTTTTTAAGATTTGCCTCACTATGCGTTTCACTGACTGACAGAGGAAGGCACATTTTATCAACACCAGCATCAATTGCATTTTTTGCACCGATAAAATTAGGCACTAATGCCGCTACAGTTAAATTAGGAATTGTTTTTGCATAGCGAACTAGTTCTGCTGTGTCAGCCATTTGAGGCAACAATTTTGCTGGTACAAAAGAACCAACTTCAATTTCTCGAACGCCTGCTTTTGCTTCCGCTTGGATCCAATTCTTTTTATCTTGAGTGGACATAATGCTTTCTATACTTTGCAATCCATCTCTTGGTCCAACTTCGCTTATTAATATATCTATCTGTGACATCATGCACCCTTAATTATTGTTGTATTATGATATTCTATCTCTGGCTTGAAGAAAAAGAATAATAATTAATTTTAAGACATTACTTAAAACCAAATAAAATAACTCAACGAAATAATTATTTCAAAATAATAAAAACTATTACTTCATGAATTCACTATTTGATCGGAGAAAATTTATAAAATTTTTTGGTGGTGGCATAGCATTGGCATCATCCAGTTTAGCTTTTACTCATTCTATGAATGAGAAAGCCAGTGAAATACTGCTTGCTTTAATTAAAAAGTATTCTTGGAAGCCACTAAAGTTATCTATTCCGCATATTACTTTTGGTTTACAGCCTAAAGAGCAATTAGAATCGTATGCCTTTTATGAGATTGAAGATGATCTTATTCTACCTGAGGGATTTACTTATAATGTCATTGCTTCTTGGGGAGACCCAGTTGGAGATTCTCGTTATGGTTTCAATAATGATCATATTGGATTGGTTGAGACTGACAAAGATGAAGCTTATTTAGTTATTAATCATGAGTGTGTAGATTTTGATAACTTCAAAACATATCTGGAAACGTTTCCAAATGTGATGAAGTATGAATTACCCGATGAAGTTTTGGAAAATATAAAAGATGGTTATATTTCTGATTTTTCGGCTATCGATAATAGCAACCCAGATAAAGATAAAATAAAACAAATTGTTATGGAAGCTGCTGAAGATATGGGAATATCAGTTATTTCAATCAAAAAGAAGAAAAATGGTGATTGGATCAGAACCTATTCTGATAAAGATAGGCGAATATCCATTGCAGGTGCAATCAATGATCCTAAAAAAAGATCGAAATCAACTGGACCTGCTCGCTCTATTTTCATTAAGAAAAATAAGCAAGGCTTTGAAGATGGATTAGGGGATAAGTGTCTTGGAAGTTACTGGAATTGTTCGGGTACCACTACACCTTGGGGCACTGTTTTAAGTGCTGAGGAATACTATGCAAGCCATACGCCTGAACCCGTTAGAAGCGATGGCACATCATTTCCTCCCAATTCTGTGCCTTTTGTACCCAGTATGGGTAATGGTTTTGGAAATATATTAGGTCTGGCAGGCAATAAGTATGGTTGGGCTGTTGAGGTGGATCCAAATGATAAAAAAGATTTTGGTACTAAGCATACTATGTTGGGTCGATATTTCCATGAAGCGTTTGCCGTAAATTCAAAAGAGGATATGCCAATAGCAGTTTACTCAGGGTGTGACAGAAAGGGCGGTCATATTTATAAGTTCATCAGTGAAGAGAGTACCTCTGATCCAAAATCTAAATCAAATTCTAAACTTTTAGAAGCTGGCATATTGTATGCAGCAAAATTTAATTCAGATGGAACTGGCAAATGGATACCACTCTCATCGTCAACAAATATTAATCCTGTTTTACCATCCGAGGTTATTGGCTCCATTGTTTCTATGCCACATCCAGATCGAACACTAGGTGGAGTTAAAACATATGAAGACAATAAGACTCTAGAAAATGATTATGTTGATTTAGGATCAACACTGGGTGACCTTTATAGTGGAGAGAATGAAGAACAAATTCAGGGAGCCATTCTAATTGATGCTCATTTTGCAGCGAATGCAATTGGCGCAACAAGCTGTCCTAGACCAGAAGATTGTGAGTTTGATAATGTCAGTGGCGAACTTTATTTTGCTTTTACTGCAATCGATGTGAGTTCGAGCGACAGTCCAAATAAAGAGATCTTTGGTAACAGTGGAGATCTGGATCCATATCAACCAGGACAAATAGTAAAGATTAGAGATACTAATGCTTCGCCATCAGCATTAAATTTTACCTGGGAAACCTTGTTGATGGGTGGAGAGCCATCCGATGATAAATCCGGTTGGGCAAACCCCGATAACCTTGAAATTGATGGAAAAGGAAATCTATGGATGATTACGGATGTGGGTAGCGACAAATTAAATCAAACGGTTGAAAATAGAAACAATATCTCCAACAGTGATCTTCGGGGAATATATGGCAACAATAGTGCTTGGCTAATTCCAAGGTCTGGAGAATTCATAGGGTTATCCATTCCTTTTGCTATCGGTCCTTCAGAATCAGAGCTTTGTGGACTTGAATTTAGCGGAGATCATAAAACATTGTTTCTTACACCACAACATCCAGGGCTGTTTAATGGAACTAGAATAAATATGGCCTACGAAGAAAGGGAGTTTTTAATTAAGACAACTGATGGTAAAGAATTTAAACAAATAAGAAGAGTACCTATAGGTTCAAATTGGCCTTCAAAGAAAGTCAATGATCCACCTAAACCATCCTTAGTTGGTGTCAGGAGAAATAATAATCAATCAATTATTTAAAGCAAGTAAGGCTCTATTCTTTAAACAGTAGATTTCCATGAGGCATTCAACCAAGGATTGGTTTTTTTATGCAGCTTTTCAAATTCACTGATTATTGAATTTTTCTGGAGAGTTTGCTCAATTT
>Ga0209035_10000803_pt1 | contig 12458 bp, 9 predicted proteins | sample MarorgKNORR_S2LV_6_FD_188220 | JGI IMG/M metagenome (GOLD analysis project Ga0209035, IMG submission 188220) | Marine microbial communities from the Southern Atlantic Ocean, analyzing organic carbon cycling - AAIW_A/KNORR_S2/LV (SPAdes) (version 2) | ecosystem: Environmental > Aquatic > Marine >...
TTGCTTGATGCCTGGCGCGGTGTTAACACCCGCAACAAAAAGAGCAATACCCGATAAACAGATGATGGATGCGACAATCAATACGATTCCACTTAAGCGCATTGCTGATCCTATTGAATTAGCTAAGCCTATTGCGTTTTTACTGAGCTCAGATGCATCTTTTATTACAGCAACTAGTTTAATTGTTGATGGTGGGAAAACAGGAGACTTGAATGCTGGAAACTGAAATAAACCCAAATGATGAGAAATGGTTTTCAAACATTGAGGCACCGCAAATTGTAGCTAACCCTAACCTTATTAATTGGAATGATGAAGCTGATTTAGTGGTGGTAGGCCTCGGTGGTGCTGGCGTTGCAGCTGCCAACGAAGCTCTAGACAATGGAAGCTCTGTGATTGCTATTGATAAAACCTCGGGAGGTGGAGCTACTGCAAGAAGCGGTGGTATTTTTTATGCAGGAGGTGGAACCTCTATTCAGAAAGAAGCTGGAGTAGAAGATTCACCAGAAAATATGTTCAATTATCTAATACAAGAAACAGGTGATATTGTTAAAGAAAGTACGCTAAGAAAATTCTGTGAAACCTCAGCTGAGAGCACGGAATGGCTTATTAATAATGGTGTTCGGTTCAATTCGTCATACTATAAAACTAAGACTGGTTATCCGGGTGCTGGATACTTCTTATACCACCCAGATAATTCTTTGGTGCCCACGTATATGAAAAATGCAAAACCTGCTCCCAGAGGGCACAGAGGTTATGAAGAAGGTCCATTTAAACCAATTGGGGTTGGTGGCACAATTTTCTATCCATTAAAAAAATCTGCCATCTCAAAAGGTCTAAAAGTCTTTCCGCAAACAGAAGCTAGGTCTCTAGTCATTAATACTGAGGGAAGAGTTATAGGTGTCAAAACATTAATGCTGCCATCAGGGAAAGTATCTGAGAAACACCAAAAACTTATGGCAAAAGCTGAGCTATTTCAAATGTTAATGCCTCAAAATATGCCTGGAGCAAAAGTATTTCAATCTATTGGCCAGTTATATCTAAATCGAGCAGAAAAAATAGAGCTCAATCATCGAGAAGTCATTTATATCAAAGCAAATAAAGGAGTATGTCTATCTACTGGAGGCTTTATATTTAATCGGGAAATGATTCAAGAGTATGCACCAAAGTATATTGATGGAATGCCATTGGGCACATCACATGATACCGGATCTGGAATAAGACTTGGTCAAAGTGTTGGGGGCAAAACAGATCACATGAATAGAGTGACTGCATGGAGAATGATTAATCCTCCAATCTCATTTTCTGAAGGCTTGGTTGTGAACAAGGATGGTATTAGATTTGGAAATGAGATGGTCTATGCTGCAACCCTTGGTGATGCTATGTGTGAAAATCAAGATGGGAAAGCTTATTTAGTTCTAGACAAGGAACTATTCGCAAAGGCAAAAATACAAGCCTCTGCTGCGCTTCCTTTTCAAAGAGATTCTGCAAGGCTCATGATGTATTTTAATGCTAAAAAAAGAAATACTATTGATGGGCTTGCAAAAATATATGGAATATCCACTAGCAATTTAGTTAACGCAATTGATCGCTATAACTCAGCAGCACGTGGAGATAAAGAATGTGAGTTTGGTAAAAGCGCTAAAGATATGCAAGAAATAAAATCACCCTTTTATATTATGGATATATCTATTGATTCGACATTAGCGCCTCTGCCCTGCTTAACCTTGGGTGGTCTAATGGTTAATGAGGAAACTGGTGAGGTATTAAACCAAGACAATAAAGAGATCCCTGGTTTGTATGCTGCTGGAAGAACAGCGATTGGTATTTGTTCAAATATATATGTTTCTGGGCTTTCTGTTGCTGATTGTATTTTTTCTGGCAGACGGATTGGTCAGAACCTATAAAATAATAAAGGAAAGAAAATGAATTTAAATTTTGCGAGCATTTGGGAAAATACAGCTAATCTTATTCCAAATAAAATAGCTATTGTATGCGGAGAGGATAAAAAAACATGGAAGCAATATGATGATGCTGCGTCAAGGCTTGCAACTGCATTGATAGATTCTGGATTAAAAACATATTCTAAGGCTGGGTTATATTTACATAATTCAAATGAATATTTAGAATCTCAATTTGCAATTTTCAAAATTGGAGGAACTCCAATCAATGTTAACTATCGCTATAAAGCAGAAGAGCTCTTGTATCTTTTGGATAACTCAGATTGTGAAGCCCTCTTCTATCAAGCATGTTATGGAGATCAGATAAATAAAATAAAACATTCGTTGCCTAAGGTTAAAATTTGGATAGAGGTTGCTGATGGTTCCACCTCGGCAGTTGAGGAGTCTGCGCAATATGAAGATTTGCTTAAAAAATGCGCTCCAATGGGTCGATGGGAAAGACCGGAGGATATTGTTTACATGCTTTATACAGGCGGCACGACTGGTATGCCAAAAGGCGTTATGTATAACCAAGCTGAATTTATTATTGGAATGTTTAGAACTTTAAGGGCGATGGGTTATGAGCTACCTAAAGATATGGATCAAATCAATGATTACATATTAGATCTAGATACAAATAATGCATTGCCAGCAAGTCTAGTGGGATGCCCTTTAATGCATGGGACAGGAATGTGGCTGGGCTGCTTTGTGCCGCATAATTTAGGTGGCACAGTGGCTACCATTCCAGGGCTAGGGTTTGATCCAGATAAAATATGGCAAGAATGCTCAAGACTAGAAATAACAAATATAGTAATAGTGGGTGATGCCTTCGCAAGGCCGATGCTAGATGCACTTAATGACGCCAAATTGAATGGCACACCATATAATCTAAGTTCCCTTGAGCAAATAACTTCAAGTGGCGTTATGTGGAGCTCAGAAGTTAAAAGCGCGCTACTTGAGCATCATGACATGAGGCTCATGGACACCTTTGGGTCTACTGAAGGCGGAATGGGAGCATCTCTTAGCACAAGAGAAAATACACCAGAAACAGCAAAATTTACCCTTAACCCAGGCATGATTGTGCTCAAAGATGATGGAGGTCTTGTAAGTCCAGGCTCTGATGATACTGGATTACTTGGAATCAGCGGCGATACAGCGATGATACCTATAGGTTATTACAAAGATGAAAAGAAAACGGCTGAAACATTTAGAGAATATAAGGGAACGCGATATAGCTTTCCTGGTGATTATGCAAAAATTGAAGCGGATGGCTCTATCACGTTGCTAGGTCGAGGAAGTAACTGTATTAATTCTGCAGGTGAAAAAATTTATCCCGAGGAAGTAGAGGAAGCATTAAAGAAAGATCCTCTTGTATTGGATTGTTTGGTAATAGGCTTGCCTGATGAACGATTCGGAGAAAAAATTATTGCCGTTGTATCAACTGTTGATAATAAAGAAATGGCAGAAGTTGAATTAATTAACAATGTTAGAGAAAGATTGGCTGGTTATAAACTTCCAAAAAAAATTATATTTTCAGAGATTATTCAAAGAGCACCTAATGGAAAGGCTAATTATAAATGGGCTAAATCTTTTGCCGAAGAAAACTTAGCCTAAGCAAAAAACTCCCTATACTGAGTCAATCATAAAATAAATAAAACAATTGAAAAGATTTACTAATAAAACTGTTCTAGTTACTGGTGCAGGATCAGGCATCGGCAAGGCAACTGCTCTAAGACTGGACCAAGAAGGAGCAAATCTGATTATTGCAGATATCAATCAAAAGCACCTAATTGAAACAAAAAAATTATTATCAAATAAAAAATCAGTTGCTAAGGTTGTAGACATATCAAAAATAAAAGATGCAAGAGTTGTTTTTCAAGAAATAGAGGATGAATTTAAGAAACTCGATTCATTAATTAATGTTGCTGGGATTTTAAGGTTTGATAACTCTCATGAGGTTCAACCTAAGGATTGGAATAAAATATTAGAAGTAAATTTAACAGGAACTTTTTTTATGTGTAACTTGGGCTTACCTATGTTATTAAAATCAAAGGGTTCAATCGTTAATGTCTCCTCTACAGCTGCACTAGGATCTCATGCTTGGACTGCTGCATATAGCGCCTCCAAAGGGGGTATTAGTGCATTTTCTAAAACATTAGCTGTAGAGTATGGAATGAAAGGATTAAATGTAAATTGTGTATGCCCTGCTTCTATTGAAACTCCTATGTCATCAAATCCTAATCTCCCAAAAGATATAGATACTAGGTTATTAAAGAAAATTATGCCGATTGATGGGGTAAACAGATCTCCGGACGATGTTGCTAGCACAATAGCATTTCTTGCTTCAAGTGATGCCATTCACATTAATGGAATAGATTTAAGGGTTGATGGAGGCCTTCTAACTTAGGTATGAAATTCTTACTTTCTTTTCTCCTCCTTTTTATTACCAGCGCTGAAACCGCAACTTTTAGCTCCCAATCAATAATTCATCCTGAGGTTGGTCAAAATGGTATGGTGGTATCACAGCATTATCTTGCGACTGATGTTGGGCATTCTATTCTTGAGTCTGGAGGCAATGCTTATGATGCATCTATTGCTGTAGCCTTTGCTCTAGCTGTTGTATTGCCGAGAGCAGGAAATATAGGTGGGGGTGGATTCATGGTTATGTATGATCAAGAATCTAAGAAAAGTTATAGCATTGATTATCGTGAAATGGCTCCTGCTCTTGCTACCAAAGATATGTATCTTAATCAGGATGGGTCAGTAAACAAGATCAGGGCAACACAAGGCATTCTTGCCATCGGAGTTCCAGGAACAGTCTATGGAATGTGGGAAGTCCATCAAAAATTTGGAAGTTTGCCGTGGAGTGATCTGCTTCAGCCTGCTATTCAGCTTGCAAAACAAGGCTTCTTCATTTCTCCATTTATGGCAGATGCCTTAAATAAAAAATATGACAAACTCAGTAAATTTAATAATTTTAAAAACATCTTTTATGCTGAATATCCGGTCAAGATGCATTCAAAGCTGACGCAGCCAAATCTTGCAAAAACTCTCGAAAAAATTTCAACTGAAGGCGTAGATGGATTTTATGACGGGGAAATTGCGACACTAATTGCAGGCTTTATGAAAAAAAATAATGGTCTCATAACCAAGAAAGATTTAAAAAATTATCGACCTATTTGGCGTGATCCAGTCCAGGGTAATTATCGTGAATATGAAATAGTGACTATGGGGCCGCCATCATCTGGCGGAATTCATATTATCCAGATGTTAAATATTTTAGAAAAGTATGATCTCGTAAAAATGGGACATAATTCGCCCATATATACTGCATTACTAACTGAAGTCATGAAATATGCTTATGCTGATCGCTCAAAGTATTTAGGTGACCCTGATTTCTTTGATGTTCCTATTAAGACGCTAATCAGTAAAGAATATGCAGCATCAGTTAATCAGCAAATTGAACTTAATAAAATTACCCCATCGAACAAAATCTTACCTGGCAAAGAAATGACTTCTGAAAGTCTTGATACTACTCATTTTTCTGTTGCAGACAAATATGGAAATGTTGTATCAAATACCTACACATTAAATTCTGGATTTGGATCAGGCATAGTTATCGATGGGACCGGCGTACTAATGAACAATGAAATGGATGATTTTGTTTCGGCTCCAGGTATACCTAATCAATTTGGCTTAATCGGAGGTGAGGCAAATAAAATTGAGCCATTTAAACGGCCTTTAAGCTCTATGACGCCAACTCTTATATTCCATAACAACAAGCCCATAATTGCTACTGGGTCTCCAGGTGGCTCGATGATTATCACATCAGTCCTGCAGTTAATTTTGAATACTTTAGATTTTAAGATGGAAATTTCAGATGCAACGCTAGCCCCTAGAATTCACCATCAGTGGAAACCAGATATCCTGAGACTGGAAAAAGGATTTGATATGCAGCATGCAGAAACAATTAAATCTCTTGGGCAGCGCATAATGGTATCAGGCCCAGGCACCTCATTGGAAACCATAGAATTAAAAAATAATTTATTCTATGGATTTGGTGATACCAGAAGACCAGATTCAAAAGCTAAGGGGTTATAGAGATGATAGATAAGTTATTAATGGTTTCTTTATATGCAGTACCAACAATATTATTACTGGTGGCCTGCTTGGTGATAGCAAAAAAGAAATAAATAATTGCAGATGGAGATAATCCTAATAAACGCACTGCTGATAATCACTGGGGGCTGCATCGGCAGCTTTGCTTCAATGCTGATATATAGATTACCAAGACTCAACGAAACAATTACTATTTTTTCACCTCGGTCTTTTTGTCGACATTGTAAAATTCAACTCCAAATTAAAAATCTTATTCCTTTTTTTAGTTTTCTATCTAGCAAAGGTAAATGCTTTAATTGCATGGAAAAAATTGATACTACCTACCTAATAAATGAGGTATTTATAACAATACTTACTCTATTTATTATTAACACATTGGGATTATTGAACCCATTCTCATGGTTGCTTTTATTGATATTAGTAATTTTATACATCCAAGCCATGATGGACTTTGAAACACTTTTATTGTCTGAACCCTTGAGTATTGGATTGATATTTTTAGGGTTATTTCTCAATCTTGGGTTTAAATTTTTTACGGTTCCGCTTGACTCTATTTTAGGTTTAATTTTTGGATACGGGCTATTGTATAGTTTAAATCTTCTTCATCGGATAATTAGAAACATTGATGGGATAGGATCCGGTGATTTCCTTTTATTGGGTGCGATTGGGGCAACATTTGGAGCCTCGTCTATCGGACCAATTCTTTTACTTGGCTCTAGCATTACACTTTTAGTTTATTTTATAAAAAGTAAAGATGAGTCTCTTCAACTGCCATTAGGTTTTGGTCTAGGTCTAAGCGGGGTATTTTACTGCTCTGCTTTTGTAATGATTGTGTAATATCGACGTTACGGAATATCCTTATTGTTTCCTGCAGGTGGAGCTATACCTTCAAAAAAAGGATAAGGTATTGAAAGCATACCAAGCGCAGAAAATTCTGGAACAATTTCTTTTTGCATAACCTTTTCAATATCTTCTAGTGACCATCCATCTTCTTTGGAAAGAGTTTTTCCATAATGTGGCTGAACCATCAACGCCAATCTATCTCCACCACAGCCAAAAATCTGCCCACTAATATTGGCAGCTTTATCGCTGGATAGAAATGACACTAATGGGCCATTGAGTGTTGGATCGATGTGTGGATAATGGCCGCTATCTGCATTTGCACTGGAGCTAAATGTATCAGACATTCTGGTGGTTCCAGTTGGGCCAATTGCATTCACTCTAATCCCATACTTAGCAAGCTCAATTGACCATGTGTAGGTCATAGATGCTATTGCTCCTTTAGCAGCTGAATAATTTGTTTGTCCAAAATTACCAAAATGGGCTCCTGAGGTTGTATTAATAATCGAGCCTCCTCTGCCTTGATCCTTCATAACCAATGCGGCAGACTGAGCACACCAAAAGGTACCCTTTACATGTATATTCCAGACATCGTCAAAATCTTCATCTGTCATTTTAAGAAAAGATTTATCTCTTAGAATGCCTGCATTATTAACGAGGATATCAATGCTATGGAAATGCTCCTTGCATTCATTTATAAGCATCTCAGAACCTTTTCTTGAAGATATATCCTGAGAACTAATTTGGGCAATTCCACCTAATTCATTTATCTCGGCAGCTACTTTCTTCGACTCCTCAATATCAATATCATTAATCAAAACAGAGGCTCCTGATTTAGCTAAATGAAGGCAATGTCCTCTTCCAATACCTCTTCCTCCTCCAGTAACAATTGCGGATTTATTTTTAAGCAGTTCCATCAAATCTCCTAGATATTAAATAATTACAAAATTTATATGGCAGTAATAACTATATTTTTTAACACAACAAATGCAAAATAAACAGAGTTCTGGTTCATAATAAAATTTTAATGCAAATAAACTAAAGAGAGTGATAGAAGGTATAGCACAAAGAAAACTTTTTCCCGAAGGTTCGGTAATTGTAATTGGTGGAAGTGGTGGAATAGGCTCAGTTATATGCAAAACATTTGCATCGCATGGTGTGCCGGTAATCTTTACCTACTATGGGAATGAGAATGCTGCAAAAGAGTTAAAACAAGAAATTACTAGTTTCGGAGGTGTTGCCTCATACCAAAAACTCTCAATCAGCGATAAAAATCAGGTTGAAATCTTTTTTAAAGATTTGGAACACTCAAGAATTCACAGCATTGTAAATGCAACTGGATCTGATATCAGAATGAAGTGGATTAATGAATTGTCATATGAAGAATGGAATGATGTCATGCATACAGATGCAGATGGCTTCTTTAATATTGTAAAAAATAGCTTGCCAATTTTACAAAAATTTGGAGGCTCTTATACAACTTTGAGCTCTATCGGTTTATCAAGATGGCCTGCAAAAGATGTGCTTTCAGTTGCTCCAAAAGCTGCTGTCGATTCTTTAATTAATGGGTTAGCAAAAGAGGAAGGTCGAAATAATATAAGGGCAAATACAATCCAACTTGGAATTATAGAGGCTGGAATTTTTTTACGAATTAAAGGTAAAGATTATGATGACAGATATATTGAGGCAGCAAAGAATAATACAGCGCTGAAAAAATTAGGAGAAGCGCAAGATGTTGCTGATGCTGTAATTTTTCTCTCTTCAAATCGAGCTAAATATATTACCGGTCAAACCTTATATCTTGATGGGGGATATAGAATTTAATTATATATGGAGAGTCCTATGCCAACTAAAGAGCAAATAGAATTAACGATGAAGGTTCACTTTAATTCTTGGAATAATCAAAATAAAGATGAATGGATAAATAATTGGACAGAAGATGTCGTCATGTTTGATCCTGTGGGTGGTCCTAATAAAGAAGGTATCATCGCTCTTGAAGAAACCTGGAGAAATAGCTTTAAAGATGGTCATCATTGGAAAATTGAACCGGTATTCATGCAAATTTGTGAAAACCAGGCTGCTCTTCATGTTAAAAATTATGGAACTGTTGAGAATGAACCCATTGAGCTTGATAGTATTGAAATTTACTGGATTAATGATGATGGTAAAATTTATCAAGTTCAAACTTATTTTGGACCATCTGAAGGAAGGACTCTCGATCCATTTTTCTCTAAAAAAGAAATTTAAATACGCTTTGGGCTGTTAATACTATTGGTGGTAATTAATCTTGAGGTGAAATTATTTATTTCTTAAACCCAATCGTCTAAAGAGGATAAAGTATTTCCAGCTATAAATGAAAAAGTAAGTGCTGGCCCTATTGTTCCGCCCCCTCCCCCATAACTTGGTCCTGGAGACCCAACTCCAGAAGAATTCCCAGATGCGCATAGTCTTTTAATAGGAACCTCATTTACATCTATCACTTCTGAAAATTTATTAACTCTAGGACCCCCGCACGTTCCTAGATGAGCAGGAGCTATTTCAGCGCCATAAAAAGGAGGCAGATCAAGTGGCTGAAGGGCTAAACTTGTATTATCAAGACCCATCCTATCGTAACGGGTTTCTCCTCTATGGAAATCAGGATCTATTCCTAGAACAGCATTTTTATTAAAATTAGAAATAGTTAATTTTAAGTTAACTTGATCTATACCTAATTTTTTTGCCAATCCTTCAATAGAAGACGATTTAGCAAACCACTTAGGCAAAGGCTGGTTAGATGTTTTTCCACCTAAAGTTCCATTTTTTCTCACTTTGTGGTCATATATTTGGAAGGCGGGTATATTTTTATATCTTAAAGCGCCCCAATTTTCTTTTGCATGAAATGATCGCCACGAAGAATCATAATCCGCCTTCTCATTCGCAAATCTATTTCCGTAACGGTTAACTAATATACAGCTAGGATAATATTTTTTTTCAGTTACTGCATTTAAAGACCCAAGCCTACCAGCTTCTTCTTTGTAGACTACACTTCCCCAGACCTCATTCATATTTCTTAAGTCTGCGCCTAGCTTCATTGCCATCTTAATACCATCTCCGGTATTTGATTTAACTCCAACACCATAAGACGGTACTGATAAAAAATTTTTTTTCATTTCTGCATTATGATCAAATCCACCGCTGGCTAGATGAACTCCTTTTTTTGTCCTTAAATTGAATGTTTTACCTTTTAAAAGATACGAAACTCCTAAAACTTCCCTTGAGCCATCTTCATTTTCTCTACTAATTAAGTGTTGAGCCGGTGCTTTTAAAATAATTTTTCCACCTAAATTATTAAAAGCTTTTAATAAATAAGAAACTAAGTACCCCCCTAAATGAGCGCCGAACGGTGCGTCAGAATCAGGTTCAATGCTGCGCCCTTTGGGAACGCTCCCCTCCCAGTCAGTATGATACTCAGAAGCCTCTCCCATGATTTGTGAAACTCGCCATTTTAAAGGGGTATTATCTTCTAGAAATTTAACCATTCTAGGTCCTTCTGTAGCAAATGCTTCTATTAACTCTTGATCAGCTTGCCCTTGAGAAAGTTGATTAAGGTATTTCAAAGTATTGGTCTTGGAGTCATTGAAGCCTTCTCTGCTCATAACATGATTGTTTGGTACCCAGGCAACCCCTCCGGAAATTGCTGTAGTGCCTCCAGGTGAAGCGGCTTTCTCCAAAATTACAACCCTTAATCCATTTTTTAATGCAGTAATAGCTCCAACTAAGCCTGTGCCAGCTCCTATAACAGCAATGTCTGTTTCGTCATGCCAAACTAAATTATCTTCGTCTTTCAATGGTTTTTTTGCACCAAGAAGTAATCCAGTCCCCACAACACCTATGAGGCTTTTCCAAAAAAAGTCTCTTCGTTTATTCATAATTTCTTTATGTATGACAAATCATTCATCGATCACTTATAAGGTATTTGACCCGCTAAGATGCTTGGCAGCAATAAATCCAAATGTCATTGCGGGGCCAATTGTTGCTCCAGGTCCAGGATAGGTTGTCAATAAGGCTGGAGTGCAATTACCTGTAGCATATAAGCCTGCAATGGGTTGATTATCATTATTTAGAACTTGGCCATGCTCATTGATAGCCATTCCTCCACATGTAGCAAATTCCCCTGGATCAATTCTCATTGCATAAAATGGCGCTTTGTCTACTGGGCCCAAGCATGGATTAAGAAGTGTAGGATCTCCAGAGAATCTATCTCTTTCGTTGTCGCCTCTCTTAAAATCTAAATCTTTACCTGTAATAGAGAAATCATTAACTCTATTGACAGTGGCCTTCAATGCATCTGCATCAATGCCTGTCTGGACTGCTAACTCCTCAATGGTACTTGCAGAAGTCAAGAAATCACTTCCAAACCAATCTCTATGAACTATTTTAACGAGGCTATCTGGAAAAAATTTACCTGGCATCAAGGGCCCAACTGGATAGTTTTTTCTATGATTGGCATCAAAAATCATATACATAGGTGCGCAAGACTCACCCAATTTTTCTTTTTCAAGAACCTCAAGCATGAAGGTAAGATAGTTCTGTGACTCATTTGCAAAGCGCTTACCTGATGTGTTGACCGTATAGTTACCAGGAAGAGATTTTTCAATCTCACTTAATCTTGGAAACTCTTCATTGGGGGCTTTTACAGTTGTAACCCACCACGCCTTATCCATAAATTTAAGCTGAGCACCTATTGCCTCTGCTGCTTTTATAGGGTCGCCTGTATTAGTTTTTGGCTCACAACCCCAATCTGAATTTGTTGGCTTGGGAAGATATTTTTCTCGCATTTCTTGATTTTGACCAAATCCACCAGATGCAACAATGACCCCTCGTCTAGCTTGTACTTTTAATACTTTTCCTTCTTGTTCAATAATTGCGCCTATCACTTTATTATCCTTAACAATAAATTCTTTAAGAGCGGAGGATCTCCAGATAGGAATATTCCTTTTTTTGACTGACGAGAGCAATCTAGTGACTGAAGCAGCTCCAAAAGCCAATCTTCTGGATCTTTTGCGTTTGATTCTCCAAGACCAATCTAACCAGTATGTAAGAAAAATTTTGGCGAACAATCTAAGCCAGCCGGGCGACTGAGTAGTAAAAGCATGAGATTCCTCAAAATTTACACCATACCTTCCAAAAACAATAGTTTGCGGTCCTGATGGATGAAGATTGTCGACATCATCGTCTAGAGTATCTGCTGATACTGGAAGAGGCTCAAGTGCGCGGTTACCTAACTTAACTCCCGGTGCATCTTGAAAGTAATCTGGATAATGCTCAAGGCTTGTATATCTAGCATCAGTATTATCTTCCATAAATTTAACCATTTTTGGGCCCTGATCTAGATAGGTATCAATTAATGGCTCATTAAATTCATCCTCTGGAATTGTAGCTTGCAAGTATTGCTTCGCCTCTGCTATTGAATCCTCTGCACCCTTTTCTTTGCCAAGATGGTTATCTGGAATCCATATAACTCCCCCAGAGGTAGCGCTTGTGCCTCCTATGAGATGACTCTTTTCTATAACTAATGCCTTA
>Ga0209035_10000808_pt1 | contig 12418 bp, 8 predicted proteins | sample MarorgKNORR_S2LV_6_FD_188220 | JGI IMG/M metagenome (GOLD analysis project Ga0209035, IMG submission 188220) | Marine microbial communities from the Southern Atlantic Ocean, analyzing organic carbon cycling - AAIW_A/KNORR_S2/LV (SPAdes) (version 2) | ecosystem: Environmental > Aquatic > Marine >...
CCATCCAATCAACTTTATCTAAACGTTTAGATGATTGATCTGAGATATCTAAATCTACTTCCCTCATTACTTTTACCGCCTGGGGGCTGAGGCCATCTGGTTTAGTACCTGCACTCAGAACTGTTAAATCTGATTTTAGACTTTTGAGCCATCCTTCAGCCATTTGAGATCTAGCTGCATTACCGGTACAAACGAACAGCACTATGGCCATGAAATGCTACTTACATCGTCTATTAAATAATTATATCGCACAGCATACGTTCTTGATGTTCCACCTTTTATTTTTTGAAGATTATAGTAGAACACCTTTGCTTTTTGTGAGGGGCACTCTTGCCAATAAACTTTAAAAGGTGGAACCAATAGCTATAGTCCTTATGGTGTATCTAACAAAGAAGACTACACGAGGACAGAATTATTACTACCTCGTTAAATCTTTCAAATATGATGGACGCGTGGAAAAGGTACAACAGTATCTAGGTTCAAATGAACCTAACGAGTCTGAACTAGAACACTTAAAGCAAAAATATACTATTGATTTGGAATTGGCAGCAATTGAAAGGATGGCAATTATGTCTTCGGAAACATATCGAACTCCTTATCTTGACAAAGAAGCATTACTAGGCCTAGAGCGAATGAAGTTTCTAAATCGAGCACTACATAGAATCGAAAGCATTGAGCAGAGAACTTCAGAAAATATGCGCAATCTTATATCTACGATCAACGGAAATATGTCACTTTCATCGGCTCCATTATCAATTGATAACATTGAAGCTATCTTTGAACATGATCGCGCACCGACTGGCGTACCACTTTCAAAAGTTCTAGAAGTTTTAGCTTTGAGAAGATTGAATGATGAAGTGCCAGAAAGAGTGGCACGAATTGATAAAAGAAATATTTTAAAATTACATCAGGATTTGCTTGAAGGAACTGGAATGGGAGGAGTCTTAAGAGAAAGCTCAGCCAGTTTACCGGGCTCGGCATTTATGCCTCCGCCTGCAGTTTTGATTGAAGATGAATTAGAAGGATTGTTACAATGGTGGCATGACCCTTCACCGCTACACCCTTTTGAAAGAGCTATATTATTCCACCACCGATTCCAACAAGTCCGACCATTTGAATCAGGTAATGGTTTAGTTGGAAGATTAATATTGGATGGAATGCTGGTAAGATCTGGATTATCCACTACAAGATGGCAAAAAGAAGACCGTTCTATTTATTTATCCGGTTTAGTAGCAGGTGATCGTGGAGATAGAACCAACCTTATCAGAATATTTTGGGAAGCTTACCGTAATCAACACAGGCCCAGCGTTGAAGGTGGCAGGGATTCTATGCGGCTTTCCCCTCGACAAGCTCAGTTGGAGGCCTTCTGATTGAGGCTTCTCGAACTTGAGTTCGAGAATTTTAAATCTTTCAAAGGCCACGTTACCGTCCCTCTCGGGCCTGGTTTTACGTGCATAACTGGACCAAATGGTTCAGGCAAATCAAACATAACTGACGCTATTCTTTTCATTCTTGGATCTAGATCGACCAAATTGCTTAGAGCTAGAAAACTAAAACAACTAATTTATGGATTTCAAGAAGGAAACAAAAAGAAAACAGGCCCAAAGGCATGTAAAGTATCAATGGTTTTTGATAACCGTGACCGGTTTTTAGCTATAGAAAAAGATCAAGTTACGTTTACAAAAGGAATACGGCTAAGAGGTAATGACACTACTACTTACTATCAACTTGATGGGATTAAATCCTCAGCTAGGGAATTTGAAGCTTTATTCTCAAGGGCTGGACTCTATGCAACCGGTTACAATATAATTCAACAAGGAGATGTGATTCAAACATCTCTTATGTCGGGCACTGAAAGAAGAAGGAAAATTGAAGATGTGGCCGGAATTACGGCCTATGACAATAGACTTCGAAATACAAGAAGTGCCCGTAATTCAGTTGAAGCTGATTTAACCTTATTAAAAGATCGGGCTAAAGAAGCTAAAAGAACACTTAACCAATTAGAAAGAGAAAAAGAAGATGCTGAAAAATTAGAAAAAATACTTGATAAAATAAAAGAGAACGAATTATTACTTAAATTCCGTAATGTATTTGATTTTGAAGCTGAAATTGGATCCAGAAGAGAAGTGGTTGAAAGGTACACTGAAGAATTATTTGAATTGGAAAAAGAACAAAAAAAAATAAAAGAAGATATTAAGGGAAAACAAAACCAATTCGGAAATATTGAGAAAAATATCGCAGTCTCCGGAGGAGATAAAGCTCGGGAATTACAAGAAGAATTGGATAAAACTCGTGTAGCTCATGCTTTATCTGAAAGAAATGTAGATGGGGCAACAAAAAGACTACATGAATTGGAAGTTAGTCGGAAGATACTAGATGAAGACCATAAGATAGCTTCAAAAGAATTGAAAAACTTAAACTCTGATTTAACAACTATATCTAAAAATGTTTCAAAAATAGAAGGAAAAATAGCCATTAAAGTTTCAAAACTGAGTGAACTAGAAGGAGCGGCAGCAAACAATTCTGAAGCCGTTAGTACTCAGCGAGATGAATTGGAAATCCTACGAAAAGATGCCGGTGAATTGGAAATGCAAAGACACCGTTTAGACGGGGAAAAAGAACAAATTGAAATTCAACTAGCCAGTGCAAGAGAGCAAGTAATAAGATCAAACAAATGGTTAGAATCTATTGAAACTGACGTAAAGGAAGCAGATTATCAATTGAAAGATTTGGAAGTTGGAAAGAAGTCTACAACTCAAAATTTAGATAAAGTTAAAACCAAACATAAAAAAGTTCTTACAACAATAGGCGCTCATCAAGAAAAATTAGGACTTATTGAATCCAAGCTAAGAACCTCTTCTATGAAATTAGCCTCACGGGAGGCCGCACAGCGTGCTAGAGAGGAATTCGGAGGTTATGCTAAAGGCGTTCAAGCGCTTTTGGAATGTCGAGATAAAGGGGAATTAAGAGGAATTATTGGGACAATTGCCGAATTAGGAAGGGTCGATGAAAAATATGCTACTGCTTTGGAGACTGCAGCCGGAGCTAGAATGCAATCTATTGTAACTGAAGATGATTCTGCTGCAGCTTCAGCAATTGATTTTCTTAAACGGAACAACATTGGAAGAGTTCGCTTTTTACCACTCAATAAAGTCCATTCATACAAACCAAGCGCACATGCTCTTTTAATATCAAAAAATGAAGGGGCCCTTGGTTTTGCTCAAGATTTAGTTAAGTTTGATTCGCGATATGGTAATGTCTTTGGTAATGTCTTTGGAGATACAGTCATTATGGATTCTTTGAATAGGGCAAGAAAATATCTTGGTAAAGGACGTATGGTGACTCTTCAGGGTGAATTACTTGAAAGCGGAGGGGCACTGGTAGGAGGATCAGCACCTAGAACTGGAGTTCATTTTGGAAAATCTGAACGTGATGATATTGATGAATTAACTAATGATATTAGGAATTTAGAAGCTCAAAAACTGCAACTTTCATCTGAATTAAATGAAATAATTAGAGAAGCTGGTCAATTGGCAACTACAAGACAGGAATTGGAAAGTGAAAAAGCGGCATTTCAAACTAGAGTTACAGATTATGATGGAAGAACTGGAGAAATCAAAAAACGTCTTCAGGAAGCCGATGATGCAGTTAAAATACGAGAAGGATTGGTTGAAGCTTTACAGGGTGAAATTATAGAACGAACAACTCTGCTAGAAGGTTTGGAAACTGATATTAAAGAAGTGTCTACTAAAATTAGTAAAGCCACTAAAAACTTACAAGATGTGGCTGGTGGAAAAACTTCTAAGGTTATTTCTGAATTGCAAAATAATCTTGATGAATCAAGGGAACTATTGTCGGCGGGGCAGGCCAATCTAGCATCACTAACTGCTAAAGTTGACTCTATGAAATCAGAAGTTGGTAGGTTAAAAGGCGAATTAGGAATTAATAATAACGAACAAAAAGAATTACAAGAGGTGCATAAATTCGAAACCAGAAAAGGAAAAGAATTGGAAAAGTCATTGAAGTCTCTGCGTGGAGAAGAAGAAGTGAAATTCAAAGAATTGAAAGGTTTGAGAGATGAACGTGATGAATTGCATGATTTACTAACCAATCTAAAGACTGATTTTTCCACTAAACAAGAATTACGCCGAAGTCGAAAACATGCAATGGATGATTTGAAAATAGAAATTTCAATAAGGGAACCAAGACTAATTGAAGCAAAAAACCGCATTCCAAAGGGAACCGATACTCCACAAACTGTCCCAGGAAGAGAAAAATTAGATTCAGACAAAGAGACTCTTGACCAAAAGCGTAATCGTCTTGGAAATGTAAATATGCTATCATTAGAACATTATAGGCAAGAATCTGAACGATTTGGAGAAATTAAGAAGCACAGAAAGCAGTTGAATGAAGAAGTTAGACGGCTAGATACTCTGGAAAATAAAATTTCAGAGAAAAAGGAGACGAAATTCATGGGCGTTTACAATAATATTAGTGAAAGTTTTAAAACTTCATTTAAAGAAATTACGGGAGGCGGGGAAGCAGGACTTGTTTTGGAAAATAAAGAATCCCCATTCGAAGGCGGAGTAACAATAAAAGCTCGGATGCCACGGAAGAAAATGTATCCTGTAGAAGCTCTATCTGGAGGAGAAAAATCCCTTGTCTCTATGGCCTTCATATTTGCTATTCAAGGTTATGATCCTAGCCCGTTCTATCTACTAGATGAACCAGACCAAAATTTAGATGGTGTTAATACTGAACACATTGGTAGAGCGATTGCCTTACAGTCAAGCGCGGCCCAATTTTTAGTTGTTAGTTTACATCATGCAGCCTTAAGAGAATCAGATAATGTAATTGGAGTCTTTATGGGAGATGATGGAGCCTCAAGATTACACCAAATAAGGGATGTTGATAGCTTCCTAGCTTCTTTACCGGTAGAAGCGGAGGTGGGGGCTTGAGTTTAGTCGTTAATCACTTGCTATTTCACAAAGCTATGATTGGTGTTGATTCTGAAAAAATTGACCAGTATATAGATATTGCATCTGGTGCAAGTACGACTGCCGAAGTCTCGACTATTGAAGACCCTTTTACTAGGAGTGTAACGCTTCTATTCATGTTAGTTAAAGATCACGGACTTGATCCATGGTCTTTGGATTTAAAACATATGATTTTAGAATATCAAAAATATGCCGTCAAAAATGATGATTTAGATCTGCCATTGGCAGGTTCAGTTCTTGGTTGGGCTTGGGATGTTTTGAAATTAAGGGCAACGGGAGCAATTGAAGCGACTCAACCAATACCTGAACCTCAAGTTGAATGGACTGATTTTGAGTTTGGATGGGAGCCAACGTATTCTGAACAGTTGGAAGATTCAGCTGAGCCTCCTATAGAAGAAAGTCTCTTGTTTCAAGGAGAAAGAAGAGTGACATTAATGGAATTAGTAGGGGCACTTGAAGACGCCCGCAACATTGAAATCGAACGTAAAGAGCGCTTAGAAAGAAGAAGGCAACTAAGAAATGCAAAACAGTCAGTCCTGAATGAAATAGCTCAGAGACTAGGTGAAAAATTGCATAACGATGATCCTAGTCGATACAAAGAAAAAGTGTGGCAGCGAATTAATGAATTTAATGGAAAACCAATCCCCATAGGAGATCTTTTGGATCGGCCTGAAAAAGCAAGTGTGGTAAGGACATTTGTAGGTTCCTTGTTCTTAGCAAGAGAAGGAAGAATTGATATAATTCAAAAAGACTTAGAAAGTCATAATATTTATGTTAAAAACTTGGAGAGTGCCGGATGAAAGAATTAATTGCTGTTGAAGCTGCTTTATTTTCAGCAGGTAGGGCTTTGGATGCGACTGAGACTGCCGAAGCAACCGGCCTTTCAAGAAAAAAAGCTATCTCAGCTTTAGAACAGTTATTTGAGATTTATAAAAAACGTGAAAGCGCTCTGGAAGTTGTAAAATTAGGCCATAAATATGCATTACAATTAAAAACTGAGGCAGTTGAATATGGTCGAAGATTAGCACCTCAAGAAATACCCTCATATCTTTTGAGAACTTTAGCCCTGATTGCGCATGAACAACCTATGCTTCAAACTGAATTAAAATATAAATTAGGTGATAAAGTGTATGAACATGTTAGTGAATTATTAGAGTTGGGAATGATACAGCGGGAGAGAAGAGGTAGATCCTTTGAATTGAATGTAACGCCTGCATTTATGGAGTATTTTGGAATTAATGCAAATGATCAAAATGAGTTGAAAGCTTATTTGGAGCAAGCATTAACTGAATCATGAATAGTCCCGGACTTCTAGAATTAGTTGTAATAGTCTTTCTCCTATCTACATTTTTAGGACCAGAAAAAGTTAAAGAAAGCGCTCGAGCAATCGGAAAAGCCTATCGAGAATTCAGAGGATATTCAAATTTAAACTCACTAGAAAAGAATGAAATCACAGATAAGGAAAATATCCGTGCATCTGCTGAAAAACTAGGGATCAATACTGCTGGAATGAATTCAAAAGAGATCAAAAATGCGATTATTGATGAACTGTCAAAAGAATAAACTAGAATATATGGAAATATAGTCAAAACTTTGATATAGTTACTTTTGTCCGTGATTATTATGAAAGTACTAAAGGCTGGGTCCTTGGCCATCCTATTTTTGCTGTCTGTCGTTATTCCGGCAATTAATGTTGAAGCTGCTAATAACGCCCGAACAGACACAGATACAGGATACTTGAGTGAAAAATGGCATGCCGGTTTAGGGACTGGTATTGGTGCACTAAATTCGATAAAGAGTGCCGACATTGATCAAGATGGAGAAGACGAATTAGTATTCGGAAATTCTAAAGGATATGTTCATATTTTAGATTGGAACTCAAGTGCTGGTGGATGGTATGAAGACTTTCAAACCGTTGACATGGGCGGGCCAGTTAAGGGAATGGAAATCGCTCAAATTGACGATGATCCTCAACTAGAAATTGCTATTGGTTATAATTGGAATTCAGATGCTGGAAAAGTTAAGATTATAGATGGAATTTCTTTATTAGCTGAAGCTAACTGGTCTTCAGGTATTTCTTGGTCACATACGCAATGGACTGAAGGATGGCCATATGGTCTAGCTATGGGAGACTTAGATGGAGATGATGAAGTTGAGCTAGCAATGAGTGGCGACCGTGGGTTTCTATGGGTTGTAGATACTGAAACACCTGAAATTTATGTCGGTAGAGATCTGACCTATGATGAAGCTGAATGGTATGTTGATGTTGGGGCTAAAACGGGAAGTGGCACACTTGAAAATACATGGGGCCTTACTTTCGGCCAATTTGATGAAGACGAAGCCATGGAAGTGGCCGTTGGAAGTAAACAAGGATGGATTGCTGTCTTTGATGGTGAAACCGAGGAAATGCAATGGAAATATGACATGGATGGGAGTAGTGGAGCTGATAGTCTTTGCTATAGTCTAGCATCTGCAGATTTAGATGGAAACGGTATTGATGAATTAATTGTGCCTCAACAGAATAAATTAACTGTCTTTGTAGATGGAGATAGGGATGTTCGAATAGAAGATAGCAGTATCAAGAGTGGTTATGGACTAGCTAATGCAGACTTATTTGGAGATACCAACGAAGAACTGGTCGTGACAGACGGTAGTGGAAATATTAGAATTATGGGATTAGTTGGATCTACATTAACAACTTATCAAGAATGGAGTGGAGGATATCCAATGAATTCTGGAGCTGGGGTGACAATTTCAATGAATGGACACGATAACCCTTGGATAGTCCATGGCAGTGATTCTGGAATGGTTGTAGCTTGGGAAATAACGTCCCAATCTAACCATGAAGTGGCTTGGAAATCTGATGTGGGAAATAATGCAAATCAATTAGTTTACTCGCTTGAAGGAGGAAGTAATTATGGAGTTGCTATGGCTAACATTGATGATGATGATAATTTAGAAATTTTAGTCGGTTCTGGATCAGGTAGAGTATATGCCTTTGATGGGAAAACATATGAGGCTGATTGGGTAAGTCCTGTATTGGATAAAACACCAATGGGAATTGCTGTAGACGACTTAAACAATGATGGAAATAATGAAATTGTAATTACAACTGGAATACCCAGCGAACCTGAAGGTGAAGATGGACTTGGAGGTGAAGGCTTTCTTTATGTTTTTGAACGAAGTGGAAATGATATGGTTCAAGCTTTCAAAAGTGATGATATTGATGCCTCAATGGGCGTAATTATTTCTGAATTAGACGGTTCTACTTACCCTGAAATTGGAATAGCTACAGGATACTTAGAAATTGTCGATGCCACAAGTGGAGCTACTAATCTTCATGGCGCAGTCAAAGTCTGGGGATATGGAGGATCTAGTTATTCAGAGGAATGGACTTCAGGAGATATTGGAGAAATTGTAGGTGGTATTTCGAGCGGAGACCCTGATGGTGATGGAAATAATGAAATAGTCATTGGAACGGCAGGAGATAGTCGTGATGGAGGAAGTGGAGATGGAGGTGAAGTACGAGTATATCATCGAAGTGGAAGTAGTTATTCCTTAGACGGATCAATTATACAGCCCAACCAATTCGATGTTTTCGGAATTGCTGTTGGTGATGTTAATGCTGATGGTCAAGAAGAAATTATAGTTGGAACTGGCGAATTTGGAGATAATAAGCCTAAATTACTTATTTATGATGGAAGTACCCATTCTCAAGAATTTTCTAAGATTGTAGATTCAACTTCAGTATGGGGTGTTGCTACTGGCGACTTTGATAATGACGGAGAACCTGAATTAATCTATGGAACTTCGGGTGGAGAATTATTCATTTATGATGGGATTGAACCTACGTCTTTTGAAGCTAAAACAAGCGCACTATCCAATAGGGCTGGACATTATGGCGGAATTGTAATTGGAGATGTAGACAACGATGGAGCTATGGAAATGGCAGTTGGAAGTGATTCTTACTTATGGTTATTCAGTACTGAAGGTCAAACCAATAAACCTGATTTAGCTTTTGATGGAGCTGACATTAGTTATCTACCTGAACTGCCTGATGAAGATGAAGACATTATAATTAATCTAAGTGTTTCAAACCTTGGAGGTTCAGACACGAGCAAGTGGCGTGTGCTAGTTTATGATGGTGACCCTGATGCTGGCGGAAAAAAAATTACTGAATTCGAATGTGATGCAACTGAACCTAATCAGCGTTCAGGATGTAAAGCACTTACAAAGGGTGAATCAGCCTCTTTTGAAGTTACTTGGTATGGTCAACAAACCTCTCCAGGATATCATGAAATTTATGGTTTAGCGGAGGACACGAACTCGCCAAGACAAGAAACGCGATTTGGAAATAATAAAGATTTTACAACTATAGAAATTGAAGAAATTCCTAACGATAAACCAATTTCTGTAGCCGCAGCAGATAAAAATGTCCTTTGGATTGATGAATCTGCTCGCATTGATGCCGGATCTTCGTATGACACTGAAACAACCAATGGCAATCCAGACCAAGATGAAGACAGTAGTGATAATGGCAATTTTGCAGATTTACAATACCGCTTTTATTTCAATGGAGATTGGACTTCTTGGCTAAGCAAATTTACTCAAGATATTAGTTACTCAACACCTGGTGAAAAAGAGATTAAAGTTATGTCAAGAGATGAAAGACGAAAAGAATCAGATGAAATAACTTTCAGTGTAACTGTGAAACCAAATACACAACCTATCGCCATCCTAGACTCCAATATATCTGAAGTCGCAGAAGGTGGTTTTGTTACCTTTGATGTTAGCCAATCCTACGATCCTGACTACCGTGTTGACCTTGAATATAGATTTATATTTGGAGATGGTATTTACTCTAATTGGGTAGTAGAAGGCGACCTAGTAGTATTGTACAGAAATGCTTTCTTTAATGGGCCAAATGGTGGAGAATTAGAATTAGGAAAGGGTGAAGAACTCCTAAGAGATACTTTCGGAATTGGAAGGGTTTTCAAATTAGCAAATGGTTCTGAACTTCCCACCAGTTTCGGATTCGGTGAAGGATTGTTTTTACTAGAAATGATAGACAGTAGTATTACTTCGAATGGATACAATTATACCTTGTCTATCGGAATAGAAGAACGCACTTACGGAACTCAAATTTTAGTTAGAGAATATTCGGAAGATACTGATGATTTATTGGTAAGTAGCCTTTCATCGCCCGTATCAATTCGAGTTTACAAACCGGAAAATATTGATCCAGTTGCTATGGCTAAAGCAGGAATTTTCTATGGATCGGTTTCAGGGTCTTTTACGGACCAATTAACTGGTGCTGAAACTGGGGATGAAATCACTTATTCTGCAGCTGAATCATATGACCCAGATGGAGATGATCTTGCCTTAACTTATGAATGGAGAATTGTTGATTCTAGAGGATCTAGTATCAATCTTCTTGGAGATAAATACGAAAAGACTTTCAAGAGAATTTACAACGAACCTGGAACATACACTGCAATTCTAACTGTAACTGATGAAAGGGGTGGAAGTGCAACATGGCAAGTTGATGCAGTTGTTACTAAAGGTGATGGATACGGTAATGAACTAGCAGAAGAAGAAGGATATTCTCAAATGGCGTTAGTAAGCGGCGCGGCTGTTGTAATTATAGGATTAGTTGGTGGTGCTATGGCACTTAATCGAATGAGAGGTGGAAGTGGAGATGAATTAGAGGATATGTTTGAAGATGTAACTCCTGGTTCTTTAGAATTAAATTGCCCTAACTGTAATGGCTTGATTTCAATTACAACCACACAAAGACCGATTCAGATCGGTTGCCCAATGTGTCAATCACAATTTGTAATCCGTGAATGAGTCTGTCCTTAGGTAAACTGAAACTTGATGGAAAATCCCATGTAATGGGAATCCTAAACGTCACACCAGATTCATTCTACGATGGTGGATGGCACTTTGATAATGAAAATTCTCAAAAACGTATCGAAGAAATGATTGCCCAAGGGGCAGAGATTATTGATATTGGAGGAGAATCTACTAGACCAGGATCAAAACCTGTAACAGTTGATGAAGAATTAAAACGAGTCATTCCTGCTATCGAATTTATATCTGAAATTTCAGACATCCCAATTTCTATAGATACACAGAAGACTGAAGTTGCAAAAAAAGCAGTTGAAGCCGGAGCTTGTGTTGTAAATGATGTGGGAGGTCTGCGTAATACTGAAATGATTCAAGCTATAGCAGACATGCAAGTTCCCGTGATAATAATGCATATGCAAGGAACTCCCGAGAATATGCAAACAAACCCCAAATATGGCAATACGGTGCAAGACATCAAAGATTGGCTTGAAGTGCGAATAAAAGCTGCTGAAATGGCAGGAATCAAACGTTCTAACATGATAGTTGATCCTGGGATTGGTTTTGGTAAAAATTTAAAACATAACTTAGAGATTTTAGGTGGATTAGAACAATTCAAGAATATAGCTGGCGGCGTTCTTTTAGGAGCAAGTCGAAAATCATTCATTGGACTTCTGAATAGTAATGGAAGTAGTGACCGTTTAGCCGGAAGTTTGGCTGCCGCAATGATTGGAGCTACTGCAGGTGTAGATTTGGTTAGAGTTCATGATGTGAAAGAAACGAGAAGGGCGATAGATTCGATAAACTCTATTAATTAGATAAATTATGAATAAATTATATGTCATACCTGTTGCCATCCTTATCTTAGCAGTTCCTGCTTACCTTTTTCTCTTTAATGAAGGATATTGTCCTGAAATTGAAGAAATGGAGGAAGCTGATATTCAAATAATTGGAGATTCTGTCTTTGGATCTGGTTCTGAAGGATGTACGGATATTTCTGGATTTATGAGTTTAGCACTAGGACTTAAGGTAACAGATAATGCAGTTCCAGGTTCCACAGTTATTGGAGAAGAAGAAATCCCTAGTCAGTATGTATCAAAAGAATGGAATTGGACTATCATGGATGGAGGTGGCAATGATATTATGGGAATCTGTGCTGAAGAGGACTGTGATGAAACGCTCGATACCATCATGACTGATAACAATAAAGGACTAATGCCTGATTTAATTAATAGAGTAAAACAAGATGGAAGTAAAGTTATCCTTATAGGATATTATTCAGTACCGAAAGGCTCTGAATTTGAAGTAGTTACGCTTGAAATAGAAATTCTTAATGATAGATATGAAGAATTTGCAGCTGTAAATGATAATGTTTATTTTATAAGTTTGAAAGATGTAATGGATCCTGAGGAAACTCCAGAATACTACAGCGATGATTTGGTACATCCTTCCGAAGAGGGGCATCGAGTAATTGGCGAATATCTTGCAAATTTTATTACTGCTAATTGAAACTAAGCAGTTTGCATTGTAGTTACTTTAGTTCCGATTTCAGAAGTGGTAGGCCCTAACTCAAC
>Ga0209035_10000814_pt1 | contig 12364 bp, 9 predicted proteins | sample MarorgKNORR_S2LV_6_FD_188220 | JGI IMG/M metagenome (GOLD analysis project Ga0209035, IMG submission 188220) | Marine microbial communities from the Southern Atlantic Ocean, analyzing organic carbon cycling - AAIW_A/KNORR_S2/LV (SPAdes) (version 2) | ecosystem: Environmental > Aquatic > Marine >...
GAATTGTCAGCGTGCTCTGTCGATTGATCTCCAAAAGATCCTAAGGTCAGGTCTCATTCAGCTAGTAATAGAAAGTTATAAGTATTGGTCTTTTATCACTGTGCTTCTATTACTCTTCCTACATTGCTATCTTTGAAGTTCAATTGAAGAATTTAAAATTTTATTCGCTGTGCTGTTAGTGAATAACTGCTTGGGGGCACCATGAAGACCGATAAGAAATCCAAATCCCTTATAAAACGCCGGGAATTACTCACGAAGACTGCTGCGATGTCAGCGTTGTTAGTAGTGCCAAGGCATGTGCTCGGTGGTTCGGCTCATATTGCTCCAAGCGATAGAATAAATATTGCGGCAGTAGGTGTTGGTGGCAGGGGGCGTTCAAATATCCAGTCCTGTGCCAATGAAAATATATACGCTCTGTGTGATATAGATGATGGCAAGGTGGCTGAAACACTGGGCGAAGATTGGGCAGCTCCTTTTGTCGGCAAGGCTAAGTTATATCGTGATTATCGCGAGATGTTGGAAAATGAACCTGAGATCGATGCTCTGATCATCAGCACGCCTGATCACATGCACACACCAATCGCAGCCAGCGCTATGGATCTTGGCAAACACCTTTATATAGAAAAGCCCTTGTGTCACACCGTGGCAGAAGCAAGATTTTTGGCTAGAAGGGCTAGAGAGACCAATATCGTTTCCCAAATGGGAAACCAAGGTCATGCAGAAGAAGGTGGGCGGCTTATTAATGAGTGGGTTGCTGATGGTGTATTAGGTGCTGTGCAAGAAGTTCACTGCTGGACTAATCGGCCTGTTTGGCCTCAAGGTATTGGACGACCTGCGGGCTCTGACCCTATTCCTTCTGCTCTAGACTGGGACCTGTGGTTAGGAGCAGCACCCTTTCGTCCTTATTTGAAAGATCGCTACCACGCTTTTAATTGGCGTGGATGGATGGATTTTGGCACAGGAGTGGTAGGTGACATGGGTGCTCACATAATAGATCACCCATACTGGGCGCTGGATCTGGGCCTACCCACGAGGGTTTCGGCTAGCTCCAGCCGATTTGGAGCTAATTTAGAGACTTTTCCATTAGCATCTAAGATACATTTCGAATTTCCAGCAAAAGGAAGTCGCCCTGCAGTTAAATTGACCTGGTATGACGGTGGTCTTATGCCAGAGAGGCCGGAGATTCTGGAGCAGGGGCGAATGATGGGAGATCGTGACGGCGGCGTGCTCATTGTGGGCGATAAGAACACACTTATGCATGGAGTCTATGGACGTGACCCCCGCATCATTCCAGAGATAAATCATTCTGACTATCAAAAACCAGCGCCGACAATGGCCCGGTCACCTGGGATTCATCAAGAGTGGATCGATGCGATTAAGGATCGAAGTAAAATGACTACTTCTCATTTCGAATATTCGGGCCGACTGTCTGAGACCATGCTGCTAGGCAATATCGCAACCGTGCGGGCCAGTGAAAACAAGGTTCTAGAGTATGATGGAGCAAATATGCGGTTCACTAATGATGACGGAGCCAACGCCCACCTCGACAAGGATTATCGTGCAGGTTTTGGATTAGTGTAGTCGTCAAGAAAGGGAACTCTATGTGAGCTAAAATTCGACTTGGAGCGTTTTAATAACCATAGGCGTCAGTATGCCTGTAGCAAAATAGCTATAACAATAAAACGAGAGAGCATTGCCCATTAAGGATGAAGTCCTAAGCGGAAAAAATCGATGAATAAATTAATCAAAAAATCTTTCTTGCTGGGGCTATTTTTCGCAACATCCAATTCTTTTGCGCAACTTCCAGAACTTGCAAGCCCTGCTACTGCAACAGGTATAGCAACTACCGCACGATTTTTTGGGGGCGCCACTGCAGATAATGGCTCCACTTATGCAAATAGTTTTGCCTACGATGCAGCGATAGATATTGATCTGGAAATTCAAGTTGAGGCCAGCCACGTCAACACAGTAGGCAATCTCTATGTCATTGTTATTTGGGATGGAAGCTATTTTGTTAGAGATGAAAATGGTGCCTTTCAACTCTGGGATTTATCAATCGAAAATTTCTTATCAGCAAGTCCTGCAAAAACACTGCAAACTTCGGAAAGGGTTAGCATCGTTGATGATGTGGCTTTTGGTCCAGCCGGGGTCTCTGATACTTCATTGGGTTTTATCGTGGCCTACGATACGGTGGCTGTTGCGAATGAATTCTTCTTCAACGGTGTCTCTTTATCGGTAGCCATTGAGGCTGAAGCAGAGAACCTGCCTTCGGTCGCTCAAAGCTTACAACTGTTTACGGACACCATTTCGTCTCAAATAATACAAAGCAATTGTATTGATTGCCACATTAGCGGTCGTTCAGCAGGTGGCACATCACTTGTTTATCAGTCTTCATCAAATCAGAATGCTTTGAATACCAATTACAACTTATTAGTTAACTACATTAATGGTGGCAGAGGTTCAACGCTTCTTTCTAAATCAAAAGGCATTGGGCATGGTGGCGGAGTGCGCTTATCTTCATCAAGCTCTGATTTTCAAAATTTTGAAGCATTCGTAAACGCAGTACTTGCTGAATAGATTGGAAGACTAGTTTTGAAGAGGATTTAATGCAATGAGCACTAGTCTAAGCGTAATTGGGTTGTTCAGTCTAAAAGGCTCTTGATTTTGCTTATTACGGCATTTGTGGAGGTCGAGGAAGAACTCTGTTATCGAGCAGCCCTGCCTAAATAACGCTGAAATGTCTGTTCTACAAAATCATCAACTCCCGGCACGAATAACACCGCCAAAATTGTCAGTACTAAGGCGATGGCAACTCCTACGTAGAATTTTTTCATAAAGCGACTCCTTTCTTAGTCTCTTGGTGTTGCTTCGAATAGCCAGACATCACCACTTTCTACGGCTTCGCTTGTGGTTCTAGAAGGGTACTTAGCAGTAATAGCCTGAGTAATCCCAACTAATTCAGGCCCGGATTGAATACGATTGAGTTGCCTCTCATAGCGTATCCCATTGATTCGCATTAGTGCTCGACCATCTTCTTCTGCTTGCAATGGCCATTGTTTCCACATTTGTCCGACCGTGGTTCCCATATACCCGGACCACACATAGAGCTTGCTATTGTGTTCGACCGTCCAAATTATTCGAGAGGTAGGGGGTTCCATAAGCTGCATTTCAATAGTAGGAATATCGTTGACAAAGCTCCAGTCTGGTTCGGCGCCTGCATAAAGTTCCCCAGCCTCTAATGGACCGCCTGAAAAGACAAAATTTGGACCGTCAGCAAAGCGCTGTTTGACTGCGGCTGTTGATATTGCTGTTGCTGGAATAAGGAGCAAACAAAGAATAACGATTACCGTATTTTTAAATATTTTCATGGGCGATGATTTTCTTGATAGTTAATAGGCGATTAGTAGTTAGCTAATAAATAATAAATTCAATTAAATTGTTGTCTGGATCACGGGTATAAATACTTGTGCCTTCAGTACTGCCACCATTCATTCCTCCTGTTCGAACGACAGGACCTAATTCTATTTTGGCATTGGCTTTCTGTAGAGTCGACGTCAAAGAGTCCTCGCTGCCTTCCCAGACAAAGCACATGTCCCCAGAACCTGGCTCTGCAGTATGACCCCGCAATGTAAATTGGTCGTCTTGCCAAAGCCCTGGCATATGAAAATTTATTTTATTATCACCAAAGATGACAGCCTGAATTCGCCCTTGATCTGTTATACGACAACCGAGTGCTGTATAAAACTGTACCATTTCTGCAACTCGTTCCATTGGCACAGCTATGTGGTCGAAAGACTTAATCATTGTTTATAAATGGTTCAAATTGTTCATAATAAAGTTAACTTGATCCATAAACTGTCTGTCGTCAAGTAGATTTAAAAGCGCAGCAATAATATCTGCTTGCTTGCCGAAAGTCAGGTCTGAAAAAGTGGCGTGTCATAGGTTTGTCTGCAAATTAAATCTGGCACAAAAAAAAGGAGGAACATTTTCATGTTCCTCCTTATCTTTTCTTTTTTGATCTCAAGTATCAGATCAAAAGGCTTCAGCTTAGAAGTTTACACTTACACGGCCGTAGTAATATGCACCTTGCCAGTCAACATATGAACCTGAAGCGTAGTCTCTACCACAACAGTAGTCACCGATCGCATCCTTTGAAGGATACTCATCGCCAACATTACGACCACCTACAGTGAATCTCCAGTTATCGTTGAGCTGATAGCTTGCCTCTAAATCGACAAACCATGTTCCATCATACTTTTGAATGTTAGGCCATGGATTTCTGTTCGAGTTTTCCCATTCGCCGTAGTAGCTAGCTCTTGCCAGCAGACGTATGTTGTTGTTGAGGGAATGAGTGACTGTAAAATTACTCCTCCAGTCCGACAACAAATTCTCAAAATCGAATTGATCTTCGACATTCAGATACGCACTTGGGTCAGAATCGAACTCAGTGTCGTTATAGTTAATCGAGGCTACAACATTAGTATTTTCAGTAAGTGGATAAGTTGCCACTATGTCCATACCTTTTGTTGTGGTATCAAAACCGTTGGCGAAGTAGAACACTCCTCCAATAGAGTTGGCACCAGGTACTCCAGCCGCATCCAGTTTAAGATAGTTCTGATATGCATCACCTGAAGTTGGATCAGTAGAAACATCTCTCGTTGATACTGCATTGGTTGTATCTTCAATATCAATTTGATAGAAGTCCACGGTTACATCCAGATCACCAAAGTTAGCAATGAAACCTAATGTGAGGTTCTTTGACTTTTCAGGCTCTAGTGCTACAGCACCGAGAGCTCCTGCCACAGGTCCGCCAGCAGGAAATAAACCAGTCGCAACTGGAAATCCATTTGGCAGTCGAGTAGACACGTTGGTGGTTCCTTGCTGACCAGGAGTTGGGGCACGGAATGCTGTACCAAACGATCCTCTCATTGCAAAGGTCTCAGTTATTTCTAACCGAGCAGCGATCTTAGCTGTGATTTCAGAATCAAAGTCATCATAATCTTCGTACCTAACAGCTCCTTGAACGAAAAGATTATCCGTAAGGTCGGTACTAACATCAGCGTAAACAGCATATGAAGTTCTCTCATATACATCCGAGAACTGAGGTGAATAACCTGGGAACCCGTTTGAGCCAACACCAACTACTGTAAAAACTGGATCGCTTGAATCCGCGCAATTTAGGGTTGAACCACTAGCTATAACAGCTGATCCTGCAGACGTTGGGGAAGTTCCACTACAGAAACCAAATGGGTCCTTAACGGAGTGAGGTCCAGCCTTGTATGAGTTAGGCTCACCTTCGACTACTTCATAAGATTCGTCCAAGTAAGTTGCACCAAACGCTAATAAAAGCGGGTTGGCGAAACCACTGACTTCGAATTCATTAGTAAAATCAGCCGAAAATTGAGTTTCCTCATTAACCAGATCTCCTGGTCGGAACGATTTCTGCGAAGCACGCCCTAAAGAAGGATTAATTGTATTTGCCAAGGTATATTGAATTTCGTTTTCACCATGGCGAGCACTGAAATCAAAGGTAATGCCGTTGTCCCACTCACCTCGAATTCCCCCTACCAAAGACATATCTTCCTGTTCACCGAAAAATCTTGGTGTAAAGCCACCAGGGTATTTCTCTAATGGATCGTATATACCACCATCTTTTTCTCTAAGTTGCTCAATGGTGCCATTTCGAGGATAACGATAGAAAAAGCTACCATCGCCCTCGCTTTCCATGTAGTTACCAAATGCGTATGCCTCGGTATCAGCGTCGATTTGATAGCCAGCATTAAAGAATAAGCTGATTGATTCCTGTTCTGGATTACCCCAGGGCTGAACCACATCACCAAAACCGGTGTTTGCCGCGGCAACGCCAGCCTGATATGTAGGATCTTCTGTGAACGTTGTGTAAGAAGCTGAGGAGTTATAACCCGGTAAAGTCGGATCTACACAAAACCATGAATTACAGTATTGTGATCCGCGGAGAGTAGCATCCGCCTCCATAAATTCACCCGAGATACTTAGAAAACCGTCGTCGCCTAAAGGTAGTCCAATATTAGCGGTGACGGTTGTGCTCTCACCGTCGCCTTCAGAGTATTCGCCAGTGTTTATTGAGATAGAGCCACCCTCATTATTCTCTTTGAGGATGAAGTTGATAACGCCAGCGATGGCGTCAGAACCATATTGTGCTGAGGCACCATCTCTCAGGACTTCCATGCTCCCAATTGCAGAGGATGGGATAGTCGCCAAGTCAGCATTTTGGGTGCCGCTGCCGCCTATAGCCACAAGTGATGCTCGATGACGGCGTTTTGAGTTCACCAACACTAACGTCTTGTCAGTTGGTAGGCCACGGAGCTGTGCTGGTCTGATAAATGTAGCACCATCTGAAATTGGCTGTCGTGCCAAGTTAAACGAAGGTACCAGCGTTCTTAGAATATCGTTTGTGTCAGTATAGGAAACATCTTCCAGATCCTGAGCCGAGAACACGTCAATTGGCACTGGTGAGTCACCTACCGTTCTTGGTCTACCGCGAGCACCGGTGACGATAATCTCTTCGAGACCATCTGCCTCCTGCCCGTAGACAACCGGGGCAAAACCCGCGGCCGGTACAAGCAGACTCAGCGCAATAGCAGTAGGTAATACCCGCTTTGCTAAGTTAGGTCGTTTATACATTTACTTCCCCTTTAAGTATTTCAAATATGAGCTCACATAACGAATCTATGGTCGGCAGATTTGCACGAGATTAATCGTGCTATTTTCCGAACACTCGTTCGAGCTTGCCGCAATTTTCCCACTGCTAACTGTTAAATGTCTACAACGGAACCAGCTATATCGGGCATTTCAGCATCTATTTAAGGGTTTTTTATGTTTTTTTTGCGAGATATTGATTTTTAATTCAAAAACCACAAAATCCGGACACAAACCTTGTGATTATTACTACGTGTAGTCAATGATTCTCATTCGTATTAACGGCACCTAGGCCCTAGAAATATAACGAATTCAAGTAAAGAAGTTGTTCCTAAAAGTAATGATTCTTATTCGTATTACCATGTATTTAAGTTCTGATGCAACAAACTCACGCAGAAACTCGTTCTGGGGTGTAAGCTTAGAGGCGATTGATTACTTGCGCCTATTTATTGCTTGCAGTTTCTAAATTGCTGTTTCTTTGTGGCGCAATTATTATCATTTTCATGTTTAACCAGAGATGCTGCTAAATGAATCAAAAACTCGACCCCGGGGCTTTATTTCCGAACCTTTCTCTAAGTCTTGTAGGCGGAGAATCCATGGATCTGCCTGGAGACCTGAGCAATCCAATGACCCTCGCTTTGTTCTATCGCGGCCATTGGTGACCCTATTGTCGCCGGCTGTTGGCCGGATATGAGGCACGCCGTGAAGCGTTCGCTGAGCAAGGAGTAGGTCTAATTGCAGGGTCTGTAGATGACCAGGAAAGAACAGCCGAAGTTGCAGCAGATTTGGGTTTTCCTATCGCCTTTAATATGACAAAGGATGATGGCGATGCAATCGGCTCATGGTGGGATGAAAAACGACAAATCATTCAACCCAGTGAATTTCTTCTGACCAAGAGAGGTCGCGTAATAATCTCTGTATATAGCAATGGGCCAGTAGGAAGAATGGATCCGAATGAGACACTAACTTTAGTAAGATATTTGAATCAACAGAGAGCTCAAGCCAATGCTTCCTAACTCTTCAATGATGACTATCGGGAATCTCTGATTTTGGCTCTCATTTTTTCACCGTCGTGATAATATTTTAGAAAAATACCAAACAAAAGGCTCGCTGAGGGATTGCTTAAGTGATTGGAGCTAAAAATAGCAATAAAGTTAAACTTCAGATGTTTGTTGTTACTGTGCTCTTAATGAGTGCCATTGGTGCCCGCGGTCAAGAAGCTGAGGTGGTTCATGAGCTAGAACCCCTGTTGGCAGAAAATTGCGCTGCTTGCCATGGGCCTGAGACACAAACAGCAGGAATAAATTTAACTTCTTTAATCCGCGAAGCTCCTTTAGTAAAAAACCTTGAAACCTGGCGCCGAGTGATTAGTGCGCTTGAAGTGGGCAAAATGCCGCCTCCAGGGGCCCCGCAACCAACAGTAGCGGCAAGAACTAGAATGTTAGATCTATTGCGAAATGACATCGAAAATTTCGATTTTTCCACAATAGATAATCCTGGCTTTGAATTGATGCGACGCCTCACGCATACAGAATACGATAATACAATTCGTGACCTATTCGGTGTAAGACTTGACGTTACTGAACGTTTCCCAACCGAATTAATTGGTAATAGCGGTTTCGAGAATTCTTCCAATACCCTTTTTCTCCAGTCTTCCCTGATGGAAAGATACATTGGTGCTGCGCAGACTATTGTGGATCTTGCTCTGCCTGCCGAGCCAATAACTGCTACACATTTTCGGACTCGAGAATTAATTTATATAAAGGCACCTGACTCTATTAATTCAGAGAAAGAGGCTAGTGAAATAGTTTTGTCAAATTTTTTAAGTCAAGCCTATCGGCGTCCACTAACTGATGAAGAGATTTCAGGGGCGACCCAGCAATTTGCTTTGGCGAGATCAAATGGGCTGTCCTATGAGGGTTCGATTAAACAAGTGATTCAGGCGGCCCTCATTTCACCAAAATTTCTGCTACGTGTTGAGTCTGGACATGAAACCCTGGTTGCCTACCAAGTCAATGAATGGGAATTGGCTTCTCGGCTATCTTATTTTCTCTGGGCGACAATGCCAGATCGGGAGCTCTTTGATTTGGCGGCGCAGGGTAGATTGAGTGACCCAATTGTTATGGAACAACAAGTTTTCAGAATGTTGAGGGATGAAAAAGCAAACACACTGGGCGATGTTTTCGCAGCGCAGTGGCTGGGCTTTCACAATGTTGGGACTCGCATCTGGTTGGACCCCATCGATAATCCCTGGTGTACTGATAGCCTTATGACCGCAATGCGGGATGAGACTTCAATGTTTTTCATGTCTTTGGTAAGGGATAATTTGCCAATTCGAACACTGATTGATGCAGATTTTACCTACGTTAATGAGGAACTTGCGACAACTCTCTATAACATTGAGGGCGTTGTTGGCGACCACATGCGGCGAATAGAGGTTAGTGACCCTAATCGTGGAGGAATTCTTGGTCATGCCAGTATTCTCGCATTGACATCAAATTACACAACGACCAGTCCGGTTAAACGTGGTGTTTATGTTCTAGACACTATTTTGGGTACTCCTCCGCCAGAACCACCTCCAAATGTTGGCGTTTTAAGCCAGGAGTTGCAAGAAATGCGGGAGATGAGCTTTCGGGAGAAAGTTGAGATGCACTCCTCAAATGAATATTGCCGTGGCTGTCATAGTCGGATAGATCCGATAGGGTTTAGCATGGAGAATTTTTCATTTTTTGGTCAGTGGCGTGATACTTATGATTTCAGAGTAAGAGTTGATTCAGAAGAAGAGGCGGACGAATCAATTGTGATCAATACCGAATCAAGCCCCGAGCCAGTGACTATTCATTTTAAGACTATCAAACGTCGAATTTCTTCTCAGGGGTCACTCCCTGAAGGAGAGGGCTTTGATGGCCCGTCTGGCTTAAAGCAAGCCTTGTTGAAAGACCGTTATGAGGATGTAGTGCGTCAGGTAGTGTCTAAAATGTTGTCCTATTCTCTAGGTAGACAATTGGAATATTATGATGAGCCTGCAGTGCGCTCGATAATTGCTGCACTAGAAGAAAATGAGTTTAGTTTTCAAACATTAATTCAGAAGGTTGTAGCTAGTTATCCGTTTCGTTACAAAAAGAATCTACATAGGGAGATTCATTGATGAAATCCAGGACCTTTTCTAGGCGTGCTATTTTGCGAGGAGTTGGGGCAACAGTAGCCCTGCCACTTTTAGATGTAATACCTGCGTTTGCGCAGAGCCCGCTAATGCCCGATGCTGGTAAAAACCGATTGGCGTATCTTTATTTTCCCAATGGAATTCCGAGAGGTATTTGGTACCCGGAAAAAACGGGTTCGAGTGGCGAGTTGATAAAGCTTAATGAATGGATGAGCCCTTTGGAACCGTTTAAAGGTGACATCATTATTCCAAGTAACGTATGGACGCCAGAGGGGAATGGGCATGTTGATGGTACTCCAACATGGTTAACGGGGCATGATTATGATGCACGGGCGGTAAATGCAGGTGGTGTTTCGGCAGATCAAATTGTTGCCCGCCACTTACGAGACCAAACATTATTACCCTCTTTAGAGCTATCGACAAAAGGTGAAGGTTATTTTTCCAATTCACTTCCGCGAAATGCTATTTCTTGGTCGGCGCCAGATCGTCCTATGACTAGAGAGATTGAGCCGCGGACCATTTTTGATCGAATGTTCAGTACTCAAAGTAGTGTTAATAGCAACCGTACAGTAATGGATTCGGTTTTGGCGGATGCTAGGTCCTTAAGTAAAGTAGTCAGCGTTGAGGACAGCCTTCGTTTGGATGAATATTTTGAATCTATTCGGGCCTTGGAACGCCGGATCGAGTTCAGTGAAAGGCAATCGACAGAAATGGCGAACGATCGAGCACTTACTGATACGCTGGTGGCCCCAGCACCTGGGATACCACCTGACCACCAGTCTTATGTTCGATTGATGATGGATTTGATGATTTTAGCTTTTCAGTCCAATGCAACACGGGTGATTACATTCATGCTAGATCATGGACAGTCTAATCGCTATTTTAACTTCATACCGGAAGTCGAGGGTACATGGCATGCGCTGTCTCATTATCAAAATGCCTCTGGCATGACCGAAGATGACGACGGCACAACTTCTTGGGAATCTGTTGCGCAAAAGCGTGATATGTATGCTGAAGTGGTTAGATGGCATCATACACAGGTAGCCTATTTACTGGACCGGATGAAAAATATACAAGAGCCTGACGGCAACTCTTTGCTTTATAACTCCATGATACTTTTTGGCGGCGGTATAGGTGATGGTAATGAGCATGATGCTTCTCACCTGCCAACTTTATTGGCGGGTCGCGGGGGAGGTACTATAAATCCGGGGCGTTTTATTGAACACAGCGAGCAGACAGATCTCGGCAGCATTCATGTAGCGCTTATGCAGCGAATGGGGGTGCCAATTGAGAGGCTAGGCACCGCACAAACAGCATATACAAAATTGATCTGAATTAATTACAGATAAGCAGAAGTCTCAGGGCCCGTTTGGCCCCTATTTTTTTGATAATTTATTGTAGAGAAAAAACAAATAAAGTATGACCGACATTGGATACGCCGGTTGTTGCGCTTAATCCTAATTGGCCAGCATGCTGCGCGGCAGCTTGTGTCCCGCTGGGGGCAAATACGGCAATGTACTGTTTTCCATCGACGCCATATGAGATCGGCGCCATATCGCTCGCGCCGCTGAGAATTGTTTGCCAAAGTGTTGCGCCGGTCCATTGGTCTATTGCATGAAAGCGGCGGTTGGTGTCTGCTGCGAAAAGCAATCCGCCCCCTGTGGTTAACATTCCATATAAGGGTGTTTCCCTTTGTAATTTCCACAATGACTCGCCCGTAGTCACGTTAATAGCCTCTGGTTGGCCTAAATGCCCTGCTGGAGTTGGAACAGTCGCAATGTACGAGGTGTTATATCCAGTTTCTAGAGAAGGCTCGAGCGAATTTAGCTTCATAACTGAGCAGGGCCCGTTGAATGCTGGTACGTAGTAGGCGTTGGTCAGAGGGCTATATGCGCCTTGAGGTATTTGTCTGTTTTCGCGGCAAATTGTCGCTTCATGATCTATGTCAGCGGTCATAATCGCATCAGGCTCTATTTCATAGGCGCCAGTTATCCCATCATATCCGGCTATTATATTTTGGTAGGCTGTAGGTCGTGCATACAAAAATTCGCCATCAGACCTATCATATGCATAAAAGATAGCATCCTTTGAAAAAGAGCCTATTACCATATCTCTCGTTTCTGCAGGATCAATATTAGGATTGACTCCCAAAGGGTTAAGTGGGTTTGGATCTACGGGTGCATTTACAAGGATTCGATCATATACAGCATCATCGTTCCACATGTCTGAGTGATGTTGTGCCCACCAAATTAATTGACCTGTTCGGTAATCAAGCGCGACGGTTGAACCTTGATACAAACGATCAGGATATTCCCCGTCAGTTCCTGCAAGCTCTGGTTGCTGTGGGGCGCTGGAGCCAATTCCGAATATAAAAAGCCCACGGACTTTATCAACGGCTGGAGTCATCCATGGGGACATATTTCGGCGTCGCTCTAATGGATAGATTTGTGGATCGTCACCCCATGTATTGTGCATGGGATCGTCCGGGGTTGGGCTAGTAAACCATCGCCATAAAAGAGTCCC
>Ga0209035_10000816_pt1 | contig 12362 bp, 3 predicted proteins | sample MarorgKNORR_S2LV_6_FD_188220 | JGI IMG/M metagenome (GOLD analysis project Ga0209035, IMG submission 188220) | Marine microbial communities from the Southern Atlantic Ocean, analyzing organic carbon cycling - AAIW_A/KNORR_S2/LV (SPAdes) (version 2) | ecosystem: Environmental > Aquatic > Marine >...
ACCGGTGAATGGGTTGAAATTCACAACTCCGGGACATCTTCTGTAGACATGGCTGGTTGGTATCTACGTGATCATTACGATAATTCCAATCGGCAACTAGACATTTCTATCACTTCATCGCCTGTAACTGTTGTTTGGCCACAAAATGCTCAAAATTTGATATTAGGGGCTGGAGACTACATGGTAATTGCAAGAAATGGTGATGGCTCTAGTTGTGGTTTCTGCATGACCAATGGCCAAGGTATCGTTGAGTTACACGACTCTTCTGGAACAAATGTTCACGAAGCAACTTGGAGTACAACTGTATCTCAGGGAGTATCGCTTATCGAAGATACTTCATCTACAACAGCCGATTGGCAACCAGCCAACAGTTTAACTCCGGGGCAAGTAAATAGTGGGGGGGGAAGCAGTAGTGGACCGACATGGAATACTAGCGACCTACGAATCACTGAGGTTTTGGCTGACGCATGGCCGACCGATGACAATGCAACTTACCCCGGTGGTGAATGGATTGAAATTAAAAATACTGGAAACTCGGCTATGAATCTTAGCGGTTGGTCAATAAAAGATTTCACTGGAAACATACTGAATCTTAATTTCACTCATGTTGTTGACTACAATGTTTCACATATGATTCAACCAAATGAACGCAGAATTGTGGCAAACATCGGCTTGCAACGGTCTGGCGTGTTCAATAATGGCGGGGATTCTGCTTTCTTGGTTAATCCCGATGGAGAATATGTCGCAGCAGCTAATTACTCAAGTAATGGTATACCAGGTCATTCATTCATAGCCCCGACAATAGGAAATGGTAACTGGGTCATGTCTCTATTCCCAACACCTGGTGGTGATGATGCACGCAATGTCAACAGTAGTAGTCCAGTTCGTATCAACGAAGTGATGGTAAATGCAACCAATAGTTGGTTATCCTATCCTAATGGGAATTGGATTGAATTATCACACCGAAGTTCAGATCCTGCTGTTGATGTTACCGGCTGGAACATCATTTCGGGGACTGGCCAATTATTCACCTTAGATGCAGGGTTTTCAGGCCGAGACACAGGTAGCGGTTTACTAATTGAATCTGGCTCCTATGTAGTTCTATCAACACCACCAACAACTGGTCAAATGCTGATTAGTGGTGATACTATTTCTTTGGTTGATAGCGGTGGCAATATCGTTGACTCAGTAAGTTGGGGTGGTGACTTTGGCTCTAACAGGACTGCAATTCCAACTGACCCTGACCTACCTGCCCAACCGATGATGGTTTCGGGATGGGCAACTCCAGCAATGCCAAATCCAAACCAAATGACTAGTTCAGTAAACGAAAGCGCTGATTTCAGGATATCTGAATTAATGCCGAATCCTATCGGTTCAGATTCAAACCTTTATCCTGAAGGAGAATGGATTGAAATCGTAAATGTCGGTAACGACACCGCATCTTTCCAAGGCTGGAAGATCCGAGATGGCAGAAATACCTCACTTGCTCTAGATTCTGAGAGCATCCCTGGTCTCAACGAATCCTCTCCATCTGATTGGGAACTAGATGCAGGCGAGCACCTAGTTGTGTGGAGAAATGGACGTGCTATGAGCCTCCAAAATAGCGGTGATGCGGTTTCGCTTATTGATAATCAAGGAGAAGTGGTTCAAACTCTAATCTACTCTCTAACCCCATTAAACTCAACTCTTGTTTCAGACAATGATAATTCGGGAGAATGGATCCACTCACCTTGGCCTACCCCTGGCTCGCCAAATCCACTTTTTGACAATCCTTACACCGGAGCAACCACGCTTGAAGTAAACGAAGTAATGCCTCAATGCACGGGTGGAAATCTTGGAATTGATGGAGATTGGTTGGAAATTCATAATCCAGATTCTGTCACAATTAATCTTTCACGTTGGTTAGTGGTTGCTGATAATGGAGACGCAATGGTTTTGCGATCTCTCTACTTGCAACATTATGCTTCAGGTGTAGCATATGAACGCAGTGACTGGTGGAATTTAGATGCAGGAGAATATGCAGTATTAATTCCAGAAAACAACGGTTTACTATCTAATTTTGATGAAATGATTGACCTCAGAGACCCTAATGGTGGGGTGCGACAAGAAGTTGTTTGGTCAACTTCTGAAAACTGTCGAAGCTTAGAAGGTGATGCATCTGCGTGGTCTGAGGATTGGCTCAATACCATGTGGCCTACACCAGGTGATGAAAACCCTGAACCCACCCCTTGGGATACTGATGACCCCGTATGGATCACAAAAGTAATGCCAGGACAAATTTACAACCGAAATAACGAGTTCATTGAAATCACTAATATGGGCAATGGCATTCTAAATCTTGCAGGTTGGCACTTCAATAGAATCAAATCTGATGGGACTGCTAATTCAGGAACCTTCAATGGATTGAATCTTCAACCAGGAGAATCTATGACTTTAACTCAGTCACCAACCAACCTTTCAGAAGATGGTGGAATAAATGCCGTTGATATGAATGAGGTTCTAGACTACTCCCCTTGGATGTATGATTCCGGTTCTTCTCTACAACTGATTTCACCTGATGGGGTAATCGCTGATACTTTCGTTTATGGAAACGGGCTTGCCACTGTTTCGGGTTGGAGTGGACCTGCAGTCTCGACCCCGCCTACAACGACAGAAGGTCTGATTTACATGCGAGGTGACGGTTGTGACGAAAAGGAAGATACCAACACAAGTGCTGATTGGGAAGTCCGCTGGATCCGACTAGGAGCCAGTATGTTTTGTGATTCGGGAGTCTTTTCAACCACTGGTTCTCTAGAGCCAATGGCTTCACCAGATGGAAGCCTATACCAATTCACAGAATGGCTTGATGGGAGTACAACTGAGTTACACATTCATGTCTATGAATTGATGAGCAACGATATTGTTGCGAAACTTGTTCAACTATCACAAGCAAATGTGGATATCACAATTATTCTTGAAGAAGATCCCTTCGAAGATGAAGAAGATTTGTACAAAATTAGAGGAATGGCATACGAATTATACGCTGGAGGAATCACGGTATACTGGATGGGGAATCCTCGCGGTGAGAATGCACCACCAGCACCTTACCAATACATTCACAGTAAAGTTGCTGTAAGAGATGGGGAGTCTGTATGGATTGGTTCAGGGAATATCAAAGAATCAACTTTCCCTGCTGGAGATTACCCTTCGAACCGAGATTGGGGGTTGGTCATCAACTCACAAGATGTAGCTCAATTAGTGATGAGTAGGATGTTATGGGATGAAAATGTCAGCCATCCTCATTTGAATAGTTATAGTGTAATGGACCCATCAACAGGTAAACCATCCGGATGGACATCGTATGGCCCAAGTGGACTAGATGCTGTACCGCCAACCACAACACCACCTGTTATTTCTGGTGACTTTACTGGACAAGTTTTTACCTGCCCTGATGATTGTATTTCGGGCATTATTAATCTCCTTGACTCAGCCAACACTAGTATTGAACTCTCACTACAGGGATTTGACATGGGATGGCACTGGGGATTTGGCGATAACCCATTGGTAAAAGCGGTTGAAAGAGCGCTACAAAGAGGGGTTGAAGTAAGGTTGCTCATTAACGGATATTATGTAAATTATGATGATGATATACGTGATACTGTAAACCATTTCAACAATCAGTGGAATCGTACAGATGGCTATGATGCAACAGCGATTTTAATGGCTCCTGCTGAAAGAATCACCAAATTACATAACAAGGGAGTGATTGTTGATGGTGAATCGGTTTTGATTTCCTCAATCAATTGGAATTCAAATGCAATTTTAAGAAACCGTGAGATGGGGATAGTAATTCATAACGAACAATTGGCAGATTGGTATCTATCATCTTTTGAAGAAGATTGGAATCGATTGGATATCTACACTGATACAGATGGTGACAATATGCCTGATGCTTGGGAACTTGAGTATGGATTGAACCGAACATCATCTGTTATGCCTGGAAGTTCAGTGCCTGAACAATCACATGATTTTGATGGCGATGGACTTGATAATTTACAAGAAATGGGTGTCAGCGCAGACCCAAATAACCCAGATACTGACGGAGATTGTATCCGAGATAGTGACGAATTAGTGTTTGCAACTCTGAATCAAATCCCCGCATCTGATGCTATTTTATTTGCTGATGCTGACAATGATAGTGTTGCCGACGGAGAACAGACTGACTGTGGTTCAAACATGGTGGGGAGTGGTGATGGGACCAATGATGGAACCAACAATGACAACACCACTAGCCCTACAATTCCTGAGGCGGAGAACCCATTTGATTCACCATCCGCAAAAGTGTTGATGGGAATTGTCGGAGTGGCGATGGTAGCATTGGTAATTGCTCTTGTTGCAATTCTATTAGGTGGAAGAGAAACTGCCAAAGGAGTCGTGAAAGATGATTCATTTGATTTAGCAATTGCAGTTGCTCAAGAAGCAGCTTTTGGCTCTGAAGAATCTGGATCTGAAATTCAATCAGAAACTGAAGAAACTGAAACTCTAATGCCTGACAAAAGTCTAACAGAAGAGCCGAAAATTCTCTCTAGTCGTGACGATGCTGTTGGACGCCATGATGGCGTTCACGGTGCACCACTTCTTGATGGATTTGAGTTTGAAGGCTGGACACCACAACAAGTTCAAGATGCACTAAACGAGGGCTCGACTGTTGAACAACTACGTGAAAAATACAAACAAGAAAAACAGTGAATGAACCATAAAAGTGGTTTATCGGAGAATAAAAATGACCTCTGAAATTCAGCAGGCTGTTAATGGCATTGTTGATGGTTCACTGAACGATAAACAAGTCGAAGATTGGCTCAGAAATGTATTTGAAAATGGCTTAAGTGATGCTCAAACTGTTGAGTTAACTCATGCCATGGTCCACTCTGGGACAGTACTCAATTGGCCGAAAGAATGGGCTCATCTAGTGGTGGATAAGCACAGTACTGGAGGAGTGGGGGATAAGGTATCACTTCCCCTAGCACCTGCGGTAGCAGCATGCGGGGCGAAGGTTCCAATGATTTCAGGAAGAGGATTAGGCCACACCGGAGGAACTCTTGACAAACTAGAATCAATTCCTGGCTACAAAGTATCTCGTAGCAACGATGAATTACGCGCCCAAATTGAAAAACATGGATGTGCAATTGTTGGACAAACGAATGATATTGCTCCCGCTGATAAGCGAATGTATGCTATTCGAGATGTAACCGGATTGATTGCTTCGGTTCCGCTAGTAACCGGCTCAATTCTGTCAAAAAAAGCGGCCGCTGGTCTATCGGCGCTAGTAATGGACATCAAAGTTGGTAGCGCTGCTTTCATGAAAAATGAAGCAGATGCGCGCGAATTAGCAGCGAGTATGACCACTACAGGTGAGGGATTAGGGATGGACACAACAGTCACCCTTACCGAGATGAATACCCCGATTGGATTTGCAATAGGAAATGCACTAGAAGTCTTAGAATCAATTGAGACACTAAGGGGGAATGGGCCAGCCGATTTAGAGGAACTTGTATGTATTCAGGGTGGCATAATGTTGACTGCGGCTGGAATCTGTGATGACCATGATGAAGGTGCACATATGATACATGATTCCTTACATGACGGAACAGCAATGAAGAAATTCGTTGACATGTGCGTATCCCAAGGGGTTGACAAGAATATATTTGACAACGAAAAATCACTTCTAAAAGCCCTCGGCCTTCTCAGTACGACCCTACAAACAACAGAGGTATACGCTAGTGAAGATGGCTATGTATACGACATTAATGCTCTAACCCTTGCCGAAATAAGTTCAGATTTGGGTGCAGGAAGGAAACACATTGATGACCTACTTGACATGCAAGTTGGCATGATTATTGATGCCCACATTGGCACACCTGTTGAGCAGGGTGAACCTTTAGTAACAATCTATCATCGAACTGATTTAACAAACCAACAGAAGGAAAAATTACTCAATGCTTTCACTTTATCTGAGACACTTACTGAGCCAGCAAGCAGAATAATTGACATATTGTAATCACGGATATGCTGGACCTTCGTCAAAACAATAGTGAACGGTTTGGTGTTCACCCTTGAGATCGCGCACATCTCGCTTCACCGAACTGGGGTCCTCACCCTTGAGGAGAACTCGTGCATACAAACTTGCTACAACGCCCATCTCATCTACACCCATACCAACCCGTGTTAACTCCTGAACCCCCAATCTCAAGCCAGAAGGAGTCATTGCTTTGGTGTCACCTGGAAGCATGTTCATGTTGGTAATAATGCCAGCATCTTCCAATAACCGCGCTGCTTTTGCGCCAGCCCCAGAATCTTGTCCCCCATGGCGAGTCAATATCTGATGACTGGCTGTGAATCCTCTCTCTTCTGCTAAGACATCAAATCCTTCTGCTGCCATAGCCTCTCCAAACGCCTTAGCGTTAGCGACTATATCGGCGGCGTAGTTAGCGCCGAATTCCGCAAATTCGGCTAATGCTACAACCTTGCCAGCAACATGGTGTAAGTGATATGAAGAATTAGTACCAGGGAAAATTGCAGAATTCAGTTTGCGTTGGAATTTTTCATCATCTGTATCAGAAATCATAAATCCGCCTTGAGGACCAGGGAATGTCTTGTGGCTAGAACCTGTCATCACATCAGCACCTTCTCGAAGAGGGTCTTGGAATTGCCCTCCAGCAATAAGTCCGAGAACATGGGCACCATCGTACATCACTTTGGCACCAACTTCGTGAGCAGCATCTGACATTTCTCGTAGAGGAGTAGGGAAAAGGAAAACCGACTGACCAACCAATGCTAATTTGGGTTCTAAATCACGGATCATTGCACACGCCGCATCTACATCTGGCTCCATCCTCGCTTCGTCCCAAGGATATGTGTGGAGGTCTAGGCCACGTAGCCCGACGGCACCCATGCGTGCGTGAGAGATATGACCGCCATCTGCAGTTGACACTGCTGAAATCTTGTCACCAGGATTTGTTAGTGCTTTTAGGGCAGCAATATTGGAGACTGTTCCAGAAGTTGATTGAATATTGACGAAATTAGCATTGAACACTTGTTTTGCCAACTTGATACCTAGAGATTCTATGTCATCAAAATCATCACAACCTTGGTAATATCGTTTACCTGGAAGACCTTCTGCATAGCGACCGTGTAGGTCGCTATTGGTTGCTTTTCGAACCATTGGTGAAATGATATTCTCGCTAGCTATCATAGGTAGACCAAAGCCATAATGTTGGCCGCTTGCATTAACGGCAGTAAGCACTGATTCGGCTAACTGCTTGTTATTCTCGTCCGCCATGCGATGCAAGGCGGCCAAGGCCGCCCTTCAACTTCACTGAATAGAAATGGGACATCTCAACTACAAGAGCGAGGAAAATCACCTATTAGTTTCCCTGAAAACATCTTCGCAAATATCGTTATTGTGAATCAGAAGACTAACTCTGAGGCTCCCACGCCTCACCATTCCAGAAGAGAACTGCCCCATCTGGTTGGCGGTGCCATGTCACCCCATTCTCGTCAACCCACTGTTCAGGCTCAGAGGTTTCAACTCCGACTTGGTCAGCTACTAACGCACCCTCATTCATTTGGTTAAGGCCAAGTTCAGATTCAACTTCATTGGGCATAGCCATCTCATTAAATGACTCTGCAGGTTGAGCAGTTAAACTTCCTGAGAATTGTTCTTCCTCATCATCGCTACCCCGCATCCGTAGTACTAGGATTGCACCAGCAACAATTGAGAATAATACGAACATAGCCACCAATGCGAGTGCTATTTGAGAAATGCCACCTTCTTCTGTACTATCAGCAGAGGCTTGCTTAGTAGCATCTTGAGGGAACGCATCGTTGAGGTCAGAGACACCATCACCATCAGAATCAAGACAGCCCACAAGGTCAATTGTAGATGTGCCACTAACATTCGGGCAATCATCTTCGGAGTCCATGTATGTGTCTGCATCACTATCCCATTGCGAATTTGAACAACCATAATTGTTAGCAGTCTCATTTGTTGGTGTATTACTACATTGGTCAATTGAATCATCAATACTGTCATTATCGGTATCAAGTTGATTATCAGCACATCCATCATTATTTACAGACAAACCATCATCTGTCCCCGGACAAGCATCGTTTGCATCTACCACGTAATCGCCATCAGTATCACGTTGGTTAGCAGAACACCCTTCGGTATTCACTTGTTCACCATTCATCGTGTTGGGGCAATTGTCATAGAAATCTTTGACCGTGTCCCCATCTGTGTCACGTTGGTGGTCGGAGCATCCGTTATTGTCGATCGTATTGATATCTTGAGTATTTGCACAATCATCAACATTATCCTTTACCCCATCGTTATCATTGTCATCTACGCAACCGTCTTGGTCATCATCAAATCCAGTTGCATTTTCATAAGGACATGAATCAATATTGTCCTTGATATTATCGCCATCACTGTCATCAATGCAGCCGTCACCATCATTGTCGTAACCAGTTGCATCTACATATCGGCAAGCGTCTTGGTCATCCGGTATCATGTCTCCATCAGAATCGTCAATGCAGCCATCCAAATCACTGTCAAAGCCGCTTGCATTAGTAGTTGGGCAAGCATCAACATTGTCCTTCACAAGGTCGCCATCAGTGTCATCGATACACCCATCATGGTTGGTGTCCCAGCCTGTTGAATCTTCATTTATGCAGTTGTCATTAGGATCATCATAGCCGTCACCATCAGTGTCGTCAATACAGCCATCACCATCATTGTCCCAACCAGTAGCATTCTCAAACAAACAGTCATCAGATGCATCCATCACTCCATCGCCATCGCTATCTCTCTCAGATGCGGAACAGCCAGTAGAATCTACAGTTTCACCTTGAGGAGTATCTGGGCATTGGTCAGGATTAGTTCCTTGTGGGTTATCTCCGTATCCATCACCATCTCTGTCAGCCCACTGAGTGCTATCAGTTGGGAATGCATCAGCATTGTTTCCTTGTGGATTATCGCCATAGCCATCGCCATCACCATCGGCCCACTGAGTCCCATCGGTGGGGAAATCATCGGGATTATTCCCTAGCGGATTATCCCCATATCCATCACCATCTTGGTCAGCCCACTGAGTTCCATCGGTTGGGAAAGCATCGGGATTATTGCCGTTGGCATTATCACCATAGCCATCTCCATCTTGGTCGGACCATTGAGTTCCATCTTGAGGGAATGCATCTGGGTTGTTACCGGTTGGGTTGTCACCCCAACCATCTCCATCACCGTCAGACCATTGGGTACCGTCAGTAGGGAAAGCATCACCGTTAGTTCCACTTGTATTGTCGCCGTAGCCGTCACCATCACTATCCCACCACTGGGAAGGGTCGTTTGGCCATAGGTCACCACCTGTCACGTTAGAGTTGTCTCCATAACCATCGCCATCACTATCAGACCATTGGGTGCCGTCACTAGGGAAAGCGTCACCATTAGTCCCGCTTGTATTGTCACCGTAGCCATCACCATCGCTATCCCACCATTGGGAAGGGTCGTTTGGCCAAAGGTCGCCACCGGTTGCATTTGAGTTGTCACCGTAGCCGTCCCCATCGCTGTCTGCCCATTGATTTGGATCGTTAGGGAAGGCGTCTGCATTAGTGCCGTTCGGGTTGTCCCCGTATCCGTCCCCATCGATGTCAGACCACTGACTCGAATCATTGGGGAATGCATCAGAATTGTTCCCACTAGCGTTATCCCCGTATCCATCACCATCAGAATCCTGCCATTGAGTTCCATCAAATGGGAATGCATCTTGTGCGTCATTGACCCCATCATTATCAGAATCACGTTGGGTTGCTGCACAACCGTAAATGTCAACAGTCACATTTGAGGCAGTGTTTGGACAAAGGTCGTTCTCATTCCAAACACCATCGCTATCGTCATCGTGAATGATAAGGAAACACATCGAATCATTCCCCATCCAAACACTAGTTGCATTCCAAAGATCTGCATAAGCGCAATAGTAACCACTTACTGAAGGTGTGTTGAATACCCAATTGAATGATTCATTAGTTGTTGTCGCTGAGAAATTAGTTGGCGTTGAATATTCTACTACAGTGCCGTTTGAGTATCTCTCTATGTTAGCTTGAAGAACATAGTTATCACCAATGTTTAGATTAACGGCATCAAAGTAAAATGTATTTGTTGTCGCATTAGAATTTGCTGTTATCCCTGTTGCACTAATGCCAGACCATATTGGATTGAAGCAGTCTTCATGCTGACCTACTTGCACATATGTAGCGTTGAATAAGAATGTAGTAAAGCAGCGAACAGCTGAACTCCCAGGTTGATTCCAATTAATATTGTAATTTTGAGATGCACTATTTGCTGTAAAGTTTCCACTACCAGATTGCAAATATGTTGTTCCACCTCCAATGTAAAGGTACCATTCGTAATAGTAAACATTACCAGTTGAAAGATTCTGAGCATATAGATCACCGGAAGTATCCGATGTGACAAAACCTTCCATCATTTCGTGATACAAACAATCTAAATCATCGTCTAAATAGGCTCCACTGGTTGAAGTGGTCATATCATACAACTCACCATAAAGACAGAATGTACCCTCCTCGGCAAGAGTTACGAATGCGGGTTCAACATGGTTTGAACCATTGGAAGTCCAACCTTGAGTGAATGAGCCTAGTGACGTATAATTCGTCCCATTCCATTCAAGTAAATATGCATCTATTTCGTAAGCCGCAGTATTCGTGAGATTGCTCATGGTAAACTCGCCATATGTTGCATTAGAGAAGAAAACAGTTGCAATATTTCCTGTGACGTTGGTAATAGTACCTCCGCCTACACTGCTCTCAATTGTGATATCATAATTATTGATAGCGCCGCCTAATATCCCCCATCCTTCCACATATCCATACATTGTCATGTTAGACGTGGGTGTATCTGTTACCGACTCGTCATCAGTGACACTTTGGGATGTATCGACCAAATTTTGACTTCCATCATATAATCTCATATCAAGGTCACCATTTGAGTGGGAAAAAGAAATGTTTACCCAGTAAGTCACACCAGAAATAACTGGGAATGAAAAGTAATCAACATCCGATGAGTTATGAGTACTCAAGTTTGTCTGAGAATATGGGAGACTAGTGCCTACAGCAGTTGCAGTCGCAAACGAATCATTTTGTTCGTTAACATCTGCAGTTGGCGTTGGAGGCGGTGGTGTTGCGGTTGACTGTACGCTGAATGAATAGTTAGAGGTCCCTCCTGAACTGAAAACTTGAACGTAGTAAATTGTAGAAGATGTGACATTGAATATGACCTGTTCATTACTTGAATTAGAATGACTATAATCAACCATCCAATTGTTTAAGCCATTCCATTCGTAAACATTCAATTGAAGGTCGCCGACACTATGGGTAAAACTCAGATTAACCCATACCATAGATCCGGATGTAAGGTTGAGTGTGTAATAATCATCATCACTACTATTGTGAATACTAACACCTGAATTCACCGCCCCAAGTGTAATTGGAGTTGCAGTTGAAAACGCATCATTTGGTTCATTTGAGTCCCCTGTTAAATTCCCAGGGCCATTAGTGCCTCCACCACTGCTAATCGCGAAGTATTGAGTGTCATTGACTAGTGAATTACCTAAACCATCCGATAATTCGCCATTTATCGAATAATTGCCTGCTACAGTTGGGGTTGTCCAACTAACTCCGTAATTGACTGTACCAGCGCCCCCTAATCCTGAGATATAGCCATAATCAAAATCATACAGTGTACCATTGGGTGAATAAATGAATGCCCACCAATAATAGGAGTCATTTGAATCTAAATTACTTACAGAAATGTAAGCCGAATTATTTGTCACACTTGTCACAGCAACAGTCTCATTCCCAGTGAGTGCAGTAGCGTTTGGGACACCGGTTGCAAGTGCTCCAAGTAACATCAAACAAGCAATAAATAGACTACGAATCTGTGTTCTAGTCCCTTCTTCTTTAGCCAAGTACATGACTTCGGGGAGTTAAGACCGATACTTGAACCCATGCCAAGAACTGAAACCCGCCCCTATGGGGCGAATGATGTGCAATCAGAATCCTAGTAACCTGATTATATTTGGTCTAACAACTGATGATATCCGATTGGATTTAACGCCGAAATAAATGCGATTCGGACATGTGGTTAAAGCACAACACGGCAATTCCGACATACAATAATTGGCGCCGTGTGCAGGGTTTGAACCTGCGACCTGCGGATTAACAGTCCGCCGCTCCACCAGCTAAGCTAACACGGCAACAGGGCGGCCCACCGACCACCCCCTCATCAATGAATCGCATCAAGAAAAACATTG
>Ga0209035_10000817_pt1 | contig 12361 bp, 13 predicted proteins | sample MarorgKNORR_S2LV_6_FD_188220 | JGI IMG/M metagenome (GOLD analysis project Ga0209035, IMG submission 188220) | Marine microbial communities from the Southern Atlantic Ocean, analyzing organic carbon cycling - AAIW_A/KNORR_S2/LV (SPAdes) (version 2) | ecosystem: Environmental > Aquatic > Marine...
AGGCGCGCATGAAATCGCGACTTGCTAGATAAATAGTGAAGGTTGGACTTAAGCAAAAATCGCGTTCTAGTAAGGTTTCCATAACCTGATTCCAGCGCTCTGTGCCTGGCCCTGCAGCCTGCTTCCACAATCTCCCGGCCTGCGCAAAACGTTGCTGTTCATTGCTGTAAATATAATCTGATGGATAGTCTTGAATTACCTTATCCGTAAACAGTGCTTCCGGTAAGCCGTACCAATGTTCCATGCAATCTAAGCCGCGACTTGAGGTATCCAAGACATTTGCATGAGCTACATTTAACTGAGCATGATGCATTGTGGTGTTGAGCTCTAATTTTTCAGCTTCTTCTAGTGCGGCCCATAAAATCTCTTCGGGTGCCCCCATAAACTTAATGCCGTCTGCACCAATACGTTTGAGATGCTGGACGCGCTCACGAGCGTCATTAGCGGTGTTGATTGGTGCTAGTTTTGCTTCCCCATCCACAGGCATAGCAAAATAGGGGAATGCAGTAATGCGGGGGGCGGTGATAGCATTTTTATTGCTCAGTTCCTTTAAGGCTAGAAGCCGACTCTCGCCGGTCATTCCAAAAACCTCTCTGGTGCTTGTAACACCATGGCCAAGCCATAGTTTAAAGATATAGTCCGCGGACACTTGCTGATTCTCATCAGGAGAATGAATGTGAGTATGAGAGTCAATAAATCCTGGCAATAAATACTTACCATGAGCGTCAATTTCTCGAACATTTTTATTAACTGACACATTTAGTTTAGGGCGGCTTTTAGGGTCTATCACTAGCCCGGGGGCTCCTACTGTTCTTATCTCGACGATTCTGTCATTCTCAACGGTCACATCCACCGGCCCAGTGGCTGGGGCGCCTGTCCCATCGATGAGGTAGGCACCTCGAATGATGAGCTGATCATACTGCCCTTGGCCATGCTGACGTTTCGGTATGCTATCTTCGATGCTTGAAAACAAACGATTTTCGTCAACAGCCATAGCCGTCAAGGGAGCAGTGGCACAAACTAGGCTGACTAGGAGTGGCATGAAGTATCTATTGGTCATAAATTCGTTCTTTTTATTTTTTCCCAACATAGCCTTTCTCCTTTATTATTCCCACTCAATAGTCTCAGTTTTACAAGCCCTTATGTAGCAGGAGTTTGCGAGGGGAAAAATAGAGTTTACAACTCATTCTTTATCTTGCTTTTTAAAAGCCTTGTGATCAATAGTAAAATTCTCATGCACTAGCCCCTTGTTTTATGATTTTTCCTTTGAGTTCCTATTTTATCACCCAGATTGTACAATTCTTTATATCAATCAAGAATAAATTTCATCCTATAGGAGACTTATGAAAAGACTATTGGCACTAATATTATTATCACCTTTGATCATTGGAGAAGAGATAAAGAAAGAACGGTTGGTTTCAGAATTAACCATAACTGAGCTTAAAGAAATAGTTCGTAATATAGTTGAAGAGAGCATTGAGCAATGCGTTGTGTCTGGAACCATGAAAGGAAGAGCTAAGGTCAATTTAAAAGTGGAAGGAGAGGTAGTAGCTGGAATGGAATGCGAGTTTGAGGATATAGAATTGTTAGATGTAATTTCAGAGGAAACTAAAGATTAATAACGAATTGTTAATCCGACCCTAACATTCCAAAAGTTATCATTACCAGAAGTATCGTTTGGCCTTTGGACATCAAGAGGTGTATATGAACTTGAAGCATTAAGGATCCAATTTTCACCCATATCATAGTTAAATCCAAAGCTGAACGTTTGTATTGCTCCAGTCGAATAAATAGTTGCTAACTCCCTGCCTCCTTCAAGTGGAGCATCAATTTCTACAGAATTATCTATATTGCTCGAAGCCAAAGATATCCATGGAAGAGTTGCTGATGAATTATTAAAAGATAAGAAAAGTTCAGCTCCCTCGTGATCCATTTGTAATTTATCATCTGATTTACCTATGCACCCAACAGGGTTTTGTGGAGTATATGGCGTGAAGTTAATTTTATCCTCATTACACGTCACGCTTGCTATAACTCCACCCCTAAGCAAAAATAAACGCAAGCCTATCGAGATTTTTTCATTATCAATAAGAGGTCTCGAAATAGCGGCACCCCATAGACCATCTGGTTTGCTTCCATTAATTTTAAGTGGTGGTGTCCAAGAGATCTCAGTATTTAAATTCCATGGCAATCCAAAACTGGCTCTTAATTTACCAAATGCTGGCGATTTATTTAAATCCTCATCCTTGAAACCTCCAAAACCAATTTTTTGCTGCTCTCTGTTGAGATGAGGAATTGAGCTTAGCTCTGCCGAAATTGATATATCTCTAAAATTTACTGAGTGTGGTTGCATTTGTCCAAGATTTTGAGCAGACGAAGTCATGAATGCCATAGCCCATCCTTCTGGACTATCAATATCTACTTTTTGATTGCTGTATGCAAAGCAAGAAAAAAATAAAAGTGTAATTAATATTGTAGGTGTCAATTTCATTCTTAACATTATAAGGTTATTAGTTACTCCCACTCAATAGTGACAATTTCTGAAACCCTTACGCTACTTGGCTTTGATGGAAGCTGCAACGGAGTGTGTTGTGAGTGTGTTGCAAACAGGTTATTTTCAATTTGTTCCCTTCCATCATTATCAATAACCTACCATGTTCTAACTACAAACTGTGTGGCAAGACACTAAATCAATTCTGAGATTCCGATATTACAAAATGTTCGAGTAGTAATAACTGATTTTCAGCAAGAGCTCTTCCAACAGGGGCAAAGTACCGAGAGTTGAGATCCTTCAAAGTTACGTTTTCTTTTACCGAATAACCATTTTGTGAAAGTACGCTTTCTATTTCTTCAGCACTGTAGAACGATATCCAAGGTTCACCTACTTTTGCTGATCCATACGTTATTAATTTGGCTCGTTTTTCTGCGTTTGGATAACCCTTCCCAAAGCAAGCCTCAGGATTATTATCAAGAAGTTCGCTGACATACGAAATAAAAAAAATTGAACTGGCTTTTTGAGTAAGCGTAGCCACTTCTTTGATCGTTGAACTGAAAGCTTCTTTAGTGATGTACTGCGATACGCCCTCGAGCGTAAAGACGGTGGATTTGCTTTGATCGAAACCCGAATCCATAAGTTGTTCAGTTAACGATTGGTGAGTGAAATCAACGGCCACATAAGTGATATTTTCTGAATTGGGTAGTTCTTTGGAAAGTTTAGAGCGCTTTCTAGACTGAACTTCAGGCTGATCCACTTCAAAAATTCTTAGTGATGACGGAAGTTCCAGTCGATGAGCTCGGGAGTCATATCCCGCTCCCAAAATGACATATTGCTCAACTCCACTGGCAGCACTAGCTTTAATTAGATCATCGATGAAGCGCGTACGCGAAATCAGATGTTCGTGGAAACCGGGTACAACTTTTTGACCCAACCAGACGTTGAACTCATGCCCCATAAATTTGATAAAGCTAGCACCTAGTACAAACCTATCCGCGTAAGGATCATTTATGATACGTTCCTCAGGTTTGGCTAAAGTTTCTATCAACCGTTGCTTTGCTACTCCCTGGGCTGTACCGTCTTTTCTAAAAATTGATTCACTCATAGTTGCCCTCATTCCCACTCAATAGTTGCTAATGGCTTGCTAGAAATATCATATCTCATCCAAAATATTCCCTTCACTCTGAGTAAAGGTTTTTTATTGATTGACCATTTTGAATATTCTTAATGTTCTGAAAAAATAATTCGAATGCTCTGATTAGGGATTTAAGTGAGTGAGCTGAATCATGAGCTGATATAAAGCAATTCTTAGCCGTCCAAAGCGAAGAGGTATTCTCAAGGGGCTCATTTTTTGTTGTATCCAATGCAGCCGCAGAAATTTCCTCACTATTCAATGCATCTGCAAGGTCCAGCTCATTAATTGCAGTACCTCTACCTACATTAATTAACATGGCTGAGTTATTAAGTTTTTTTAGAACGTCTGCATTGATGACGTCTCTAGTTTGAGCGCTATCGGGTAAAGCGAGCACCAAGTAATCAGTTAAAGGGAGTAATTCCTCAAACCGATCTAATCCCAGAACCTCGTCAGCATATTCATCATCTACTGGATTACGCTTGATCCCAGTTACCCTCATGCCAAAAGCTTTGCCTAACTTAGCTACTTGTTTGCCAATGCCTCCATAACCAAGAATCACCAAGGTTTTATCTGTAAGCTCACCATCCCCAGCTATTGGGGCCCAGTTCTTTGATTGTTGAAACTTAATGTGCTGATCTATTCTCTTGTTCCACCTTAATATTTGTGAAAAAACATAATGAGCAATTGGAATTGCATAAACACTGCTTGCATTAGCAATTTGAATATTTTCTATTTTTAAAACAGCTTGAAGTATTGGGGAATCCATTCCAGCAAATCCACTTTGAATAAATTTCATTCGTTTAGATAAGATCAATAAAGCATCGTGAATTTCTGGGTTATCCCTAGCTGCAAATAAGAATTGATAGCACATAAATAAAGCATCTGATTCAGGAACAGCTTCCCAAGCTGGATCCCCCGAATCCAGAGGATTGAGTGCAATAATTTCCATTGAAGGATTAAAGGCAAGTAGCTCAGATCTGTATAACTTATTGTTATCTTCAGATATGACGATTCTCATGACCCATCCTTTAATACATATTTCATCACTTTCCCGGCAGCATTTGTGGGCAAATCTTGCGTAAACTCTATTTCTCTAGGGACTTTATAATTTGCCATATTATCTCTGCACCACTGCATAAGGGTATCAGCATCCAAGCTTTGACCAGGCTTTAAAACAATAAAAGCTTTGGCAACTTCTCCCATGCGATCGTCTGCAATGCCGATGACCGCTGCTTGAGAAATTGCAGGATGATCACAAAGAATATTTTCTATCTCAGCGGGGTATGCATTGAAGCCGCCCACAATGAACATGTCTTTGCTCCTGTCTGTAATCTTGATATAGCCACGCTCATCCAGAATGCCAATGTCACCTGTATGCAGCCATCCTTCTTCATCTATAGCCTCTTTGGTAGCCTCTGGGTTATTGAAGTAGCCACTGGTTACGTTATAGCCTCTAACAAGAATTTCACCAGGATCGCCCGCTGAGACTAGATTTCCATCAGCATCAACACATTTCACTTCAACACCATCAATCGCACAGCCAGAAGTGGTGGCTATGGTTTCATAATCATCCTTAGGCGTACACATAGTCACAACACCTGTGCTTTCTGTAAGTCCATAGGCGGTAATCACTGTCTCAAAACCAAGCTGTTCTTTCATATCTTTAATTAATTGAACAGGGATAGAGGCTGCACCAGTGACGCCGAGACGCAAAGAAGAAATATCCACCTTTGATAGATTCTCACTTGCCAGAATAGATTGATAAAGCGTTGGGGGTCCCGGCAGCATAGATATCTTTTTTTCGTGAATCATTTCAATAATTTTTTCTGCATCAAAAACTGCGCATGGATAAGCAGTTGCACCCTTCATAATAGAAGCTAGCCAACCAGCCTTGTACCCAAAGGTATGAAAAAATGGATTTACTATTAAGTACTTATCATCTTGATTAAGTCCTACGTAGGTAGACCAGTAATCAAATACTCTGATATTTTGGCCATGAGTAGAAATAACACCTTTAGGCTTTCCGGTGGTCCCAGAAGTAAAGATGATGTCTGCAATATCACCCTCTTCAACAAGTGGAAGATCGATAGCCAACCCAGCAACCATTAAAGATTTTAAATTAGAGGCATTGGGAGATTCAGTCTCATCTAACGCAATCTGTTTTTGAAGATGCGGCAATGCTTCCTCTGACAAAAGACCAAAATAATCTACGCCAAGAAAATCATTAACGCTGAAAAGAATTTTTGCCTCAGAGTTGTTAAGGATGTACGCAGCTTCTTTGCCCTTCATGCGAGTATTTATAGGAACAATTACTGCTCCTGCTTTGTGGGTGGCAATTGCTGCTAAGACCCATTCATTCATGTTGGGAGCCCAGATTGCAATTCTATCCCCCTTATCTACACCAATATTAATCAAATTTTTGGCTATCTCATTTGATTGAGCGTCTAACTCAGCATAAGTGATGCTTTGTTGCTCTGTTACCAAGGCATATTTATCTCCATACTCATGTGCCTGCAATTTAATTAATTCTGGAGTGGTGAGTTTTGGTAATGTATTCAATCTAATATCCTTGCCCATCGATAGTCATATTTATAATATTTTAAACCAATAGATGATTCCGAGAACCTGACCCCTGGTAATGAAGAGATATCTTCATAAAGAACTTTGGAGAGCTTGGTGACGTCTTCGGCAAGAATGAAAGCCATAAGATCATGGCGACCAATTAACGTTGAAACAAATCTAACTTCTTTCATTTTAGATAAAGCTTTTGCTACAGAGTCTTTTGAACGCGTTTCAACATCCAAACCAACGAATGCTACAGAGGGATTTTCCATTCTATTGATGTTATTGATAACAGAAATCTTGATGATCTTATTTTCTATTAACTTTTGAATCCTATTGCGAACAGTTCCCTCGGTCACACCAATTACTTTTGCCATTTGGTTATTAGACATTCGAGCATCAGCACCTAACAGTTGAATAATTTTTTTATCTGTTTGATCAAGCTTCATTTGCAAAGGGAGTCCAATCAGTTTCAAACTTATAAACATTAGATGCAATCGCTGGAGAGATGCTCTTTATTCCCGTTATAGAAGGCAACGTTTCATCTAAAAATACTTTTGTTTCTTGTAAGGTTTGAGTAGCGCAAAGGATTTCTATGTCCTGAATGCCGCTGACAACATTGACACTAAAAACTTCATTTAATTGAGACAGAATCTCAGCAACTTCCTCTAATTTTTCACCGTGGACTCTTATTCCAATAGGTAGGAGGTGCTCAAATCCACACTTTTCAAAATCTGCAATTGCAATAATTTTACAAAAGCCTCCCTCTATGATTTTTGTCAGTCTCTTGCTGACGGTTACTTCGTTAACGGATAACTGCTCAGCAATGAATTTAGCAGGAGCCCGTCCATCGCTTTCTAAAATTTGAAGGATTTTATGATCTAAATCATCTAAGGAAATTTTCACCAGAGTAGCTTCGGGAGAGAAGAATTAAAATTCTCTTTTTGCTAAATCCAGTCCAGCTGGAACATCGTCTCTGTTTACAAGAAATTGCCCGTACCATTTTCGTAATTTATGTAAAGGTCCATCGCCATCACAAACAACAGGATCAGGAATATAAATTTTATTCTCCCAAATTGCGACATCTTGACCGAAAGCATAATTATTAGCATCTACGTATCCTTGAATAAATGCTGCTTCATCCTCAGCTGACATTCCTGGAACTTTCTTGACCATCACACCAAAGTTAATTTGAAAGGAAGTTAATGTTAATGGGATATGAGTAACTGCAAGTCTACTTTCTACCTTATTCCCATCATGTATCGCACTCATATAAGTGGTCATATAAGCCGGTCCCTCGTATGTTGCCTGAGAGAATAGATCTCTTCCAAGAATTGGGCTATCAGCGGTCATTTCCTGAGTGTAAGTATGATCTTTCGCTTCATTCCAGAATCCCTCAAAAGGCGCCTGATGAACCGGACCAAAATGACCCTTATCAGCCATATTGTCTACAAGCTCTCTGCAGTTATTTTTAACTAGAAAGCTAGCCATGCCATAATCTGACCATTCATCCGAGTAGCATTCTTCAATTTTTTTAGGTAAAAAGTCTGGTTCTTTTTTTTCAGCATCGTGCCAAACCATAACCATTTGATTGATCTCAAGGATAGGCCATTCATCCGTATCACCTAAATCTATTTTTATAGAGCCATCTTCAAGCCTTTGAACTTGGATTTTTCTATCAAAGCCATAAATAGTATTTGTTTCTCCGATTGGAAAATCTCTTTGATGGCCAAGCACAAACCAGCCTCTTGGAAATCTATCTGGTAAATCATTCATAGGTCTCTCCTTATTTAAATCTTTGTCCGTTTGGATCGGATGGGCTAGCATTCTTATCAAACCATGCATATATTTCTCCATCCGTTTCATCAATCTCCCATGCACGCGTTAGTGCCTTAGAAGGGATTTTTTTAGCATATGGAATCTCATCACAATGACCTTCTCCAGCCCAACGCCAGGCATGAAAAGGACATCTAATACTATTACCTTCAACCTCTCCACATGCAAGTGAGGCACCCATATGCTTGCAATATAAATCTAAGCCCCTCAATACAGAGTCTTCACCTCGCCACACTACTATTTGAGTTGGAAAATTATCAACTTGGAGAGCTTCTTTGGCGCTAATTTGATCGCTTTGTGCAATCTTATACCACCCGGAAACCAAGTCACTTACGCTTGGGTCTCTTTGCTCAGGAAGCTCAGGTGCGATTAGCTCTTGATCAGTCAAAATTTCTCCCTATGTTTCTTGTTTCTTTATTTACTATTATATAAATAATTAAATTAATCAACGAGTATCAGGTTGATTATTTTTGTCAATTTAATCCTTGGTTTTAAAGAATCTTATCAAATAGAAGATATTATTTCTTCGGCAGCCTTTAATTGATTAATATCCTTGGAGGTTGGAACCAAAAGCACATCTGTTGCCCCAGCATCTTTGATCTCAAGTAAAAATTCTTTTAAGTCTCTTTCGGTTCCAGCTAAGCCTGCAGTCTTTGAAAGTTCAGAGGCTAAATCTTCTCCCATCCAACCTAAATATCTATTAAGGTGAATTTGAATATCTTGTCTAGAATTTTGACCCAAACCAAACCAAAAACTAGTGACAAGTCTAGGAGATTTTTTTGAATCTGCAAAAGCGTTTACGACTCTGTTGAAAGAATCTTTGATTTCTTCTATGTCAGCATTAAAAGAAAACCCAGCCAAACCGTCTGAATAACCTGCTGCCATCTCCATGGCTTTTGGTCCGACAGCACCTGCAAGAATCTGGGGACCTTTCGCCGAGAAAAGTTCTGGCCCTAATTCTGAATGAATGTCTTTAGACCAAATAGACTGCATAGTTTTTACTTTTTCAGCAAGCAATCTCCATCTCCTATGTGACCAATTAGCACCTATTGCTTCATAGTCTTCCTCTCTTCCGCCTACGCCAACCCCTAAAGTAAACCGTCCTTCAGAAAGCATATCAATTGTTGCGAATTGTTTGGCGCTTAGAACAGGATCATGCATTGTTAGAACAGATATAGTTGCAATAATTTCTACTCTATTTGTCCATGCCGCTACAGCGCTTAAAGTAGAGATAAATTCAGGGTTTGAAAAAAGAATTCTTTCTCCTAGTGCGATATGCGACCAAGGCCCTTGATCAATTTGTATAGTCCATGCTTCTAAATCTTGGCGGGTTAAACCAGGCTCCATGACCGGAAGGGTCATGCCTATTTTCATGATTCAGATTTCTTTTTGATTAGATCTAAAGCCACATCAACAATCATGTCTTCTTGACCACCAACCATTTTTCTTTTTCCAAGCTCAACTAAGATTTCTCTTGTATCTAGATCATAAGTTTCAGCTGCTGATTCTGCATGCCTTAAAAATGAAGAATAAACTCCAGCATAACCAAGAGTGAGCGTTTCACGGTCAACTCTCACTGGTCTATCTTGCAGAGGCCTTACCAGCTCTTCTGCAGCATCCATTAATTTAAATAAATCAGTTCCATGAGACCATCCCAAGCGATCTATGGCAGCAATAAAAACTTCTAAAGGTGCGTTTCCAGCTCCAGCTCCCATCCCAGCTAAACTCGCATCAACACGATCTGCTCCATTTTCAACAGCGACTATTGAATTGGCTACGCCCAAAGATAAATTATGATGCGCATGCATGCCTGTTTGAGTTTCGGGCTTTAGCTCCTGTTTAAAAGCATTAAATCTCTCTGCCACGTCTGTCATGCTTAATGCTCCACCAGAATCTACAACATAAACACATTCGGCTCCATAAGACTCCATGAGCTTTGCTTGGGCTGCTAAATTAGATGGAGAAGTCATATGAGACATCATTAAAAAACCAATGGTATCCATGCCTAGTTCTCTAGCGAATTCAATGTGCTGTCTTGAAACATCTGCTTCAGTGCAATGAGTAGCTACACGAACAGACCTCACTCCAAGATCCCATGCCCATTTTAAATCCTCTTTAATTGCTATGCCTGGCAAAATCAAAGTAGTTAATTTTGCATGCTGAAGATTTTCTGCAACTGCCGCAATCCATTCTTGATCAGTGTGAGCTCCAAAGCCGTAATTAAATGAAGATCCAGATAACCCATCTCCGTGAGCAACTTCAATTGCATCAACTTTAGCCTCATCAAGTGCTTTTGCTATTTCGACTACGTGATCAAGACCATATTGATGTCGTATGGCATGCATTCCATCTCTTAAAGTTACATCTTGTATGTATATTTTTTTTGTCATGAGCTTAGTTTAATTAATTCTTCTGCTGTACCCATTGCGGCAGAGGTCATAATATCTAAATTGCCAGCGTACTTTGGCAAGTAATGACCCGCTCCCTCAACTTCAAGAAAAATTGACGCTTTTAGACCCTCAAATTCTCCATATCCAGGAATTGCACAGGGGTTATTTGAACCAAATCTTTCAAATTGAACTTCCTGCTTCAAACGATATCCCGGAACATATGCTTGAACCTTCGCCACCATTGACTCAACGCTCTCTTTAACCTTGTCTTGGTCGATAGGATCGCATAATGTAAAAACCGTATTTCGCATCAGCAAAGGTGGCTCAGCTGGATTAAGGACGATAATAGCTTTTGCTTTATCTGCTCCACCTACCTTTTCTAGACCAAGAGCGGTGGTTTGAGTGAACTCATCAATGTTTGCTCGTGTTCCCGGTCCCGCTGATTTTGAAGACACAGAAGCAACAATCTCAGCATATCGAACGCTGGAGACTTGATTGACTGCAGCAACCATTGGAATAGTTGCCTGGCCACCGCAAGTAACCATATTTACATTCTGAGCTTGCAAGTGCTCTGATAGATTCACAACAGGCACGCAATACGGGCCTATGGCTGCTGGTGTTAAATCAATCATTTGTTTACCATCTTTTGAAATTAGATCGTGATGCATCTGATGCGCACCAGCAGATGTAGCATCAAAAAATATTTGAGTATCAGAATATTCAGGCATCTCCATAAATCCTTGTAAGCCTGTTGAAGAAGTTGCGATATTCATTGTGCTCGCCATTGCCAAACCTTCAGACTCTGGGTCAATGCCAATGACACCAATTAAGTTAAGGGACTTTGATGTGTTTGCAATTTTTAACATTAAATCAGTTCCAATATTTCCAGAACCAATAATCGCGCAGTTAGTTTTTTCCATAGTTATATAAAGTTTATTTCACAAGTTCCAACACCCTTTAATTCCATAGAGAATTTATCTCCAGCTTTTGCTGGTTCAAGTGGGACCAATGATCCAGATAGAATAATCTCTCCTTTTAACAAGGGTATGTCGTATTCTCCAAGAGTATTGGCAAGCCAAGCAACTGCCTGAGCTGGATGACCTTGAACAGCTGAGCCTTTTCCCTCGGAAAGAAATTCACCATTCTTGATAACTTCAACTGATAGCTCTTCCATTGAAAACTTTTCAGGCGAACATGCGCCCTCTCCCAAAACAAAGATCCCACATGAAGCATTATCTGCAACTGTGTCTTGAATTTTAATATTCCAATTTTCTATGCGTGAATCTACAATCTCAAAACATGGAAGAATTTTATCTGTCGCAGCAATCACATCCTCTTTGGAAATTCCTGGACCCAAAAGATCTTCTTTTAAGATAAAAGCAATTTCTGCTTCAGCTCTAGGTTGAATTAAAGAATCTTCAATTGAAAAAGATGACCTATTTTGAACTCTCATGGTATCGGTTAAAAAACCAAAATCTGGCTGATCCACTCCCAGCATTTCTTGAACCACTGAGCTGGTTACACCGATTTTTTTTCCAACAACCTTCTCTCCAGTAGACTCTCTTAAGGAAAGAAATTTTCTAGAAATTTGATACGCATCATTAATATCAATCTCAGGATACCTATCTGTGAGAGGTTGAATGATCTTTTGTTGATTTAATGCATCAAAAAGCTCGGATGCTATGTCATTAATAGTTTGGAGATTCATAGCCTAGCTTGAAAGAAAATTTATGCATGCATTGTTAAATATCTCTTCTTTTTCAATCATCACCCAATGACCACACTGGCTAAACATCATGATCTGAGCGTTTGGACAGTTCTGTCCAATTTTCAGAGAACCTGACACCGGAATGAATTGATCGTTAGCTCCCCAGAATGCAAGAATTGGTTGAGTAAGCTTGTGAAGATCGTCCTCCATATTTGGAATTGCCATTGTTGCTAGGA